>JACCDV010207446.1_pt1 | contig 17680 bp, 3 predicted proteins | sample 7446131 | NCBI WGS metagenome assembly JACCDV01 (sample SAMN15323448, study PRJNA562643) | freshwater metagenome | isolation source: river surface water | place: USA:Blue River Watershed | collected 2017-08-17 | reverse complement strand
TTATTATTTTTGATATTTTCCTATTTATAAATCTTATAATTCTTCTCTAATAGAATTGAACTGCTGCTATAATTTATCGGATATTTCAATTTAAATATCATTATCTTCTTTAATATGAACCTCCTCTTTTTAATGAATGTCTTTTAAAATTCTTTCAAATAAATCGATTTCTCTTTCTAAATAATCATTTTCTTTTAAAAGTTAAGAAATTTATATTTCTAAATATTTTTCATTCATAAAATTATAAATTATAATGAAAGCAATATAAATTGTAAATTATCAAGGCGATTTTAATGAGGAACTTAACGATTATTTGAATCAAATAAGTGAGAATTCTTAAGATTATTTCATTATGGGAATAATTGGAGCTTAGTCAAGCGGTAAATCAACTTACCTTAATCAACTTTTACAAACAGATTTTTTAACTATGAATGAAACTGTTTAAAGAAAATAAACCACATAAGGAATTTGGATATAAATAAAAGAATAAGAAAATTAAAAAAAGATTTTAGTCATTGATATAGAAGGAAGTGACTCAAAAGAAAGATGGGAAAATAAGTAAAAATGTGAGAAATAAAATGCGTTGTTTGGACTTTTAATAAGTAATATTTTTATAGTAAATTTGTGGACTTCCGATGTGGGTAAGTTTACAGCTGGAAATTATGAGATTTTAAAGATAATTTTTGAAATTAATATAAATCTGTATAAATAAGAAGCTTTAAAATAGCTAGTGTTTTTATTAAGAGATTTTAGAGATTAAGAAAACTTCGAAGCAATAAAAAAATCAATTTTAGAAGACATTGATAAAATATGGAATGAAATTAATAAACCTGAAAGCATGAAGGAATTGGATTATAAAACTTTGTTTTAAATACAAATATTTCCGATAAATCATTTTTATTATGAATGAGAGAATTTTGATAATAAAATCGTGGAACTCTGATAATATTTATGTGATTCGAATTCTGATAAATTTTTATTAAAAAATTAATAAATGAAAAATTTACCTTTAAAGGACTTTTATGAATATGCAAAAAACATTTGGTAAAGTGTCAAGAATAATGAAGAAATAAATATTCCAAATTAAAGGCAAATTGTTTCTTTTTATAAATGCAAATAAATCAAAGAAACTCTGCTTAGTAAATGTGAGTAGGATTTATAATAAATTATCTTTTAAATTGACTCTAATATTAAATTAGATATTAATGCAATAATTGATAGTCTTTGGTAAAATATCTTTAATGAATTTTATTCTAAAAGTAAGTTATATTAATAGGAAATAGTTGAAAAGATTTACTTAGAACTTTAGGAATAGTTTAATGAAGTTAAAATAAGATTATTTTAAAGATAGAATAAACACATTCAATAATCTATGACTTAATTTTTAGAAAATTAATTAATTTTGATTTTTTAGAATAAAGAAACAAGTTTTGACGAAGTTTTAAATTAAGCTAAAATTATTATTGAAAATGTAAAAAATGAATACGAAAAATACTTAGATAAATTTGATTTTATAAAGGATTTATGAATTGAGTGTTAAGAGAATTTATAACAAGCAATAAAATAACAAATATATGAGAAAATAAAAAGTTATAATAATGTCTACATTAATAAAGAAACTAAAAATTCAATCTTAACAGTAGAAAAATAGCTTCACAAGTTATTATAAGGTTTTAGTTAAAATGAATGGGTATTATTTAATCAAAATATAGATTTAAGTTTCTAATAAATAAAATAAGAATAGACTTAGATATAAAAAAAATATCATGAATTCAGAGAGTTTTTCAATGATAAAATCACTGATGAAATAATTAATAATATCTAATCTTATATTATAGAAAATCTTATTAAAAGAAAAAACTCTATTATAGAAAATAAAATAAAATAATTTAAAAATGAATTTAATTACGATGACTAACAAATGTAAATAAATTGGAAAATATATTCAGATTAGAGCATAAGAGACAGATATTAAGAAAAAATATTATGATTTAAAACTCAGTTAGAATAAATTGAATGTCCAATATTAATCAAACAAACAGAATAAATATTCTTATCATAGGAAGATATTGATGGATTTTTGCAATAATTATTATAGAAATCTAACCAACAATATGAAAAAGCTTTAAATAAAAAATATTTAAAAAACTCCATGTAATAAATCCCTTTATGGTTTTGGGTTATTTTATTATTCTTTGCTTATGATAAAATATTTGCTGTTTTTAGACATCCATTTTTCTTATTCATCCTAATTATGCTAAGCATATTAACAGGATATCTTTTTGCAACAAATTAGTTGAATTAAGCAATAGGAATCGTAACATGGACATTCAATCTTATCACTCATAAAATTTAAAATAAAAACAAAATTTATCCAAAAGAATAAATATTATAATTTTATAATTATGTATAAAAATAAAACGACTGAAAGTTAAGAAATTTCTATTATTTAAATATAATAATAGAAAGCATCGATAGAACAAATATAGAAGAATTTCAATTAATAAATATACTGCAATAAGAAACTTAAAACATAACTGAGAAATTATTAATATTGATAAAATCAAATTTAAAACTTATTATAAAGTATTTAATAAAGCAATTTAAAGATTAATATTTAACCCGTAGATATCACATTAGTAATATAAATAGAAAGTATTATAATTCCTACTTAAAATTTAATTATAAAAAACCTTTAAAAAGATAAAAAAATTATCAGATAAAAATAATGAATTAAGTAAAGATTGATATAAAGATATATAGCATCTATAGGTAATATAAATAGCTATAATAAGAAATATAGCTTATTAACCACTTAACTAATGATTAGAATTATTAGGAATAAACTATTTAAGAATTTTAATAATTAATAGAATAGTTTAATTAGTTGAATTAATAATCATTAAACAATCAATCAAATTATATTAATATAGATTAGTCAAATTATAATCTATTAAAAGAATAAAGTAGAAAAGCTTCCTTTCTCAAGAATTTAAAAGAGAATTATTAATAAATACTAAACAACTTAGATATTGATTTGAAATAAAATAATAATGTTCTATATATAAAAGATCTTTTAATATAAATCGAACAAAATTTTAAAGAAAAAATAAAACAAAAAAATCAATAAAAACAAAATTTGGAAAATCAAGTTAAAGAGCTATAAGAAGAAATCAATATAAAAAATATGAAACAATAATAATTGAAGAATTTAACAATATAAAACTAAAACAAATAAAATTAAGAAAACTAATAGTCATGATAAACCGAAAAATTGTAAAACAAAGAATAGCTATAAGAACAAATGTTAATAAAATAGATTCTTCTAAAATCAAATTTATAAGAAATGCGAATTTAGTAGAAAATAAGTCATTAAAAAAAGATAGCTTTAGTTAAAATGTAATTTAAAAAGAAATGATATTCTTGATCTTACTTAATATATTAAATATATGTTAGCTTGCAAATAGATAAATTGAGAAGCATAATGAAAAAAATTAGGTTTAATGATAGATGATATATTTGTAGATATACAATAATCGATAAATATAATAAGTCTTCTATTTGAGAACATTTCATTAGATTAATGTCTATTAATATCAAGATATATTGTTGAAGATAATTCTGATAATTTAGTTTTATTTTCTTATTAAAATTCATTGCCCAAAGAGATTTACATTGAGAGCTTTGTATAACTACTAACTATTTAATACGATATTGATTATTAGAATATTAATTCAATTTATTAAAGAATTTTAGATAAATATATCATAAATAAAGCAAGCTAAATATACGAATATTTTACTTGAATTTTAAAGTTAAATACAAAATACTGTAATATATAATAGCTAAAAGATTGTTTTATTCACAATGATATTTTATTATAATAAATTGAATTCGATTATATTATCATAAACTTATTTTCTCCTTATAAAGACTTAAACAAATTAGATTATAAATTATTAATAAACTATAAATAATTAAAATTATTAAATTAATATTGTTTTTTGTTTATTTAATCTAAACTTTATCATAATTTTTAAATAATCTAACCACATAGATTATGTTCTTATTAGGAAATGTCCTCTTTATTTTACTCAGAAAAATATTTAAGTTCTATTTCATAAATCTCTTTGGATTTTTCATAAAGAAAACAATTTTAAGTATAAAAATCTCCTAGATCCAATGCAATTTAAAGTGTTTAGGATAATCGAATATTAACTAACTTGCATAATTAATATGAGGTCTCTAAATATAGTTATCATTTTTCTAAATAAAACTTTCTTTAAGAAATGCTTTAATCTAAAATACTAAGCTATAAATCTAAATCCAATAAAAACTAACAAATATCTGAACAAGATTTATTCAATATAATGAAAGTTTCTGAATTTTAGTTTTCAGATTATATCTTTATCTCTTCTTCAAATTACAATAAAATAATGTTTAATGATTTGAATAACTTTTCTAGATTGACAAAGGTATTTTAAGAATCTTGTAAAATCTGATTAAAACAGCTTTATTATTAATTCTAAATTATTTACATTATTTCATTTATATCTTAAATATTCTTTAAGTTTAAAGGTGCCAAAGCCAATATATTAATATTTTAACAATCTTAAATTAATAGTTGTTGATCCATTATAAATATTTATAAACAGAATGTCAGAAGATAAATAAGAAAAAACAAATAAGAAAATAGAATTAGAAGAGCTGATCTAAAATATGGATATGTTTAAGAATAAAACTAAAGAGCAGTTGCAAGAAGATCCAAGATTTTAGGAATTCATTAAAAAAAGAAATTTCTGGAACACTTAACCAGTCATAGAGCCAGGAAAAGAGATTTAACAGGAGCAAGGATCTTTAGAAAACAAAAAACCCAAAGATTAATTAGAATAAACAGTAAAATTACCAGAAGGCTTTTATTGGAGAAATTTAGATCTTTTAAATTAACAAGATCTCAATATTATCTATAAGCATTTATATGATAATTATGTAGAGGATACAGAGGGATCATTTTGATTCGACTATTCTAAAGACTTTTTATAATGGGCTCTTTTACATCCAGGTTATAAAGAAGAGCTATTTTTTGGAATGTTTAATTAAGAAAACAAAATTATTGGCTTTATTTCTGGAATAATTCTCAATATAAATTTAGAAGGTAAAATTGTCCAATGTACAGAAGTAAATTTCTTATGTGTAAATAAAGAATTTAGAAAACATTACCTTGCTTCTTCTTTAATAAAAGAGGTTGTAAGAAGATCAAATAAACTAAATGTTTGGTAAGGAATTTACACATCGGGAACAATTCTACCAACTCCTGTTTGTTAAACCTAATATTACCATAGACCAATTAATTATAAAAAACTAGTGGAAATTGGATTTGTATAATTCCCAGAACCTGGTAAGTTCGGTGTAAAAGAGAAATATTTCTAAATTTCTAATGAATATGAATTACCTTAAGATTATTAACTAAGATTTGCAGAGGAAAAAGATAGTAATTAAATAAGAAAAATTCTTTTAAATTATTTACAAAAGTTTAAAATTAATGTTGATTTTAATAAAAAAGAGTCACAGCATTGGTTTACAAGAAAAGAAAATGTTTTAGAAAGTTTTGTTATTGAAAAGAATGGTAAAATTACAGATTTTATAAGCTTTTATTGCCTTCCATCAACAGTAATAAACAATGAAAAACATAAAACTCTTAAAGCAGCATACGGGTATTATTTTGTAAGCAATGATATTCCTTTGATAAAATTAGCTGAAATTGCATTGATTAAAGCCAAGTAATTAGGATATGATGTTTTTAATTGTTTGAATATAATGGATAATGAAAGCTTTGTAAATGAGCTTCTGTTTTAGAAAGGAGATGGTTTTTTGAATTATTATTTGTATAATTGGAAACTAAAAAATACACTATTAAAATCAAACGAAATCGGAATTATTCTAATGTAATAATATTATTATAAATTATTAATAAAAATCTGCTGGTAATTGAATTTGAGGTGAGGAATATATTTGATTCTTTGGCCTTTTAGGGTTAATAGCAATTATAGGCTTTACTCATTCTCAAATATTTTCCAAATTTTTTATCTATTACAATTTTTTTCCTTTATTGTTTGTTATTTCAAAACTTAAAGAAATCTAACATTTATTCCTCTTATTAAACTAATGAACATTTTTTAATAATTTAAAAGCTTTTTTAATAGAATCTTAAAATTAAAAATCTACGTTTTCTTTATTCTAATTTATTAGCTTTTTATTAAAACTTTATCAAACTTCCTTTTATTAATAATTTTTGGTTACCTGATTAAGTAAATCTTCATCTAACCACTTCGAATAAAACATGTTAAAAATATATAATAACACAACTGATTTTATCATTAACAATTATTTAAATTACATTAAATTATATAAATGGTATAAGAGAATGAATTATAAAAATTAGAAAAAAAAATTAACAATATTAAATAGTTATAGAAAAAATAGGAAATTATTCTTCCTTTGTTTTAGTTATTAAAATCTTGAAATTAAGATATTTCAGAGTTATAAAGCAACCTAATATATGACCTTGTTGCATAGACTAAAGAATATGTAACATTTGATTATGTTTCTGTTACAAATTACATTTTGAATGGAAAAATCAAGACAAAAATACAAATTGAAGAAGCGATTGGATTTTATAAAAAACATCCAACAGATTCCATTGAAAGTAAAAAAGAGGAATTTGAAAAGCATTGTGGAGTTGGTGTTGAGTATTCTGATGAATAAGTCAATGTTTACATAAAAGAATTTATTAAAGAAAATAATGTAAAATTATTATAAAATCCTTTTGATAAAACATTGTTGAAGACTCTTAAGGATGGACTCAAGTTTTGTGAAGATTCAAGATTAATTAAGGAATTCAATAATTAGGCTAAGGGTATTATAGAGCAATATAAAATCAATAGAGAAAATGAGTAGAAAAATCCAGAAGTTTGTGAAAAGAAAAAAGAATAAAATCCTGATGAGTTTAATACACAAGATGCTGAAGAGTTGTTAAAAACTTATGACATTAAAAAGCTTGTTGCTAGAGAAATGTAGGAATCTTTGAACCCTAAGGATGTGTATGATGCTCATATTAGCAGAACCGGTGGTAAGATTATTACAAGATTCCCACCCGAACCAAATGGTTATCTTCATATTGGGCATTGTAAAGCTATTAGATTTAACTTCAAACTAGCTTAGGATTATAATGGATACACAAACCTGAGATATGATGATACTAATCCAACTAAAGAGAACTAAGAATATATTGATAAGATTAAGGAAAATGTTGAGTGGATGGGTTATACTCCAAAGAATATATATTTTGCATCAGATTATTTCGATTAGTTTTATAATCATGCAATTACATTAATAAAAAAGAATTTAGCATTCGTTTGCAAACTAAGTAAAGAAGAGGCCAAGGAGTTAAGAGAAGCAAAGAAGCCATCACCATATAGAGATACTCCAATAGAAGAAAATCTTAAAGAATTCGAGCTAATGAGAGTTGGTTATTATGATGAATAAGAAATTGTTTTAAGAGCTAAAATAGACTACATGCATCCAAACCCTAACAATAGAGATCCTCCAATTTACAGAATTATGTTTACTCCTCATCCACATGTTGGAGATTGATGGTGTGTTTATCCATTATATGATTACGTTCATTGTATATCTGATTCTATTGAAGACATTACTAATTCTTGTTGCACTTTAGAGTTTGAAAATTGAAGGGAACTTTATTACTGGTTTTTAGATAAATTAAATCTATATAAACCTCATGTTTATGAATATGGAAGATTAAATCTCAGCTATAATGTTTTGTCTAAAAGAAAGCTTATTTAACTAATAGAGAATAAATGTGTGTCTGGATGGGATGATCCTAGACTTCTTACCATTGCCGGTATCCAAAGAAGAGGATATCCGGCTGAAGCCATTAACTATTTTTGTGACTTGATTTCTGTTGCAAGAAGAGGAAATGATACTTAGCTTGATATTGGTGTTCTTGAGTATTGTGTTAGAAACTATTTATAAGAATGAGTTCCTCATAGCTTTTGTGTCTTAGAACCATTTTTAGTAAAAATTAAAAATCTTTCATAGGAATAAACCATTGATTCTTCAGAAAACAAAATTCCTTATAAATTTTAATTAGAGAAGAATGTTTATGTTGATAAGGCAGATGTTAGAGAGTAAGACAGTAATGAGTTCTTTGGCTGTGCACCAGGTAAAATAGTAAGACTACGATATGGTCCATTTTTGAAAATAATTTCGGTAAATAAAGATTTTGCCGAAGCTGAAATTATATAGGAAAAAGATATTGAAAATTATAAAAAAATCAAAGGAATTCTTCATTGGGTTGGGGAGTCAGATTCAGTTGAATTTGAGTCTAGAGTTTATTCATGACTTTTCAAATGCCCTTTCCCTGGTAAAGAAACAGGAAACCTAATAGATGATGTCAATAGCAATTCTTTAGTAATTTATAAAAATTCAAGAATGCCTAAGAGAATGGCAAATATGTTAAACGATACACCCAGATGGTAGTTTGAAAGAAAGGGTTTCTTCTATCTAGATAAAGATTCTAAATTATCTGAAGGTAAAATTGTAATGAATTAAATTATCGATCTTAAATAGAGCAAACTAAAAACCTATTAATAAAAATATTTTTATTAATTTTATAATGGAAGACTTTTTTGATGTAACAATTTCCAGTATATAAAATGATGTTGTTTCAGAAGAGGAGATTTAGGAAGCTGTTTAAAAGACTTTCAATAATTATAATTATCAAGTTGTCTTCTTATATCATATATCTATGTAGCCAATTGAATACTCAGTCTTCTTGAATAATAATATTAAAGTTGTTTTTCTATGAGAAACAATTGAGAAATTTTACTAAATGCTAAACATAAGCGATTTATATTGAAATCAAGAATACTTGTCCACAGGCGATTTGCTTACTATTTTTATTCATTCAGATTTGTTATCAATTTAGGAAATGCTTTGAAGCAAATTTGATTCCATTGAAGTTATTTTCTCAATTAAAAAGCCATGAAAAAGTTATGAAGGATTTTTGTCTTAAAACATTTAATCTTAGCCTTGTATTTTATCGAATTCATCAAAACATTTTAATATAAAACCGATGAGTTATAAAATGAATAAAAGATTAACATCTGATGAATATTAAGAACTAAAATCTCATTTATAAATTAAGGACTTTTAATTATAGCCAAAAGAGAGATATTTTTAACCTTATGAGATACCTTGTGTAGGAGAAGTTGTTTACAATTATATGTAAGAGCTTTCTTTTGTATTTAACGTTTTGAACTTTTACTCGCTTTTTGCAAAACCAGAATAAATTATGGCAAATCTAGAGAAATATTTTCTATGCTTTTATACAGATAAAGAAACATTTATTTTATATTAAGAAACGAATGAGATTTTTAGTAAAGTATAAATTGTTAAAGTTTATGAAAATTGCATGCCAAATAATAGATTTTTCAAAAACAATTCATTTTAAGACTTAAAACCTTAACTATTAACTATATAAGCAAATATAGAATTATAAGATATTTCAATAATAGAAAATGTATTGAAAATTAATAATTTTGAAATAAGAATTCAAAGCTTTAAATTCTATACAAAAATAAATTAATAAAATTCATTAATTATAACCAAGAGTTTTTAAATATGTATTTTATATTAATTTGTTAAGATTTTAATATTTATCAAGTCTTTCTCTTAATTGCTAAACCTTTTCATTGGAAATATCCTCTTATTACAACAATTGCTAGATTTCCTAATTCATTTTTTACATTATATTTGCTATTGGTGTTTTCTTTATCAAAACTAAATTATTCAAATACTCTGTAATCGGGGCATTTCTGTTCTTCTATTTTTGTTTAAACAAATTTCAAAACATTAAATGAACTCTGTCTTTTATCAAATTTTGAACACTTTACAATAATTGGTTTAAATCCATTATTTTTTAGTTGGCATTTTCAATGAATTTAACTCATAACTAAGCTGCTTTGATATCATCAATAGCAAATAATTAAATGATAAAAAATACAAACACAAGCATAACTATAATTTAAAAGAACAAAAATATAATAATTATAATTTTATTAAATGCTTTCCCATACAACAGCCAGGAAAGACTTTAGATGCGTGTCTTCGGATATCATCTATATTAACTCATCATAACCTAATAAACTTTGCTTAATAATATCATATATTTTTACTCTTAAAGAGCTTATATCCATATTGCTTGGTATCAAATCTCCTTTTATTATATTCTATAACAAAATATCATAGATAATTACATTTTTAACATTTTTTGGTAAAAACTCAAAATTCTCTTTTTATTATTCAATAGCTTAAGTAGTTGAGAAAGTTTTAAATTCTTCTTAATAAGAATTTCTTAATTTTTCTAACTCTTTCATTAGTTATTCATCTGACTCTTCTTTTTAATCAATTTCAAGTCTTTGATCTGCAATAGGATTTTCTTAAAAGACATTTTCTCCTTGTTTTTCGAAATTGAATTATGAAAACTGGCTTTCTAATTCTTTTGGTTTTTTACTTTATTTTAATTTGTTATGAATCTCGTTTTTCATATTGTAAATTGTGTTATAATCATAAACTATCTACAAATCTCCATTTGAATATTTTAAGAGTTTTTAATATAAATCAGTTTGTTTAAAATGTATGTTTCTTACAAATTCTTAAAAGCATTCGGAATTTCAGAATTTTACTTTTAAAAGATTTCTATTTAATCTTGTTTTTATTACTTCACAAGAAACCTCCTAAAACTCAGTTAATGTTTCAACAGGAGTTTCTGGTTTGACTTCTTCACCTTCTGGCTTTTATTCTTATTATTCTTTTCTTTACTCAATTCTTTCTAAAAATTTGAATTTTAGCTAGTTTTGATGCTTAGACTCATTAAACTTTGGATTTGATATGAATTCTTCTAAAAATCCTTATATATTCTCTAATGAATAATTATCACTTAATGGCCATATGAAAGCAGTGAAGACTTTCTATTAGGTCTAAAACTCTCAAGAAATCTAAATTCTTTCATCATAACCTCTAACGTCTTCACACATTAACAATCTTTCTTCTAAATTGTTTTTTTAAGTTTCTCTTATTTTTTTAAACTATTCGAATTCATTTTTGAAATTCTCTGCATCTTTAGCCTTCTAGAAATGCACGTGAACAAGTACTTTATCTTTATGTCTATTTTGAATTGTTTAAGAAATATAACAAGTGTCGTAATGTTCTCCTAGGATTTTTTTCAATATATTGGAGACATCTAATTGAGAGGATTTGATTTTTAAAAAGACTTAGCACTCTTTACAACCGAGTCTTAATCATATTTGCTCTCCCTCTAATTCCTTCCTATCCAATCTTTATATAGCTTCTAATGCACTTTCTTGCTTTAGGAACTATACAGTCGCTGTGTTAAGTTCATCATAAACTCCAAGGTTGATTTTTACACTGAAAATAAACCCACAACCTCTGAAAAGTTGCTTGAGTTGCATTTCTGTGACTTTCAAGGACAAATTCTAAACAACAACACAAGCATTATCAGAGATGTTTTCCTTATACCAGGATTTGTTATAAACCTGAATAGTTTAACCATAAAGTTTTTTGTTATTCATCATGTTGATTGCCTTAAAGCCGGATTTCGACTCACAATACTCAATAAAGCCGATACCTCTGGATTCTTTTGTAATAAGATCTCTTTAGATCTTTATTTTAGAGATTCTGCCGAAATGCTAAAAGGCCTTAAAAAGCATAGGTTCGTCTATGTGAGGAGAAAGATTAACAATAAAAATTTCATAACATTTTATGCCTTTGTTTTGGCTCATTTATAAAATTAGATTTATAAATATAAATTTCAAGGATAATTTAAATATTGAATTTTAATAATAAAATTAAAAAGTTGTTAATTTTAACTTGTTGAATTCTTTATATTAAAATCTTCTTCTTTTAGGAAAAACTCTATAAAATCTTATTTCATAGAATAATTAGGATTCTTAAGATTGTTTATTATGTTTTGTATTGTTTTTCTTTTGATTTGTAAAAGTTCATTATTATATTAGATTTATTATACTTTTCTATTATAGTTAATTATTGAATATTCTATGTTTTATAACATAGCAAGACCACAATCGTAATAGTTGTTCTATTGAGTAACATTTTATATTATTATTTCATATCCTAAATTTCTTTAGAAAATTATTGATTTTGAATCAGAGTCTTAAGATAATGAAACCAAATAGCCAATTACTCACATAAGATTCTTCGCAATTTTTTCATAAAATTCCTAATTGTCTCATTACATGGAATCATAAAAACACACCTTTACCTTTTAAGTGAAGTCAATATTGTTAAAACCTTCTTTTTTTCTTAAATCGAAAATCTATAATAATTCTTTTATAAAATTACTAAAATTCTCAACTGTTATTAAAAACCAATGATTAGTGTCATGATGAGGAATTATTAATAAATTACTATTCAAAAACTCATCTTTCTATTTTTCCCAAACATATTTTAAACTTTATTTGATTTTTTAAGAGTTTTTCTTGAATCCAGAACTTTAATAATCATATTTGCTCTATTTGATCATTTTATACTACATACAAAAAAATGTGGTAAAAAAGTAAGCTGGTTCAATTTCTACGTTATAATACTATTTGACTGCTAATTAAAAGTCTTTAGTTTTTAACAAAGAAATATAAAAGTTAATTATAATATCATTTAGCCAATTTGGACTTTACAGTCAAATAACATCTTTTTTACTAATATAATGAGATTTGTAAATTAGTACAATATTTTAATCATCATTATCTTTTTTAATATCCTCATCTTATTGAAATTAGAATTATCATAAATGAATTTCTTAAAAATCCTTCAACAAACTCTAATCGACTTATTCAGCATTTTTTATTAGTTCAAATAAAGGGTTAATATTTTATATTTATTAGCCATAATTATTGCTATCTTTAATCTAATCTATAATAGTAATAGCTTGTTAAATCTGTTTTTCCCAATTAAAAAAATGCTATCTTTAATCATTTACTTTATATTCAATTTTGCTTTATTTTTAAACTGCTGATTTGCTACGGGATTTTGATTTTTTATTCATTAATTATTATAATGGAAAGTTATGTTTAAATATTCTAAGGAGTAATTGGTATTGGCTCTTGGGTAGATTTTTATATGATTCTTAAGGAAGACTGAATAATAATTACAAATGAATGAAAAACAGAATAAAAATTTCAAATTTCTCTTTAAATTTCCTCAATAAAAACAAATCCTAAAAATTCATACGGATTTATTATTTTCAATGGGTTTTAAGAGATTCCTTTTAGATTTAAAGAAAAAATTCTTTAATAAAAATGGTTAACAGAGCTTAATAGCGCTATCAGTTTGTATTAGAAAATTCAATAAGAACAATCATTGGTTAAAAGTTTAGACACATATAGAGATTTAGAAGCATTTGAGTCTGTATAGAAGATTCTTTCTAAAAAACACTATGAACACATAAAGTGATATTTTGAATTTCTATAGAATCTCAAAAAGGATATTTCACATTAGAAAAACTAATAAATTCTCAATTTTATTGTTTAATCAGAACATTTGTTAAAAACCATAAGCGAGTCTATGCTTTATATACAATATGAATAAAGAGAGTTAAAGGAGTTATGTATTAAGCTTAAAGATAAAATCAAAGAAATGAGTTAGAATTAGAAAATCAAAGAAGCAAGTGGCAAAAAAATGTCTCTTTAACAATTATTAGAAGAGGATGAAATTAAATAAGAAAATATTGATAGTCAAAGCTTTTTATCCTTCGAATAAAATCTATCGGATGAAATATAAGAAGAATAAAAAATTGTTTTTCAAGAAATAAAAATAGAAAAACCATAAATGTTGATTTCTTCATAAATAAATCCAATTATAAAGAATCTGCTAGAGAATAATATTGTTTTTAGAAAATATCCAATTACTAAAGATAAAGATTATTGATCATAATTGCCAGTTTAAAGAATGTGTGAGTAAAAGGTTCCATTTTTATAAATTATTAAAGAGAATTTCGGCAAAGATTTGACAAAAATAACAATGCCTGTTTGGCTTAATGAGCCTTTAACTATTACTTAAAAAACTATTGAAGTTTTGAAGTATTGGAGATAATTAAGACTTGCGAACCAAAATGATGATCCTTTTAAGAGAATCGGTCTTATTACTTCTAATTTTTATTTAATTCATTCTTTTGTAATAAATTGAAATAAAAAGCCATTTAATTCTTTATTAGGAGAAACTTGTGATTTTGTTGAGGAAGATTTAAGGGTTGTTGCGGAGCAGGTATCACATCATCCCCCAATAGCAGCTTATTATGCAGAATCAAATGATTTTATTATTCAAGGCTATTCAGCCGTATAATTAGTTTTTTCTATGAATGGACTTGCTATTAGATCAACAGGCAAAACTGTTGTTTATTTAAAATGAACAAAGGAAACTTTTAATATTCTTTTTCCTGACAATGAGTTAAAAAACGTTCTTACAGGAAACATATATATTCATCATGTTGGAACTTTAACTGTTACTAATGAATAAACAAAAGATTATTTATAAGTTATATTTCCCTAAACAAGCTGGTTTTCTAAGCCTGACTATAAAACATAAGGTAATATTTACAATTCTTAAAAATAGAAGGTATATTCTTTTAATGGTTGATGGGATTCGTTTTGTGAAATTTAAAACCTTAAAACATGTGAGGTATTTAAGTTGTTATAATTAGATCCACCAATAAAGAATTGTGAATAAATGTATTATTTTAATGATTTCAGTTTAAAGATGAATTTTATCAACTAAAAAATACTTTAAGAAATTCCATTGACAGATTGCTGATTAAGAACAGATCTTTGAGCCTATGAATATGGGGATATGGATTTAGCAGTATAAGAGAAAAATCGTTTAGAGGAAAATTAAAGAAAAAGAAGAAAGGAAAACGAGTCTAAAAAAATCGAATATTCGCCAAAATGGTTTGAATTTGTTTATGAAAAAGGAAAAGTAAAATCGTTCTGATATAAAGAGTAATATTGGTAATGTAAAGAGAGCTAGTAATGGCCTTAGGATATTATAGACTTATATGGTTAATATATTTATTATTCTATTACGGTATTTTCCTATTTACTTAATTCTTCCACTATTGCCTATTTTAATATTTATTCTATGTTTAAGCCTTTTATTTAAAGACTTACAGTTGGAGTATTACTTTTGTAAATTTTTGGATAAAATTTATAAACTTCTTCTATTACTCTATCTGCTTGAAAAATACCCTCTAATTCTGAAAACTTTTTCTCTTTTATATCATATAGCAAAACATACTAAATTGAGTCTGGTCTATTAAAAATGCTATTAATATTGGTATAGTTGTTATATGTGGCAACTTAAAAGCAATCTAATTTTTCTAATGCTTTCTAAACAATCTTTGCCTCCTTTAAATATTTATTATATTTTGTAGAAAACTAATTAATAACATAAATTATAAGCAATCCTTTGTAACTTTTTTCAAGTTCTAAGAAATTGGAAGCACTTAGAATGAAAAGGTTATTTTCTATTTTTTTGAATTCATGAGAAGAAACAAGAAAATTAGATCATAACCTTTTTCAAGACCCATCCAATGAGTAATATTAAGGTGTTTAATCGTCAAACTTATCCAGAATCAAAAACTAATCTGTTTATCATTCCTAGAAAACATACAGAAAAAAAGATTGCTATTTTTTGATATTAAATTCAGATTAAATTTTTCAAGATTAAATTCCATATAAATTACATACGAAAAATACATTATTGGAACTTATCTGGTTTCATACAAAGTTTAAATAGTGTCCAAGTCCAACGTCTTCCTTAGAGGAATAGAAATAAGTCATATAATCAAACTAATTTCATGATCTCATTAAGGATAACGTTTAGTCAGTAAGTTCCAAAGGTAAAGAAAAGTCATAATTATTAATATTGTATTTTATCTAGTTAAACCAAAGATTTTGATAATTTAAAGTCATTTATGTTTTTGGTTAAAACTAATCTCATACTTTAAAAACAATCAAATTTCCTTATAATTCATGGTCACTTAAGCTAAGTAGCTTTCTATCTGTCATATAATATATATTAATGTCTTTTATTTAAACCTTTAAATATTAAAGCAGTTTTAATTCATAATCTGTAAACTAGTTAAAATATAAAACAGCAAAATTATACCCTTTTGTCAACCTTTCAAATTCTTAAGCAGTTTTTATTAATCAAAATTAAAGATTAAACATATTTATTAAAAAACTATACAAAGCTTCTGCATTAAAAAATCCATCATAAGAAAAACTATTATTGTAAATTATTATATTAACTTTATCAATGCTTTTTATAGAGTAGTTTTACATTAAGGCCTTTTGATTTTAATTATAATCAGCATAAATCACCTTTATAAACCCTAGCGAAGTTCCTTTGGAAATCTCTTCAAACCTTGCGCATTAGTTTATTAGATTTATCGACTCTTTTTAATTTCTGGCTGCTAAGCATAAAATACAAACCTTTTAGCCTCTTATTTCCTCTATTAAAGGAGATACTTCTTCATCAGCAGAAATTATCATAAATAGAAATACTATCCAATAATACATAATAAATTATAAAAGTTATAATGTTTTCTTGTGAGCTGTCTGAAGGTATTGTCCTTAAAAAAATTATCGATGCAATCAAGGATGTTGTTAATTAAGTTACTTTAGAGATAACTCCAGAGGGAATGGGATTCCAAGCTATGGACATGTCTCATGTTGCTTTAGTATAATTAACTCTGAAGTCTGATGAGTTTACCACATATAAAACCCATAAGAATCATTCATTAGGAATTAAGCTATAAAGTTTACATAAAATTCTAAAATGTGCAAACTTGAATGATACAATTGCTCTTGAGTGTGAGGAAGACCCAAGCTAATTATTAATTAAATTCGAATCACCAAAACATGAAAGATTTTGTAAGTTCTTTTTGAGTCTTACAATCTAAGATGAAGATTCTTTATAAATTCCAAATACTGTTTACAGTAATCAAATAACTTTGTCATCTTCAGAATTTTCTAGAATTGTAAGAGAGTTATAATAGATTAGCGAGTCGGTAAGAATCGAGACATCGAAAAAAGGAGTAAAGTTCATTGTTGAAGGAGAAGTTGCTAAAGGAGAAATCGAGTTAAGAGAAAACAACACCAGTGATGAAAATGAATGAGTTGTCATTGATGTTGATCAACCATTGGTTTAGAGTTTCTCTTTAGTCTTTTTGAGTTAATTTTGCAAAGCTGCAGCCTTAAGCAACACTGTTAAACTTTATTTATCAGAAAACACTCCATTGGTTCTTGAATTCAAGATTGGTCAATTGGGAGATTTAAGATATTATTTGGCTCCGAAATTAGAGGAAAATTAATAAATATAATTTGTTATAATTTTTAGATTTGATTTTAGAAAGTTGTTATTTTATACAAAAATTATATCTTACTCTTCTACAATTTTTTGATTTAAATTTTATAATAATATTCATGAGTAAAGACTATAATCTTTTTAAAATAAAATCAGCAAAAGAAAATAAGAGTTTTTTTAACTCATAACAAGAAAGTAAATA
>JACCDV010703360.1_pt1 | contig 17684 bp, 17 predicted proteins | sample 7446131 | NCBI WGS metagenome assembly JACCDV01 (sample SAMN15323448, study PRJNA562643) | freshwater metagenome | isolation source: river surface water | place: USA:Blue River Watershed | collected 2017-08-17 | reverse complement strand
GGATAGCAGGTTGCAGGAATGCAGCATGTTGTTGCTGGATACTATTTCTCAGCACCTGCTGCAATTGTCCATCAACACCCAACCCCACAGAAGCTTCGCTGAGTGCCGTATTGATTTGGAGTATGCAGGTATTGCCGGAAGAGGTCATGCAGGATTATTCAGTTTTGCAAAAATAGGTTGTCTGAAACCAATTATCTTCGCCAATCAAAACATTACAGGATGAGTAGGGAAATTATCAATACACCCCATGCACCGGCTCCCATTGGGCCATATAACCAGTCGGTCAAGGCCAATGGATTTTTGTTCATTTCCGGCCAGATTGCCATGGATCCCGCAACGGGGGAAATCGTATCTGGTGGGGTTGAAGCCGAGACCCACCAGGTGATGAAAAACCTGAAGGCCATATTACAAGAGGCCGGCTTGGGTTTTTCGGCTGTGGTTAAAACAACCATTTTTCTGACTGATATGGCACTCTTCGCGGAGGTTAATGCCGTTTATGCAGGCTATTTTGAAGGGGATCACCCTGCCCGGGAAACAGTCGCCGTCAAAGGACTTCCCCGGGGGGTGAATGTGGAGATCAGCATGATTGCAGTAGCTTAATTTCGTCCATGCCAAAAAAAGGTGCCATGCGTATTACAACCTATATTTTGATCGGTATAGTGGCCATTTCCTGCAGTCAGGATCATACGGGATATACATCCAAGTTTCAGAATCCGTTTCTATACAACAGAACAGTTAAGAAACTCAATGACGTGGTGTTGGAGAACAATTTTCCACCCATGATAGCCGCCCGCAATTATGCTTACGCAAATATCGCAGCCTATGAATGCATGGCAGCCGGTGATTCCGGTTTGCCCAGTTTGGCTGGTCGCATCAAACACCTACCCGCGATGCCAACTGTTCCGGTCGGTAAAGTGGTTGATTACCAGTTGGCAGCCTTGCTCGCTTTCATCAAGGTTGGTAATGCTGTCACTTTTCCGGAAGGCAGCCTCATGGAGTACCATGCAGCCATGCTGGAGATGGCAGACAGTTTGGGTGTGCCTCGGGCCGTGGTGAAATCGAGCCTCGTATTTTCAGACTCCATTGCATCTGCCATCCTGCGTTGGAGCAAAGGCGACCACTACGCTGCTACACGGGGTGCATCGAGGTATTCCATCAATGACTCTGCTGGCAGGTGGGTACCTACACCACCCATGTATGCAACCGGGTTGGAGCCGCATTGGCGGGAGATCAGGCCATTTGTGTTGGATTCAGCCTCCCAATGCAAGCCGGGAAAGCCACCGGTGTTTGATATGGACAAAAGCAGCGTCTATTACAGATCGATGATGGAGGTGAAAAACACTGTTGATCAGCTGACAGATGAGCAAAAACATATCGCTGATTTCTGGGACGATAATCCATTCAAAATGAATGTAAGCGGACATGTCATGTTTGCCACCAAAAAATTTTCTCCGGCGGGTCATTGGATGAATATTGTAGGCATTGCGGCCCGTCAAGCACAGGCTGATTTTGCCACCACAGTAGCTGCTTATGCCCATACATCCATCGCCCTTTTTGATGGCTTCATCAGCTGTTGGGATGAGAAATACCGGAGCAATTATGTGCGGCCGGAAACCGTTATCAATGAAAAGATTTCGGGAGAATGGCATCCGTACATCCAAACACCGCCATTCCCATCATATACCAGCGGACACTCTACCATTTCAGCTGCTGCTGCAGAGGTGATGACAAGATTTTTCGGCGACAGCCTCTCGTTTACCGACACATCCCTCTTGGAATTCGGTATCGCCAACCGAGAGATCAAGTCATTTCGACAAGCGGCACAGGAGGCCAGTATTTCCCGGCTTTATGGGGGGATTCATTACCGGTTTGATTTGGACTCCGGCAATGCCGCAGGCAAAAGGGTAGGTGTTGCGATTGTTGATAGGTTGCTCAAGTAATACAGCTCATATCACCATCCCAAATTATTTTGAACTATCTTACCTGTTGATTGTTTCATCCAACAGATAAGCTATGTTTTCAACAATATTCGCTTCCCAAAAAGCATTTTTTGACTCAGGCGCTACGAGACCCATTTCATTTCGGGTGGAACAACTCAGGCGGTTGAGGGCTGCTGTAGTAGCACATGACCAGTCGATTTTAACAGCTTTGCATACAGATCTGCGCAAATCTGAATTCGAGTCTTTTGGTTCTGAAATTGGTCAGGTGATTAAGGAAATTGATTTTACGATAAGACACCTGTCTGGTTGGGCCAAACCCCAACGCGTGGCTACCCCTTTGATGTTTTTCCCTTCGTCCAGTAGGGTACACCGGGATCCACTGGGCAATGTATTGATTATAGCTCCCTGGAATTACCCTTTCCTATTGGCAATCAGTCCGCTCATCAGCGCCATTGCCGGTGGCAACACCGCAGTGTTGAAGCCTTCCGAAGAGGCGTCGGCTACAGCTCAGGTTATTGAAACAATCCTTGGCGGTATTTTTGAACCCCAATTTGTTGCTGTAGTTCAAGGTATTGGCGGGGAAGTGATTCCTGCTATGATGGAGACCGTCAGGTTCGACCATGTTTTTTTTACCGGCAGCACTGCTGTTGGTCGGAAGATCATGGAAATGGCAGCAACAAAATTGATTCCGGTAACCCTGGAACTGGGCGGAAAGAGCCCGTGTATTGTGGATGCATCTGCCAACCTGGATTATGCGGCCAAGAAAATCACCTGGAGCAAACTCATGAATGCCGGGCAAACCTGCGTAGCACCCGATTACCTCTTGGTGCACCGTTCCATCAAGGAAGTCCTGATTGCCAAGATTGTTGCCAATATCAAAAGCATGTTAGGTGACAACCCACAGGAGAGTGCAGATTTTGGCCGGATCATCAACCGTAAGCGGTTTGCCAGACTGACTGAGTATTTGCAGCAGGGCAAGGTGATTGCCGGAGGAAAATCCGATGCCGATGATCTTTATATCGAACCTACACTACTCGATGCAGTGGATATGGAAGATACGGTGATGCAGGAGGAGATATTCGGTCCCGTTCTCCCGATCATTACCTATGAAACAAGAGAAGAGGCAATGGCTTGGGTGGAGAAAAATCCATTTCCGCTCTCGTTGTACATTTATGCAGACGACAGGCATGTGCAGGATGAATACATTGCGCGCCTCCGTTTTGGCGGTTGCTGCATAAACAATGGCATCATTCACTTGGGCAATCCCCATTTGCCTTTCGGTGGTGTTGGACCCAGTGGAACAGGCCAATACCATGGTCGGTATGGGTTTGAGACCTTCACCAGGCCCAAGGCTGTATTGCATTCCCATTCCTGGTTTGATGTGCCTGTTTGGTATGCCCCATTCAAGGGCAAGGCAGCGCTGTTGAGAAAGATTTTTAAACTCGGTTGACCATGAAAGTAAATTCCGCAATGAGGATTGCATTGGTTGCGTTGGTGATGATAATTATTGCCGGCGCTTGTGCCTCCTCCAAAACACAAGGTATGAGTACAAGACAAACGATATTGAGAAAAATTTATCCCGCACTGACAGGCATTACACGGTTTTTTGGCGTAAACAACAGGACCATCCCCGCAGGGCAGGCTGTTGCTCCGGCAGTTCCTGTTTTCGATATCCCTTTTGAGTTGATCGACGGAACCCCTGCCAGCCTAGCCGCTTTCAAAGGTAAAAAAATTGTGGTGGTGAATACGGCGAGTGATTGTGGTTATACCGGTCAATACGCGGAGTTGCAGGCTTTATATGCGCAGCATAAAAATGATCTCGTGATTGTTGGTTTTCCTGCCAACGATTTCAAGCAGCAGGAAAAAGGGAGCAATGAAGAGATTGCCGGTTTTTGTAAAAAGAATTATGGCGTTGAATTTCCGCTGGCCATGAAAACCGTTGTGGTCAAGGGGAAGGACCAGCATCCGCTTTTCAGTTGGTTGTCTGATCCCAGTAAGAATGGTTGGAACAAGGAAGCTCCCGCTTGGAATTTCTCCAAATATGTCATTGACGAAGAGGGCAAGCTGATCGGCTATTTCGATCCCGGGGTTAGTCCGTTGGGCGAAACATTTTTGAAAACATTGAATTTACAATAATCGCCATGGAGAATAGTGCAGAACAGCTGCTGGTGCTGGTGGATGAACAGGATCAAGCTATTGGTGTCATGGAAAAAATGGAAGTACACCGCAAAGCCTTGCTCCACAGGGCTTTCAGCGTTTTTCTTTTCAATGCCAAGGGAGAGATGCTTTTGCAACGCAGGGCTATCAAGAAATACCACAGTGGCGGGTTGTGGACCAACACCTGTTGCAGCCATCCCTATCCTGATGAAACTCCGGAGGCTGCTGGCAAGCGCAGGGTCATGGAGGAGTTGGGCTTTGAGGCAGAAGTCAAGCCCGTATTCAGTTTTATTTACAAGGCCGAACTCGACAACGAGTTGACAGAATATGAATTTGACCATGTGCTCATCGGTCAGTATGATGGTGCTGTTCACCCCAATGAAGATGAGGTTGGTGACTATTGCTACAAAACCATGGACGATTTGCGGGCAAGCTTGGAAAGTCATCCCCTGAAATATACGGCATGGTTCCGCATCGCTTTTCCCATGCTCGAGGAGTATCTCAATCGGCACAAACCCGTGTTGCATGCCAACTGAGAAAGCCATTGTTATCGGTGCAGGCATTGCCGGTATCGCTACAGCAATTCGTCTTGCTGTGCAGGGATTTGCTGTTGAAGTGCATGAGAAAAATGAAGTTCCAGGCGGTAAGATGTACCTCATTGAGCGGGATGGTTATTGCTTTGATGCAGGCCCATCACTTTTCACACAGCCCACCAATCTGGAAGAGCTTTTTCAGCTCGCAGGTGAAGACATCCGACAATATTTCAGTTATCAATCAGTGCCAATAGCCTGTCGGTATTTTTTTGAAGACGGCAAGGTTGTCAATGCCCATACCCATCAGGAAGCATTTGCGGCAGAAATGCAGCGGTTGTTGGGAGAGCCGGAAGCAAATGTGCTCCGTTACCTGCGCGATTCCGGTAAGGTCTACGATAATGTGGGCGGCATCTTCCTCAACCATTCCTTGCACCGCGTTTCCACCTGGGTACACCCACGGATTTTGAAGGCCCTAAGCGCTGTCAAACTTCCTTACCTGTTTAATACACTCAATGAATTCAACGAAAAGCGATTCAAGACGCCTGAAGCTGTTCAGATTTTCAATCGCTTTGCTACCTACAATGGCAGCAATCCCTATCAGGCTCCTGGAATGCTGAGCTTGATTCCTCACCTGGAGCAAAATCAGGGAACATATTATCCTCAAGGGGGAATGATCAGCATTCCCAGGGCATTGGTGGCGCTTGCAGAAAAAAAAGGTGTGCAATTTATACTGAACAGCAAGGTGAACAATATTGCAGTTGATAACGGCCGTGTAAAAGGCATTGTAGCCAATGGTGTTTTTATTCCGGCCAATCATGTGGTGAGCAATGTGGATGCCTATTATACCTACAAACATTTGCTTGAACAGGAATCAGGTGTGCGCAAAGTGCTCCGAAACGAAAGGAGCAGCAGTGCGCTCATATTTTATTGGGGGATTGACAGGGAGTTTCCCAGGTTGCACCTGCATAACATTTTTTTCAGCAAACAATACCGGGAAGAGTTTGAACATATTTTCAAACACAGGAAGTTCTTCCACGACCCGACAATCTATGTCAACATTACCTCTAAAATGGAGAGCGGGCAGGCACCAGCAGGATGCGAAAACTGGTTTGTGATGGTCAATGCACCGGCAATGGCTGATGCCGATTGGGACAAAGAGGTAGCCCAGATCAGGCAGGCTGTTTTGGAAAAGCTCAGTCGCATTTTGGGTGTTGATTTGGCCAAGCACATCGTTGTAGAAGAAGTGTTGACACCGGCTGGTATACAGACCCGCACCGACTCCTATCTTGGGTCTTTGTATGGAACAAGTTCCAATTCCAAGTGGGCTGCATTTTTACGGCATGCCAACTTCAGTTCAGCTGTGAGTGGTTTGTATTTTACAGGAGGCAGTGTTCATCCCGGTGGAGGCATCCCCTTGTGTTTGAAGAGTGCAGCCATTGTGGGCGAACTCATCAGTAAGCGTTGAACATTTAGCGACTCAAAGGGTTAATAAGGAGTGTTTACTTGGTTACAAAGACGGTTTCACCTGCCCCATTATGGCAATATTCCCCTGTATGGGTCGATATTTCTCTGTGTGCTTGTCCATTTTTCAGGCGCCATAGGGATGTCTTTTTTCGATAGGGATTTGTTTGTAGCCTTCACCCCCCTCAATCTGTTGCTGATGTTCATGCTCCTCGTTTGGAATGAGCCTGCACTTACTTTACCCTGGTATTTGGGATTTGCCTTGGCCCTGCTCACCGGCATTGGGTCGGAAATGATTGGCGTCAATACAGGGCTCCTTTTCGGCAGTTATGTCTATGGTGATGTACTCGGCACCAAAATCATGGGTGTACCAATCCTAATTGGCTTGAATTGGTTTTGCATTGTTTATTGTTCATACATCAGTGTGGGTATGTTTTTCAGGGAGGGCCAGTTGGGTGGGACAGTCAGGGCAATTCTTGCAGGCTTGGTGGCAACCTGTTTCGATTGGATCATGGAACCCGTTGCCATGAAGTTGGGTTTCTGGCAATGGGAAGGCAACGCCATCCCCTTTTTTAATTATGCGAGCTGGTGGGCTATAGCTGCTGCTGTTGCCTATGTTTTCTACCAGTTGCATCTTAAATCAAATAACCGGTTTGCGCCAATTCTGCTGCTTGTACAGGCGCTGTTCTTCATTGCACTTCGGATTTTCATCTGAACAGGACCTTTAAATTACATAAGGGTATTTTTTTGGCTAACTTGTAGGTTATTATTTTTCCAGTGTCAATGCACTGCCCTAATTTAACCTGTGTTTATGCATGCCCAACATACCGACAACTCTTTTCAGGCAGCCATGTTGAAAGCTTGGTCTGCTTTTTCAGATGAATTTGTTGCTGTTTGGGATGCGGGTGGTGAAGGTTTGAAATACTTCAATGAAGCTTACGCACATTTCTTTGGCTATGAGGATGCTGAATTGTTCCGCAAGGAATTTACCATTTTTGGCATGCGGAAAAATGAACTGGATCGAGAGATTGCCGACCTGGTGATGAATACCTTGAACAAGAATGGGCATTGGACTGAAGAGGTCTTGTTCAAAAGGAAAAATGGTTTGGTGTTTTTGGGGAGGTTGGATATGGCATACTTTGATTGTGATGGGCAAAAATGTTTTTTGCAACGCATCATCAACATCGATACCCAGCGGATTTTTTCTGAAAACCTGTTCAGAGAGATCAAAAAATTTGAGGCACTATTCCAATATGCCACCGTACCGATTTTACTCGTGAACAAAGAAGGCCGAATTATTCTGGCCAATGACCAGGCAACTACCATGTTTGGTTATACCATGCCGGTCATCACCAGTTTGCAGGTGGAGGATTTGATTCCTGAAAGGTATAAACACAGGCATGTGGAGCACCGCAGCCGCTACGACAAGCATCCAGAAAACCGGCCGATGGGCCGTGGTATGCAGTTGAGTGCACGGCTGAGCAATGGTGAAGAGCTTCCTGTTGAAATCAGTCTCGGACATTACATGATTGATGATGAACCCTATGTGATTGCCTTCATCATTGATATTTCGAAACGGATTGAGATTGAAAACAGTTTGCGGAGACAGAAAGACGAAGTGGAAAATGCCAAACTGGAAATTGAAAAGCTGAACGAAGAACTAGAGCACAAAGTAGCGCTTCGCACACAGGAATTGTCTGATGCGTTGAGCAAGGAAAGGGAGTTGAGTGATTTGAAGTCGAGATTCGTTTCCATGGCTTCACATGAATTCCGAACACCACTCAGTACGATACTGTCTTCAGTATCCTTGATTGGCAAATATACCGGTGCTGATGACCAGGATAAGCGCGATAAGCATATTCACCGAATCAAATCTGCTGTATCCAACCTTACTGACATCCTCAATGAGTTCTTGTCTCTTGGCAAGATAGAGGAAGGCAAGATCCAGCTGCATTATTCAGACTGCAATCTCAAGGAGCAATTGCAATTGATCATCAGTGAGATCCATCCCATCCTCAAAAACGGACAAAAAATCGATTATGTGCATGATGGTGAAGTGAATGCCAATGTGGATCTATCCTTGCTCAGGAATATCATGATCAACCTGGTTTCCAACGCCATCAAATTTTCACCGGAGAATTCATCCATCAAGGTCAACAGCCATCACAATGGGCATTCCTTTGATATTGCTGTAAAAGATGAAGGATTGGGTATTCCGGATGAGGATAAGAAACATTTGTTTGAGCGATTCTTCCGGGGTAAAAATGTGGTGAACATTCAGGGGACGGGTTTGGGATTGCATATTGTTTCACGCTATGTGGAGTTGATGGGAGGGCAAATTAGTGTTGACAGCGAACTGGAGAAAGGCACAACATTCAAATTGAAATTCAATATATGAACACCATTTTACTGATTGAAGACAACCACGAAATCCGTGAAAATACGGCAGAGATTCTTGAACTGGCCAACTACAGGGTGCTTACTGCAGAGAATGGCAAGGACGGTTTTGAAAAGGCACAACAGGAAAAGCCTGATGTGATCATTTGTGATATCATGATGCCCGTATTGGATGGTTATGGGGTATTGCACATGCTCAATAAAAGTGAAGCACTGAAGGACACCCCGTTCATTTTCCTGACTGCCAAAACGGAGAGGCAGGATTTTCGCAAGGGCATGGAGATGGGTGCAGATGATTATATCACCAAACCTTTTACGGAGGTTGAACTGTTGAATGCCATCGAGCAGCGGCTCAAAAAACTCAATGTGCTCAAGAAAAAATATGCAGCAAGCCAGGATGGTGTGCGTGATCTATTGCAAGATATTGGCAGGCAGGATGCCTGGGAGAATCTTTCCTCTGGACGCAATACAAATTATTACAAAAAGCGGCATGTCATTTACAGCGAAGGCAATCACCCGAACAGGCTTTTTTATGTCCAAAAGGGCAAGGTGAAATTGTATAAAACCAATGATGACGGCAAAGATCTGACGATTGGTTTATATGGGGAAGGGGATTATTTTGGCTATATGGCTTTATTGGAAAATTCTGTATACAGGGAGAATGCAGAAGCGTTGGAGGATGCTGAGATTGCAATGATTCCGCGTGAGGAATTTGATGCATTGATTCGAGAAAACCAGATTGTGATGAAGAAATTCCTGCAGATTCTCGCAGGTAACATTACGGAAAAGGAGGATCAACTTCTTGGTTTGGCCTACAATTCGCTCAGGAAGCGGGTTGCTGATGCCCTCATGATGTTGAGGGAAAAATTCAGTCAGGGTGAAACACCCTTTTCCATTCACATATCCCGCGAGGATTTGGCCAATATCGCCGGAACTGCTACTGAATCATTGATTCGCACGCTGAGTGATTTCAAGGCGGAGAAGATGATAGACATCAGGGATGGCAGTATCGTATTGCTGAATGAAAAGAAATTGGCCAATCTTTTCAATTGATTGGCTATTGCAAGTTGATCAATAGTCGAGTGAAGCAAGATAGGTGTTGTAATCTCTCATGATTAGCGCATGTTCGCGTTCGATGGATTCCATTTGATGTCTGATATTCTTATGATTTTTTTTCAGGTCACTGGTTGTTGAATGTCCTGCTGTGAGGTGGTGCCATTTGGCCGATTGATTGTTCAAATCGTGCAACATATGGTCGTACACATCGTCTTTGATGATGAATTGATTCTGAAAGTGTTCTGCTATGGCCAGCTGTTCGCTGTCTTGAATCCTGTCGATGACTTCAGATAGCCTATTTTTCATGTGTGCATTTTCCTGGTTCAGGAATTCAATAAGCCTGATCCATGCGGAAATTTCATAAAGACACTGACTGGCTTTACTGCCGGGTTTAGGTTTTGCTATCATGAGCCTGGTTTTAAGGAATCCCCCCGATTGCACCTGCAGATCGGGGGGATTAATGGGATCTCAGTGTACGCTGATTTTTTGATGGGCAATCTTTTTGGCCTCTTCCTTTTTGGGAAGTGTCAGCCGTAGCTCGCCATTGACATAGTTGGCATCAATCTTGTCTTTGTAAATGTCTTCAGGAAGGCTGAAAGATCTGGAGAATGATCTGTAACTGTACTCTCTTCTGGAGTAGTTTTCATCCTTTTCCTCCTTCTTCTCATCCTTCTCAGCACTGATGGTCAGCAAAGAACCGTTGACGTCAATTTTAAAGTCGTTTTTCTCAAGTCCCGGTGCCGCCATAGTGATTTCGTAAGTGTCTCCTGTTTCTTTGACATTCACTGCGGGAAGGTGTGTGGAGAATGGCCACTTTTCATCCAGCCATTCGTTCCATGGTCTGATGATGTCTTCCAGCACTGATGGTCTCAGCAATGACGACCGCAACAATGATTTACCGTTTCCAGGCATAATTCGTGTTTTTTAAGGTGATGATTTGATTGACAACACAAATGTATTTTTGCTTTCATTGGTGTCTGGTAATGGTCATCACATCAGAAAATGAGTTTTGTCATTCTGTTGCACAATGGATTATTTCGGTTTTTACAGGGTTGATGGCCGGACTAAATACACCGCCCAGATTCAAGCCTCTGATGATCAGTAGGATAGCCATGCAAGCCAAGATATAGGGATAGGCTACGGCAATATATTTTCTGATGTTGGCCTGTAAACCACGTCCGGCAATCCATATCGCCAGCAACAGCGGAAGTGTTCCCATACCGAAGGCGGCCATAAACAATCCACCTTTAAAAGGATCCTGCATCACAGTAGCTCCAGCCATAGCCATGTAAACCAATCCACAGGGCAGTGTGCCATTCAATACACCTCCAAGAAATGCAGCGGAAGGGGTTGAGGACATGACGTGGGGAAGTAGCGTTTTCGAAAGGGATTGGAATAGCCTGTTGGAAGCGAAAGCGGTTTCCCATGCAGGAAAAAATTTAATCATAATCAAAACAAGCAACATGCTGATGCCCAAACCTAATGACATGTTCTGTTGCCAACCGAACCATTTTACGGAGATGCCGATGAAACCGAAAAGGGCTCCCCATGCGGCATAGGTAATGATTCTTCCTGTCTGGTATATCAGCCAACGGGATAAGGGGAAGGTGTTGTTGCCCGTTTGCAGGACTGTGGTGAACATCAGTGGCCCACACATCCCAATGCAATCCAAGCTGCCTCCAAGCCCAATCAGTAATGCCGGTATGGTAAATGACAAATTCATTTCAGCGGTAAATGTCTTGTTCGAAATAATAAGACTTCCCTGCAGTTTCCCATTGGAGGGTTAGGGTATACAAGCCCTTTGCCTGTTGTGGTATAATAATAGTGGCTGAGCCAGTATTTGTTTCAAATTCCCCAGTGAGATCCTTTTGCCTGTCGGCTGCAAAATAAAGCATCCATTTTCCGGATGATTGGGTGCCTTCCAATTCTTTGGGAAGGGCGACCATGATCTTGTCGGTGAACTCTTCAACTGTTATTGCAGTTGACAATGCTGCGGTATTGGCACTTTGGTCGATAACCGATTGGTATGCGAGTTCATCGGCATAATAATTTTCTGAAACCAAATCCCTGTTTTCACGCGAAGTAAGGTAAACCATACACAGGATGCCTGCTGCGAAGGCGAGGTAAGTAAAGAGTATGCTATGTCCCCAGCTGATTTTCATTTCTATTGTTTAAGAGTTGACAGGGCCTATGAAGGTGGTTTGTTTGGTTGTAATTGTTTTACCCTCTGCCTGGATTTTGATATGGACTGCTGATTTGCGTTTGGTAATCTGCTTGTTATTTCTTTTGACCAGGAAGGTGATGACTGCATAGCTTTCTTTTTCAATCAAAGGTTGTTTGCCGATGATTTCAATCTTGCCTTCTTCTGCAGGAATCGACAATTCAACAAGGATGTCGCGGTGTGTTTTATTGAACATCCTGGCTGAATAGAGGTTGCCTGTTTGTTCTCCAGGCAGTTGTTGGTAGACCATCCCCTGGGTTCTGAGGATGGTGATGTCTACACTGTCTCTTGTTGCCAGCATCACCACGAGCGCTGAAGCAATCAGCAGCAATACAGTCGTATAGGCTTTGATGCGCACGGTGATTTTCAGCTTTTCCTTTTGGGCAATATTGTTTTCGCTGGCTAATCGAATCAGTTGTTTTGGCCTGTCAAGGCTTTCCATGATTTCATCGCAAGCGTCGATGCAAGCAGTGCAATTGACACATTCTAATTGGGTGCCGTTGCGGATGTCTATCCCGGTGGGGCATACCCGCACACAGGCTTTGCAATCAATGCAATCACCTTTGGGTGCAGGGTCATTGCTTTTGACTTTACCCCTCGGCTCACCGCGCACATAATCGTAAGCCACAACGATGGAATTTTTATCGAGTAGCACGCCTTGCAGTCTGCCATACGGACAAACAACAATACATACCTGTTCGCGGAACCAATAGTAAACAAAGAAAAAAACAGAGGTGAAAATCAGCAGTGCAGAAAAGGTTCCTGCATGGATGCCGATACCCTCATGCACGTAGCGCAGCACTTCATCCATGCTGATGAGATAGGCCATGAAATAATTCGCAATCACAAAAGATATCAGCCAAAACACCGTGATTTTGGTCAACCGCTTTCTGATTTTGAAAGCATTCCATGGCATGGCTTTCAATTGTTGTTGTTTGTGGAAGTCGCCATCAATCCAATACTCTATTTTCCTGAAAACCATCTCCATGAAGATGGTTTGCGGACAGGCCCATCCGCAGAACACCCTTCCGAAAACCACTGTGAACAGAATGATGAAAACCATGAAAGTGATCATGCCCAAGGCGAAAATGAAGAAGTCTTGCGGACCAAAGATTTGGCCAAACAGGATGAATTTTCTTTTGAGCACATTGAGCATGATGAAGGGCTCTCCATTGACCTTGATCCAGGGCAAAGTGAAGAATACGATCAGGTAGATAATCGATGCCAGCGTTCTTTTGTTGTACAACGGACCTTTTGGCTGTTTGGGGAACAGGAAGTTGCGTTTCCCTTTCTGGTTGATGGTGGCAACCGAATCCCGGAAAGCCTGGTCGATGATGTGTTCCTTATCGTGGGCGCTGATCATGGCTTATTGTTGGGGCACTTTGACGGATGATGCACTGTCTGCGGTAGTTACTGTATTTCCTGTGTAAAGTTCACCCTGTGGCGCTTTGGGGTTGGCAGGCTTGGTTCCAGTGAGGGATTTCACGAAGCCGGTGAGGTTTTTCATTTGAACAGGACTGAACATGGATTGCCAGGATTGCATGCCTTTTTCAGGATATCCGATTTTGATGGTTTTATAGATGTCGTTCAGTGAACCCCCATGAATCCAGTTGTTATCGGTAAGATTGGGACCAATGCCTCCACCACCGTCGGCAGCATGACAGGCAACACAGGATTGTGTGAAGAGCGCTTTTCCTTCTGCAATACCGGATGCATCAGCGAGGGTTACATTGTTTTCATCCACCAGGTTTTTGGTTTTGGCCATATAGGCTTCCTCCTGTTTTTTTCCTTCAGCCATTTCCACGGCGTATTCCTGTTCGGGGTTTTTGCCTGTTCCCGAAACATGGTAATTATACAGGTAAATGAAGCCAATGACAATGGTGATGTAAAACCCATATTTCCACCAGGGGGGCAGGGCATTGTCCAGTTCTTTGATGCCATCATAGTCGTGGTCGAGAAGCACATCAGCTTCTTTTTCAAGGGGTACAGCCCTGGTCATCCAATTTTTATCAAGCCTGCTCCACCAGTTTGCCAATCCGGATGGCTGCCCTGCTCTGGCCAATGCTGCATCAGCTTCACCGGAGAGTTCACGAAATGCCCTACGAATCATGATGGAGAGGTAGAGGATGACTATCAGTTCAATGCCGATTACCGCACTAAGGGCATAAAAATCGAGGGCAGCCATCCCGCCGAAATGGGTGTCTTTTCCCAGGCCGGTTACCAGATAGCTGTCTTGCGCATTGGCAACGGAGGAAAGTGCTGAAGTGTAGAGGATGATCATCAGGCTTTGACTAAGCAATTTTGATTTCCTGTTTTTCAAGATGGATTTGGAAAGGGTGATCAGTACCTGTGCAAGTAGCCAGATAACGGCTACAAGTACGATGCCTACAATGATCAGTGCATATTCCAGATAGGAGGTATTGTTGGCTGACATGGTTTTGGTTTTGAAGGTTATTGATCGAGTGGCATTTTTTTCATTTCATCGATACCTGATTTTTTCATGCGGAAAACATGGATCAGCACAAGAATGAAAAAGGTGATGAAGATGAATTGGGCTACCACCGGATAGATGGCGATACCATCAATCCTTTCAGCGTATTGTTTGATGAATTTGAACATGGTCAGTTTTTGGCGGTTTTGAATTTTTCGATGTCAGTGCCTAGTCTCTGCATGTAGGCAATCAGTGCGATGATCTCTTTGGTTGGAGGCGTTTGTATGCCATCCTTTTTCAGATCGTCAGCAATACCCTGTGCCTGCTGCATCAGGTCGGCATTGGCTTTTTTGTCGAACCCCTCTGCATAAGGAACACCGAGTTGCTGCATGGCCCTTATTTTGGCTGCTGTGGTGGAGGTGTCAAGATCCTGATCCAGCATGAAACTGTAGGATGGCATGATGGAACCGGTGGAGATGGCCTGTGGGTCGTCCATGTGGTTATAATGCCAGCTGTTGGATTTTTTGTTGTTGCCAACACCTTCCCTGCCCAGATCAGGGCCGGTCCGTTTGGATCCCCATTGGAAAGGATGGTCATAGACAAATTCACCAGCTTTGGAATACTCGCCATAGCGCGCCGTTTCGGAACGGAATGGTCTAATCATTTGGGAGTGGCAGGTGTAGCAACCCTCCCGTACGTAGATGTCGCGCCCCTGCAATTCCAGTGGTGTATAAGGTTTCACGCTGGCGATGGTTGGTACATTGGATTTCACCAGGAAGGTGGGGATCAACTCGATGACACCACCGATGAGGATGACGATTAGGGTAAGCACAAGGAATGGGAAGGGTTTCCTTTCTATCGGCCTGTGCCAGTGTTCGCTGCCGTGTGCTTGGTAGCTGCCTTCCATGGCCGGAGCTTCCGCTTCATCATCCACCACACCGGCTGCCCTTTTAACCGTCATCCAGAGGTTGTACATCATCACTACGGCACCAGAGAAATAAAGCAGCCCACCGAAGGCTCGCAGGGCATAGAACGGTTTCAGTTGGGTTACGGTTTCCAGGAAGGGATATTTAAGGTTGCCCGCTTCGGTGAATTCTTTCCACATCAAGCTCTGCTTGAAGCCCGCCCAATACATCGGAACGGCATAGAAGAGGATGCCAAGGGTAGCAATCCAGAAGTGGGCGTTGGCCAGTTTTTTGGAGTGCAGGTCGGTTTTGTAAATCCTCGGTACCAACCAGTAGAGGATGCCGAAGGTGAGCATGCCATTCCAGCCTAATCCACCCACATGCACGTGGGCAATGATCCAATCAGTGAAGTGTGCGATGGCGTTGACATTTTTGAGGGAGAGCATCGGTCCTTCAAAAGTTGACATACCATAGGCGGTAACGGCCACCACCATGAATTTCAAGATAACATCCTCACGCACCTTGTCCCATGCGCCCCGCAGGGTAAGCAGTCCGTTGATCATGCCACCCCAGCTGGGGAAGATCAACATGAAGCTGAAAACCACACCCAGTGATTGTGCCCAGTTGGGAAGGGCGGTGTACAGCAGGTGGTGCGGACCGGCCCAGATATACAGGAAGATCAATGCCCAGAAGTGGATGATGGATAGGCGGTACGAATAAACGGGCCTGTTGGCGGCTTTCGGCATGAAGTAGTACATCAGTCCGAGATAGGGTGTAGTCAGGAAGAAAGCAACGGCATTGTGTCCGTACCACCATTGCACCAGGGCATCTTGCACACCCGCATACCAGGAATAGCTTTTCAGGAAGGAGATGGGCAGTTCGATGGAGTTGACAATATGCAATACGGCGATGGTCACAAACGTGGCGATATAAAACCATACCGCTACATACAGATGTCTTTCCCTGCGTTTGATGATGGTCATGAACATGTTCAGTCCGAAAACAACCCAGATTAGGGTGATGGCGATGTCTATGGGCCATTCCAGTTCGGCGTATTCCTTGCCAGTTGACATGCCCAATGGTATGGTGATGGCTGCAGCAACGATGATCAGCTGCCAACCCCAGAAGTGGATTTTGCTCAGCAGGTCACTGGCCATGCGGGTTTTGAGCAGCCGTTGTAGGGAGTAATAATAACCGAGGAAGATGCCATTGCCTACGAAGGCAAAAATGACGGCATTGGTGTGCAGGGGCCTGAGCCTGCCGAAGCTGAGTCCGATCGTTTCCTTGCCTGCCGGTATCCCGCTGAGGTTTAGCTCTGGAAAGACCATGAGCAGGGCTACCCAGAGGCCTACGAGCATGCCTACAACGCTCCAGATGACTGTGGCATAGGCAAAATTTCTGACGATCTTGTTGTCGTAAGAGAACTTTTCAATGTGCATGTTAAGGGTTTTGGTTGTTGGGGTTTGAACTGGATTTTTCGCTGTCGAACAGCATCCTGACGGCAGGAGAGGTATCGTCTTCAAATTGTCCTTTGGAAACAGACCAGATGAATGCCAGGAGAAAACCGGTGGCTACGAGAAGACTTGCTGCAATCAGAATGATGATAACGCCCACGAATTTGTTTTGGGCAAAAGTAGCGGCGGTCGTCAGCGGGCAGGGTGACCGTTTTCAGTGAAAGACATGATTTTCGTCATGTATACGCCCAGGTAACTCAAGAGGATGATGCTCAATGTGCTGGCCGGCATGAGGATGGCTGCAATCATGGGCGAGAGTAAGGCTTGCGTGGAAAAGTACATACCCACGCCATTGTAGGCAATGGACAGGATGAAGCCCGCAGCAACCAATTTTTTGGCAGTGTGTGAGAGTTGCAGTAGCCTGCTGAGGTCGTGCAACCTTTCTCCCGCGAGGATGCCATCACATGCCGGTGTGAAGCAGTTGGCATGGTGGGTTACGGCGATGCCAGCATCGCTTTGCTGGAGGGCACCAGCATCATTGAGGCCATCACCAATCATCAGCACCTTCTTCCCTTTTTCCTGGAGCTGCCTGATGTAGGCCAGCTTCTCTTCAGGATGTTTGTTGAATGCCATGTGCACACCATCCCCCAGCGTCTTGCGCAATAGGGCTTCCTCCCGGTTATTGTCGCCACTAAGGATATGCAGTTCCAGATTTTGTTGTGCCAGGGTTTGCAGCATGGGGAAAATCCCTTCCCGGTAGTCTTGGCCGATCATGCATTTCCCTTTGTAGATGCCGTTGATATTGATGTGTACGGAACTGCCGTCTTCGCCGGTGCCGGTGATGGTAGGACAGGCATCACCCACAAAATCAGCTTTGCCCAGGCGCACTGGAATATTGTTGACGAAAGCGGCAATGCCTGCGCCACCGGTTTCACGAAATGCTGTGATGGTATGCTTTTCAGGGCTATTGGGCCAGTTGTTCCAATCTGCAATGCTTTTGCTCAATGGGTGGTTGGAGTGAGCTGCCAGGGCTTTGATCAGTCCGATTTCTTGATAGGAAAGCATTTTGCCCACATAGCGGATACTGCTTTGCTGGCCGGTGGTCAGGGTGCCGGTTTTGTCGAATACT
>JACCDV010457090.1_pt1 | contig 17685 bp, 16 predicted proteins | sample 7446131 | NCBI WGS metagenome assembly JACCDV01 (sample SAMN15323448, study PRJNA562643) | freshwater metagenome | isolation source: river surface water | place: USA:Blue River Watershed | collected 2017-08-17 | reverse complement strand
TTTAGCAGCTATAGAAGGAAATATTATGGATTGGAGAGAATTTTTCCCCTAATGTTAGTTGGTCTATTTGTAGTGAGTGTTGTAATGCACTATGAAAAAAATATCAATGCAAGCTTTATCCAGGTGTTTGGGCATCAGCAGTAATAGTAATTAATTCAATTGCAAAGATGATTTATGATATTCGCAGAAGCAGCTGGAGCCCAGCTTGATTTAAGAGAGTTTTTAGTCATATATAAAATTTATACATGAAACGCTTGTCATGTATAGAAAATGCTATTTTTTATACATGATGTGGTATGATGTAAATAATGGTTAAAAAGCAAATCAAACTTGATCCAAGCAAACCCAGTAACGATTTGCCTTCATTACCACCGTCTATCAACCTAGAAACCAAAGTTGTTTTTAAACAGTTAACCAAAACTGCTGTTGCATTAGCTGAATTAAAAGGATTAGTCCAAACTTTACCCAACCCATTCATTTTATTAAATGCAATTATTCTTCAAGAAGCAGAAGCAAGTTCTGAAATAGAAAATGTAATCACAACCCAAGACAAGTTATATCAAGCTTTAACAAGTCAAAGCCAATCACATATTGATCCAGCAACTAAAGAAGTTTTGAGATATAGAGAAGCTCTTTTACATGGTTTAAAAATTGTCGAAAAGAAAGGATTTTTAAATACTAATTGCATTATAGAAATTCAATCGATATTGGAAGAAAATTCAGCAGGAATTAGAAAACTGCCAGGAACTACACTCACTAATACCAAAACAGGAAAAGTAATTTATACTCCACCAGACAATCATGCAAGCATTGTAAGACTTTTGAAAAATCTTGAAGACTATATGAACATCGATGATGACGATGTTTCACCTTTAATTAAAGTAGCTATTCAACATTATCAATTTGAAAGTATTCATCCTTTCTATGATGGTAATGGTAGAACTGGAAGAATAATTAATATTCTTTATTTAATACTTAAAAGACAACTAGATCAACCTATTTTATATCTGAGTAAATATATCATCGAGAATAAAGCTGATTACTACCGACTATTACAAGAAGTGCGAACAAAAGATCTTTGGGAAGAATGGATTCTCTTTATACTCAGAGGAATTGAAAGTGTCTCTAATGAAACTAAGCTACAAATTAATAAAATCAATAAATTATTTTTAAAAACTGAAAATCTAATCAAAGAAAAAAATACAAAAATTTACAACAAAGAATTATTAGAGCTTCTCTATGAACATCCCTATAGCAAAATAGAATATTTAACCAAACGTTTAGGGATTACCAGAATCACTGCTACAAAATATCTAAATAACTTAGTAGACATCGGTATTTTAGAAGTTAAGCAAGTATGGAAAGAAAATCTTTATATCAATAAAGAGCTATTTAAATTGTTGAAAGAGTTTTGAAATTGCAAGCGCAAGAAAGAGCATTTAGCTCTTTCTTGCTAACCCCAACTCCCAAAAAATTCTCTCGTATTCAAAATGTCTCTTACATCGTTGCAAGCGCACGAACAGCACTTTATAGCTGTTCTTTATAACCCTAACTACCAAAAGACTACTTTAGTATTCAAGAATCTTCTTCCAAAATTAAAAGCGCACAAAATGCCGTTTAGGCATTTTGTGCTAACCCCCGACGAAAAATCACAGATTTTAAAGCTAGATATTCAACCCCCTTCCCAACCACAAAAAAATAAGGGAGCATCTTGCGACGCTCCCTTATTTTTTTAATGGCAGGGCATGAAGGATTTGAACCTCCGACGTCTCGGTTCGTAGCCGAGCCCTCTATCCAGCTGAGGTAATGCCCCGTAAATTACAGGCCCAATGGGCTTTTTGAATTCTATCACTTTAGTTCTCAAGGGAAAGTCTATTTAATTAAGATTCAATGCTTATACTTAAGTATTTTGCTTGATATTTGCCAGGGGTTTTCCCTAGTCCAAGTAGGTCCCATGGGGACTAATAACTTAAGTTACACCCAAAGGGCTATCGACACGGTGTTTGAATCAGATACTGATACACTGACCTCTATTTTGTCTCTAATATTATTAGGGATAATTGCCATTATTCTACTTTTAATACTTTCACCTCAATTAAAGCACTTATTGAACAATACCCCCGAAGAAAAACCAGATCCACATGGTGATAGTGATCAATATCCATTGCGTAAAATTTTCCTGGAATATAAACATGGCACCGTTAACGATTGGATTAATTGGATAAAGAATCAGGACAATGAGCGTAAGGATCTGGCTTTCAACAACTTAATTAGATACCTTGATGGTAAGCCTGAAGAGATTGGTGTTTTGGTTAGTGAAGTACTTAAAGCAACCATCGCATTTAAATATCCTGAAGGTTTCCCTGCAATTCAACGTTTAGTAGAAAGTGTGCGCAATCATTGGGGAGCTTATACTATTGCTGAACAATTTTATGAACAAGCAATGCTGGGTCTAGTAGAACTTGACACAGGAAGCGCTCAAACCGTGCTAGCTACTGAGTTTGAGCACATCAAGGCTAAACATGACGCCACACCTTTTATGCTGGCAATAGTCAACGCTCTAAACCACTTGCCAGATAATGAAGATCTAAATGATTTCTATTTTGAGATATTGAGAGATCCTCATTGTGAATTATCCATAAAAGAACATCTACTTGATTTACTACAATACAAACCAATAGAAACACGCGTAACAGTTGCTGCAACATATTTTAAATTCTGGAATAAATCTGAGATAAAAAAACTTGCTGACAATGATACAAAAATTATTGAGAAAGCTTTTGTTACTAATCAAGATCTCATCATCAATGAAAATTATGAACTCTGGGACCTAGTACTAAAAGGTACTGAACATAAATTAACCGACAAATTGTTCACCAATCATCTCAGCTCCTTATTAAGCAACCCAGCCATAGAAATCAGTCAGCCATTGCTTTTACATCTATTTAGCGCCAATGGTATTTTACGCAGTGATTTCTTATCAGCCTTAGCCAAAAGACATAAGCTATCTGACGAAGAATTAGAGTTAGCTAATGAGCAATATGAAATAGAAATGAAAAGAAGCTCAGACATAGTAAATATCAAGAAATTCTCTCACAAAAAAGATCCACCAAACATGCTTGAGGAAGCTTACAAAAATCTCAACAAATCACTTTCTCTTGACATGGAATTCAAGAATCAGAATTTGAACCTTTTAAATTTCCTATTGGGTTATTCACTCAATGACAAAAAATATCTGATCGAATCAGTAGCCTCTAATCATGACTGTAAAATCCTAAATATCAATCTAGTAGAGCTTCTTGGCTCGGTAACCGAACTTGCCAAATTCAAAGCCGTAATAAATCAAAGTAAGCCTTGCATAGTATATTTTTATGGACTAGATCAAGTTATTAATAGAGAATGGAATGATCTAGTGATGTCTAACTTAGACTCATTGAATCATTTATTCAAAGAATTTAAATTAAGTGCTGGTGTCAATTTTTTAATTAGTTTAGAAATTGGCGGTGAGGACTTAGCAAACAATAATCAATTAAAAGAGATTTTGAAAAACATGTTCAAGGTCAGCTATGGAGCGCTTCCAGACATTAATAAACCTGATTTACTTAGTAGACAAAAAATATTAAACGATTACATCAAGCAAGTAGCCACCTATAGAGTCAAATCTACTAACGGCTTAGAGCTAATTGCCAAGCAGGCTGAAGGTTACTCTTTAGTTGAGTACCTGGCTTATATCAACAACTATTTGAAACTTTGTTTATTAGTTTATGGAGAATTGATACCACCGGATCAGCTGGATATTCCAGTAATGAATCTCAATGACGAAGCTGGTATACAACGAGATAAAGATCCAGTTTAGGTGTGATATCATTGTGCATTGCAATGAGCAAGCCCAATTTACATCAAAACATTATCGCTATAATCTGGGATTTTGATAAAACGTTGATTCCATATTATATGCAGAAACCGCTTTTTGAAGAATATCAGATCGATGAAAAGCAATTCTGGTCTGAAGTTAACCAATTACCAAGCTTATACAAACAACAGGGCATCATGCTTAGCTCAGATACTGCATACTTAAATCATATTCTCACTTATGTACGCCAAGCTAAATTCCCTGGACTCAATAACGCTAAACTCAGAGAATTAGGTGCTCGCTTAGAATTCTTTCCTGGGTTGCCAGAGTTTTTCGCACAGAGTAAAGCATTCATAGAGACAAACGAAGCTTACGCCAAATTCGATCTTAAATTAGAACACTATATCGTTAGTACTGGACTTACAGAAATGATCAGAGGCTCAGCCATCAGCCAGCACGTGAAGGGCATTTGGGGTTGTGAGTTCATAGAAGCGCCGTATATCTCTAATAATGGCAAACTTGAAACCCAATCAGGGACTAAATCTGAGATTAGCAGCATCGCCTACCTTATCGACAACACCACTAAAACTCGTGCCATGTTTGAAATCAACAAAGGTGTCAACATTCATCCAGACGATATCAGTGTCAATCAAACTATGACAGAAGAAGATCGCCGCGTACCTTTTGATCATATGATTTACATAGCTGATGGTCCAAGCGACATACCAGCATTTTCTGTAGCCAAGAAAAACCATGGTAAAACATTTGCAGTCTACAATAAAAACAATATTCTATCTTTCAAACAAAGCAAACAATTACTAGAAGACGATCGCGTAGATATGTTTGGTGAAGCCGATTATAGAGAAGGTACCACTACTTATCTCTGGCTCATAGAGCAGATTACCAGCATCGCCGACAATATAGTTGCGCAGAAAAAACTTAAAATGCGTGAAGCGCGCGAGTCAGTACCAGCGCATTTAAATTAGAATTATCGATGCGCTTGCAACTTCTTTTCAGCGGCTATTAAATCAGATTCAATTGTTTCTAATGCTGCAGATCTAGCTCTTTGTTTTTCTGGTGCATGCTTATCATCCAAATCACTAATAGCTAAAAAGAAATGATCTTTAGATATGCCAGTTAATGCTTTGGCATAGAGCCTCTCTTGCAAAGTCATAGTATCTCTCATTTTGGCACTCAACTCTCTCTTGACTACCGCACTAAAAGCAACTTTAATTTGCTGATCCAAATCCTCAAAATTAGAAGTATCTTGCTGACCAGGATTTATATCAATTAATTGATGATAAATTTTAGTAATAAAAGCAGCTTGCTTTAGAATTTTCCTCTCATTAGCTACTGATTCATGTCTCTCCTTCAATAGCTGTTCATAAACCATTTTTGTATCATCATTAATTTTTGACTCAGCTTCTTTTCCAGCAAAATAGAGAGCTTCATGCCGACGCGTTGCAAATAAAGCATGCTCGAAAAACTCTTGACTACCATACTCTCTAATATAATCAGGATTACCTTTTCCAAGCTCAGCAGCAATCGTTTTAAGTCCCTTCTCGCTATAAATATCATTAGCCATTATTATTCTTGATAAATAATAATGTAAATTAGTGGTACCACCGGCAATTCTCTCCTGAGTATATCCAATGTCTGGAGCCAGCAAATCCTTTGCTACAGCGACATAGAAATCTTCTTGTAATTTTTTCTCTGCAGGATTTAGCTGAGGCAATAATATACTCTGCTTAGCAAATGCTTGATCATTATTGGCTTGATTTTGTCTGTAGTAGAAATTTTGCGGAGCATGATAACCGGGAGCTTGGTAATAACTAGCTCTTACTCCAAAAGGCAAACCAATATTTGGAAACACAAATGGTATTTGCGTTGGAGAGTTACGTGCAGTGCCAATGAAATAACCAGGTCGGAAAAAATTTGTTGCAAAAGCTAGAGAGTATAAAGAATACAAAGGTCCAAGTTGATTAGCAGAATTGAGACGATTAAGACCTCCATAAGGTCCATAAGCTCCATAATAGAATGGGCTGGAACTACCAAAATTACCAAGTGCATTATAAGCAGGGAAATATCCACTATTAAAACCACCATAGAAATTAAAATTCTGTGCTTGAGCAGGCTTGGGAGCACTTGCTAAAGCCGCGGCAATCCCTGTTGCAAAAGGTGCAGTTACTACCGCAGCAATTTGTCCCAAAGAATCTCTTCTCGAAATTCTCTGCCCTTTCCCAGGAACCCCCTGTTGATTTGTTGCTATCGCTCCAGCACTCATCTTGCTTCATTATAGAATATTCGTATATACAAATCCTATCAGTGATAACACCTAATATTGGTACAATCGTTTATTATGAAAACTCTAACCTGGATTTTATGCCTATGTTTAGCAGCCTGCTGCCCAGCTCATAAAACTTGCCGGCTAGAATCTTCCTCTAAATCAACCATGCAAGAAACCAATTACCAAGCACTTAGTAACGAATACCAAAAACTTTTAAACGAGGCGGAAGCAGCCATGAAAAATTCTTACAATCCCTATTCTAAGTTTGCAGTTGGCTCAGCATTACTAACTGAAGATGATCAAATCATCTCAGGGACTAACTTTGAAAACGCTGCCTACGGCTCAACCATTTGCTCGGAGAGAGCAGCGATACTCAGAGCCAACTCAATGGGCTATCGCAAGTTTAAAGCTATCGCCATCATCGCCCGCGGCGAGCATGATGCAGTAGACGTAGTCTCACCTTGCGGCGCTTGCAGGCAAGTTATATACGAAGTATCAGATCTTTCTGAAGAACCAATAACTGTAATCATGTCTAACACCCACAAAGACAAAATTATCATCGCTAGCATCAATCAGTTATTGCCACTGGGTTTTGGACCGAAGAACCTTAAATAACAAATCTTAATCAATAATCATAGGAATTGGCATACCCTCTTGCTTAATAACTCTTGATTTAGATCTTCCTGGACTAGCACTGGGTATCGGGATTACTGCTCCAGGTTTTTGATGAGAATTATTCCTTACAAAAGCCTCAGCCTCATCTTTTGTAACACCCATAGTAGGATCAGGAAAAGATTTTTTTGGAACATGATCTGATGAATCAATTTGAGGAAGCGGTGTTGATTCAGTTGTATCAAAAACTCTAGACTTGTCATCCTTTGGCTTTACAGAAAGACCATGAGCATTTCTATGCAATCCCTCAACGTATCCTCTTGACTCATTATTGTCTGCTTTTATTCTAAAAGGAGGAGTATTTTTACGATCTTGAGTTTCTCGTGAATCAACAGTCAGAGCGAGAGATGCAGCTACAACTGCACCTCCTAGTAATCCTAAAATATTTACTGCCCTACTAGTCATAAATAAGCCCTAACTTATTTCGCAAACTATACTCACTTATTTGCTAAATATATTAGCACATTCAACTTATATTAACAATCCACAGAAACCACTAGGGGAACGTATTTAAGCAGTCAAGCTCCCAGGTCTCTCTCTAAGCACTTGAGTAGGAGCAGCTTGATCCTTAGCCACTGTCGACTTACTAAGCAAGGCATCATCAATAATTACTTGCAATCTTTCTGCCTGATAAAAGTCATTATTAAAACTACGAATTGCTACACGACTTGAATCTAATCCTTCCCAACTAGCATTCACTTTAGCTCCAACTGCAATCAACCCAACAACCATATCGTTAAAAGCTTTGTTTGCATCTTCACCTTTAAAGTTATTCAGTATTCTATTAGAAGGTCTACCATCATTTACAGCCTCCTGCAACAATCCTTCTAGTATCTCTGTAGCTAGCTCAGGGACTTGGTTTGCAAGCACTCCCCTATTAGCTAATAGCACTTTAGTGAATTCTTCCACACTTGTTTTTGCAGCTAATCTAACTTCGTCTTTTGCTTTTTCTAAATTAACCTCAGCAGCTTGCTTAGTTGCTAATTTCTCAGTTGCAAAAATTTCTTTCAAATCAGTGAAACCTAAGTTGCCCATTAAACTGATCGCCGTCTTCCCAGCCGCAGCAACTTGAGGATTCTTACTTCTAGCCAGTGAATCTAATCCACTTCTCAGTGCCAAGTAAATTGCTGAACCTTGAGCTTGAGGCGATTCAATGCCTAAAGCCGGAATATCTCTAGCTGCTAAAGCTCTTAACATTGGTCTACCAAGTCTATCTATTTCCCCTATCTTCAATTGAGGCATACTCAGTTTCAAATCCTTAGCGGCTTGTCTTCGCTCTATTGTCATTACGGGTTGTGAAACTCTATTATTTACTCTTACCATGATTATCTCCTCTTGATCTATTTAATCGATCTAATGGAGTATATATTAATCAATAAACTCAATAGTTTCAGCCTAAAGTCCTCGCAATATTGATCGAAAAACTAGATCAATATTCAAGATGATCCCTACTCCCTCCACCCCAGAGACTCCCTGCGACGATGAAGTTCTTAAAAAAAACCGCATATCATCAGCCTAAATAACAAAAATGCTAGAATTTTAGCCTTATTAGAAGGGCTGAGCTTCAATTGGTAGAGGTGAGGTCATAAAGGAGAAAGCATGCCAATAAGTAAAGATCAAAAACAAACTTGCATAGAAAAATTTGGTAACAATCCAAAAGACAGCGGCAAGACTGAAGTACAGATAGCGATTCTATCTCAAGACATTGAGCAATTAACAGCTCATCTTGGCAAGAACCCTAAAGACCATCACGGCAAAAGAGGTCTTTACGTTAAAGTAGGTAAAAGAAAAAATCTTCTTGCTTACCTTAAAGATAAAGATATCAATAGATATAGAGAATTAATCAATACTCTAGGTCTAAGAAAGTAATTACACTTCTTAAAACAAATTGCTTCGTTGCGCGCCCTAGGTGCACCCTATAATAGCGGTCAATGAAACATTAAAGATTTCTCATGAAATCCGCTTGCTGTCGTGTTTTTGGGAGTACAATGGTTTATGAATTAAAAAGGATAAAAGAAAAAGTAGGAAATAAATATGTTCAATGTAAAAGAAATGTCATTCAAGATCGGTGAAGATGAGATCAAAGTTAGTACAGGTAAGTTAGCAAAACAAGCAACTAGTTCAGTAGAAATCAGAGCAAACGATACAGTTTTATTAGTAACAGTTACAGCAAGTGATAAACCAAGAGATGGAATTGATTTTTTCCCGTTAATGGTAGATTTCGAAGAGAAACTTTATTCAGTAGGTAGAATACCAGGCAGTTTTAATCGTCGTGAAGGAAAAGCATCTGATAAAGCAGTGCTTATCTCCCGTCTTATAGATCGTCCAGCTAGACCACTTTTCAAAGATGGTTATCGCAATGATGTACAAATCAACGTTGTAACTTTAAGCGTAGATGAAGCATCTCCGCCAGACACTATCGCTATGCTAGGTGCAGGATTTGCACTACAGCTCGCGGGATTACCTTTTGAGGGACCTTTTGGAGCAGTGCGCATTGGACTTGATGACAAAGGCGAGTTTGTAATTAATCCATCAGAAGAAGTGCAGAATGCTTCGGATTTAGACATAGTAGTAGCTGGAACTAAGGACTCTATCATGATGGTAGAAGCCGGAGCTAATTTTGTTGATGACAATAAAGTAGTAGATGCTATTGCTTTTGCGCACGAACAGATTAAGATTCAAGTTGCGAAGATCGAAGAGTTTGCTCAATTGTGTGGCGCAAAGACTTGTGATTTCGTAACACCAGAACCTAACGCTCAATTACTTAGCATCATAGAAAGCAATTCCAAAGAGGATTTGATCGCTTCTATGCAGAATGCTACTAAAGCGAGTCGCAGAGAGTGGGTAGCTAAGGCTAAAGAAAAAATACAAGCAGCTATCGATGCTACAGGTGCTGATAGTGATTTAGCTAAGTACCTCGATGAGAATCCTAACGAACTTTCTGAGCAAATAAAGAAATTCGAGAAGAAACTTTTACGTAAACAAATTAAAGAAACAGGTGTTAGAGCTGATGGTAGAAACTCTACTCAAGTTAGACCTATAACTATCGAAGTTGGTAACTTACCAAGAGTTCATGGTGATGGATTGTTCACTCGTGGTGACACGCAAGTAATGTCGATCGCAACACTTGGTACCGAGAAGATGGGACGTATGCTTGACGGCATTGATAGTGAAGACGAGAAGTTCTACATGCACAATTACAACTTCCCATCATGGTCAGTTGGTGAAGTTAAACCTAATCGTGGACCAGGTCGTAGAGAGATAGGACATGGTGCTCTTGCTGAGCGCGCTATTATCGCTGCGCTGCCTGATAGAGAAGATTTCCCTTATGCAATCCGTGTGGTATCAGAAGTATTAGAATCAGCAGGTTCTACTTCTATGGGCGCAACTTGCGCTTCATCACTGGCATTGTTTGACGCTGGTGTACCGATGAAGACTGCAGTAGCCGGAGTGGCAATGGGTCTAATTCAAGAACCTGATAAAGCAATCGTTCTTACTGATATTCATGAGCTTGAGGATTTCCTTGGCGATATGGATTTCAAAGTTGCTGGTAACGATAAAGGTATCTCTGCATTACAGATGGATATTAAAGTTAAAGGTATTTCTATGGAGACGCTTAGAGCTGCGATTGCTCAAGCGCGCGATGGTCGTTTGCACATACTTGGCAAGATGAACGAGGTGATCTCAACACCGCGTACTGAGCTGAAAGCAAATGCTCCACGTATAACGATGCTTACCGTTCCTACTGACAAGATCGGTGCGGTAATTGGACCATCTGGTAAAAACATTAAGTGGATTATCGAAGAGACTGGTGTAGAGATCGATATCAATGACGACGGTTCAGTGAAGATCTACTCAACTGACGAAGAAGCATCTGCACTTGCTAAGAAGTATGTAGAGATTTCTGCATTCGGCGTGCAAGCTGGTGATGTTTACGAAGGTACAGTAGTGAAAGTACTTGAAGGTGTAGGAGCAATCGTAGAAATGATTGCAGGCTCTTCTGGTCTAGTACATATTTCACAGATCAGCAACCAACGCGTTAACAACGTCGAAGACTTTGTAAAAGTAGGCGATAAAGTTATGGTTAAAGTTCAAGGTACAGATTTCAAAGGACGTACATCATTGTCTATGAAAGCTTTACTAGAAGACCAAGCTGCTGAGCCGGTGAAGAACTAAGCTGCACTACGTTTTTGAGCATTAACCCAAGCTTCATTTAATCGCGTACTGTAGTCAGCCGGCACAAAACTTGGGTTATCGTGGATTAATAAGAACTTCGAAACCTTATTGAATAATTTTGCTTTATAGGGAATGGTTGACCTGAAGCCTGTAGGTTCATCTGTTCTTACATTTCTAATATCACATTTATTTGGTCCATTCAATGCTGTTATAGCAGCCTTCAAAAGTAAGCTCAAAGCCTGTTCAAGAGGCATAAGCACTTCACCCTTTTTAATTTCTGAACCATCAGCTACCAAATCAATTTTATATACTAGTGGATCAAAAGCTGATTCACCAGCATATCCATGACTTATTTTTGCAACTAAAGTTGTATTTGCGATAGTCTCAGGCGCCAACTCATTCAACTTCCCAAAAATATGATTAAGCTCAAATAAGAGAGCATTGTTGTTTATCCTCTTTTCAGAGCCATGAACACGATGACCCAAGAATAAAGCACCAAGAGCAGCACCAACCCCTCCAAGACTAATAGAGAGTGGATCAAAGAAATGTTCATGAAGTTTCTTCAATTGCAGTGGAGGAATTCCGTGAATAGCATCGCTATCAGAGTTCATTATTCTTCTGTGATGCTCCTTTGATAAAGCAGCCTCTTCATAAATGGAATTAGCAGCACCAACGGCACCTCCCGCTGCTCCACCCAGCACTGCTCCTGCAGTTGCAACTAGACCTGTCAGCATTAAAGCATCATGCGCCCTGACCCTCCATTCAGACAATTTAGTCCATTCATTAATTACAGATTTAGTCCCTGAGGATTGACTTAACATAATATAAATCATAGCACATTAATCTGCCATCTTTTCCTACTTACATTTTGTCTAATCTTTCTATTTTCTATTTCTGGGCATAATATAAAGTATGGGACATGACTTCTCTCTAGCTGGACTGACGTCTCACATGGATGAATATTTTTTCGTACAAATTTTAGTGCTGCTACTTTGCGCTGGTTTAATTGGATTTGAACGTCAAGTCAGCAAGAAGCCCGCAGGAATTAGAACCTCAATATTAATTGCAATGGGCTCTATGTTATTCGTGAAGTATAGTATCATCGCAGGACACGACGTCGGTGCGCCAAACGCTGATCCAGCGCGTGTTATGGGTCAAGTGGTAAGTGGAATTGGTTTCCTCGGTGCTGGTACCATCATGAATAAAGAAGGCTTGGTAGCAGGGCTCACCACTGCATCAACTATCTGGGTAGAAGCTGCCATAGGAGCAATTATCGCTCTAGGATATTTTGTCGATGCTTTCATGTTTTCTGTATTAGTAATTTTTGTACTACAAGGTGTAAGCCAAATAGAAATATGGCTAAGGTTATCGCAGATCAAAGGCAAAAAACGTATTCGTGCTGGCGTTGCACAGACCCATTACGTTAAGCATCCAGAAGATGCAGCGTAAAACCAAATCACGTACATACATTGAAATAATTAAAATTACAACCTCGTCTTTATTTTTATTTTATAATCTGCTAGAATTTTTTAATCATGAGATTAGAAGATTTTTTTTCACAGTATTGTGGTCTTACTAGAGATGCTTGGAAACCTTACAGGATGCGCTTTCGAGCAATAGACAACAATATAGAAGTAGCACCTCGTAAATTATTGGAGGCAATGTCTAAAGCGGAACGGTTAAGTCCCCAAACCAGGAAACAATTGGAGCTAGAGGCTCAATTAGATCCAATGCGCGAGCAACTTCCAGAAGTTGTGAGCGCAACAAGAGATCCAGAGAGAGGATGGATTAATGTTAGCTTGAAAAATGGAGGCGAAACATCCAATTATTTTGTTGCAGACCAGGCAAGGACAATTTCCAGCAATGGTACACATGTTGTTGATTTAAATACTCTTTGTGGTGAAGAGAAAGCAGGAAAGTTTATTGCAGCGATTAATTCAAAATTAGTAGCTGCATAGACCCTATAAAAGCAAAAAATCTCCTTGACGGAGATTTTTTATAGATTTCTAATTAAAGAAAAATGCCCTAGCACCTAACTATCTTACCAGGCCGTTTCCAACCAAGTATTGTCGTCGCTGTTCGCCTTAACTTTCGTGTTCGGGATGGGAACGAGTGTGTTTCAAACGCATCGACACCAAGACATTGATATTTATAGCAAGTTAAACCTAGATTGCGCAAGGGCTTTATGAATAATTAAGGATTTTTTGGCTACACGCTATCATAATTCTAAATAGGTCTAAAATATTGAATTCTCAGCTCGCTAAACTCAAAATCTTTATTGTAGTAGGTACCAGACCCGAATTTATCAAGCTTTATCCGGTTTATAAGGAGTTCTTAGAAAGGACCCATACTGATTCCTCCCCAGGCACGCAGGTTAAACATGCCCTGGAACTCAAATGGGTATCCAGCGGACAACACCCAGACTTGCTAAAAGATTTATATGAATTTTTTCAAGTTCAGCCTGATTACGAGTTTGATCTTTCTGATTTAAATGACAATGACGAAACCCACTTATCGAAACTCGCTGCCAAGATCTTAGAACAAGCTAGTGAACTTTATGCAAGAGAGCAACCCGATTTAGTAATAGTGCAAGGTGACACGCTAACTGCGCAACAATGCGCGCTTGCTGCCTTCTATCAAAAAATAGAAATCGCACATATAGAAGCTGGTATTAGAACCAATGATATCGACAATCCTTTCCCCGAAGAATTAGCGCGAAGAATTATTTCACAAATCAGCAGCTTAAATTTTGCTCCGAGCCAAACTGCTCTAACTAACTTAGAAGCAGAGAAGGTTATGCATAAGAAGAAAAGCTTTAATTTCTACACAGGAAACACTGTCGTAGACGCGCTTGAGCAGACTAGAAGAATCATTACTAATCACAATTTTAACTGGGGAGAATTCAAGTTTGCTAGATTAGCTTTCTATCCAGACTTAGAATATGACATGATCAAAACTCTAGAAAAACTTCATGCCAAAAAAATCATTCTTGTAACTGCGCACCGACGCGAAAATGAAGGTGAACCCCATGAGAACTTAGCACGAGCTATATTCAGGATTGCGGAACGCTATGCAGAGTCAGGAGAAGTCGAATTCATAGTTTCAGTACACAAAAACCCTCAAGCAAGAATTGCTTTTGAGAAGCTACAGAAGCAGCTCGAGGAGCGCTCCATAATGAATGTAAGATTTCTTGAAGCAATAAACTATCCATTGTTTTTAAAAATAATGATGCACTCTTATTTCATTGTTACTGATAGTGGTGGCATTCAAGAAGAAGCTCCTTATTTTGGCAAACCAGTCTTAGTATTTAGAAACCTTACAGAAAGAGTAGAAGGCATAGATCAAGGTATGGCTAATCTTGTTGGCACCGAAGAACATGTGATCCACGGTGCAATGCTTGAGTTGCTTACCGACGCTAATGTTTATAGCTCAATGATAGTTGAAGGCAAACAGCCTTATGGAGATGGTTTGGCAGCAAGTAGAATTGCTGATGTTAGTTTATTGTATTTAAAAAATACCAGCTCGTCATCATGAGGAGCGCCGAAGGCGTGACGTAAGGATCTCATAAACGTTATAATTAAGCAGATGTTCCCCTACAAAGATCTACGTGAATTCATAACCGACTTAGAAGCTCATAATGAATTAATTAGAATCAACGAGCCTGTGAGTAGTGAACTAGAGATTACAGAAATCACTGACAGAGTTTCAAAGGGACCGGCATCATCTAATAAAGCATTATTATTTGAGAATGTAATTGGTTACGATATACCCTTGTTGATAAACGCGCTAGGCTCGCATAAGCGCATGCAAATGGCACTTGGCGTGAACTGTTACGATGAAGTTGCCCAGCGTATTAGAGAATATATCAAACCAGAAATTCCTGAAACACTCGGAGATAAGATCTCTAAAGTCATGCAATTAGCTGAAGCACGTAACTTCTTACCTAAGATGGTAAAAAGCGCTCCCTGTCAGGAAGTGGTGGTACTTGCAGAAAATGCCAGTACCGACAAGCTCTTAGATAAATTACCAATAATTAAATGCTGGCCTGATGATGGTGGACCGTTTATCACCCTTACTTCTGTTTTCACTCGTGATCCTGACAAACATGGTTCGGGACGAAACGTTGGTATGTATCGTTTACAAAAATTCGACAACATTACTACTGGCATGCACTGGCATAAACACCACGACGGTGCGCACAACTACCAGAAGTCCCTAAAGAATCAATCGCGTATGGAAATTGCCGTTGCCATTGGTACTGATCCTGTGATCACTTACGCTGGTACAGCTCCGCTGCCTCCTGGCATAGATGAAATGATACTTGCTGGTTTCATTAGAAATAAAGCAGTAGAGTTAGTGCAATGTAAGACTATCGACGTGCAAGTGCCTGCCACTGCTGAGATAGTCATAGAAGGCTATATTGATCTCACTGAAGATACAGTCACAGAGGGACCTTTCGGGGATCATACCGGATTCTACTCACTTGCAGATAAATATCCTAAGTTTCATGTCACAGCTCTCACTCATAGACGTGATCCGATTTATGCAACAACCATAGTGGGCATACCTCCACAAGAAGATTGCTATCTTGGTAAAGCAACCGAAAGAATATTTCTTCCTTTATTGCAACTCATCTGCCCTGAAGTCATAGACATGGATCTACCTTGGGATGGAGTGTTTCATAACTGTGCACTAATTAAGATCGACAAACGTTATGCCGGTCACGCCCAGAAGGTCATGAACACCATATGGGGAACGGGACAGATGGCATGGACCAAATATATTATTATTTTTGACAAGGAAGTAGATATCCATAACTACAACGAAGCCGCGATGTATGCTTTCGGTCATACTGATCCACAGCGCGATATAGTGTTCACCAAAGGTCCACTCGATATACTGGACCATGCTGCTCCGATAATGGGCTATGGCTCCAAAGCAGGTATTGATGCGACTCGCAAGTGGGCTGATGAAGGTTTCACTCGTGACTGGCCTGATCTAATTACTATGTCTGAAGATGTGAAAAAGAAAGTTAGCGAGAAGTGGGGAAGGTATTTTAAATAGTTTTCTCTAATAAGAACTTATAAACTGGCTTGAAAATTATTTCTCTTCCGTCTCTTGTTTCTTGAACATCTAAAGATTTGGTGAGTATAGTGCCTTGTTTTAATCCATGCATCTTCAAACATTCAAGCATACCTTCAGTTTCTCTAATATAAGTTTCTTCATCCTTTAAATCGCAATAACAGACGTTGATAGCTTTAACAGCTAACCCTAATTCGAGAATCAAAAAATCTACTTCATATTTTTCTTGATGATAAAAAACTGTTTCATTACGGCGCAGTAATTCTAAAAATACAACATTCTCTATTAATTTCCCTTGATCCAGCGAATGATAGAAAGCGTTTGCCTGTCTGAGTCCAGTATCAATACAGTAGACCTTTTGTGGGTTACGACTTTGAACTTTTAAATTACGATCATACTTCTTAACAAAGAATAGTAAGAAAGCAGACTGACAATATAAAGCATAATCTTGCGCTGTTGCAACGTTAATATCAAAAGCTTTTTTAATACTAGTAAAACTATGCTTAGAACTAATATTAGTAAGTAAATATTGAATCATACTTTGCAATGAACTTAATTGCCTAATTTCATATCTACTAGCAATATCTTTATAAATGATGTCCTGTAGATAGCTTCTAAGAATTTCTATTTTTTGTGTTTTATTCTTCTCTAAAGTTGGCTCAGGGAAGCCACCTTCTAACATATAATGTTCTAATTCTATATTATAATTTTTTATATTATGCTTGCCCTTAAATTGCAAATATTCAGAGAAGGATAGTGGCCAGACCTTAGTCTCCAAGCATCTTCCAGTTAATGACGTCGACAACTCTGAACTTAGTAGCTTGGCTGAACTACCAGTAATAAAGATTTGAAAACTTTTAGTGTCGATAATTTTACGCACCCATCTTTCCCAATTAGGGATGTTTTGAATTTCATCAAGGATCAGGAGTTCAACTTTTTTCTTATAGATCTCTTTAAATATCTCTGGGATTTGTTCTAACAAACTAACATCATTGTTATTAATAAAAAATGGGTCTTCAAAGTTTATATAACAGGTAGCACCTTTCTTAATATGCTCCGCATTCATACAAGCAATACTTGTCTTACCAGACCTTCTGACACCTATAAATGCGTATCCAAAAGATTTGTTGATTTCCTTTTTATCATAAAGACTGCGCTTAGATAAATTACTCTCATTAACAAACCAGTTATTCCAAAATTCAACTATTTCTCGAATATCTGACATATGTCTATTATACCCAACAAAAGTAGTTTTATACAGTATAATAGACAAAAATTATTTTATTCACTATATAAGACAAAGTCTAAAATCTAATAGTATCAACACTATTTAAGCAAATAGTTTACTTATTCGTTTGAAGCAAAGCATACGATTTTCGAATCCCCAACATGTATTTCGCCCTTCGGGCGAAATACATGTTGGGGATTTTTAATTACTATGTCTGCAGATGCGAAAAAGAAAGTTAGTGAGAAGTGGGGAAGGTATTTTAAATAGACCTCTCTAGCACTGCCATTCTAACTGCCACACCATTATTCACTTGTTTATAAATCAGAGACCTCGGTACTTCCACTAGATCCCCGTCTATTTCTATACCACGATTGAAAGGCGCTGGAT
>JACCDV010080573.1_pt1 | contig 17685 bp, 15 predicted proteins | sample 7446131 | NCBI WGS metagenome assembly JACCDV01 (sample SAMN15323448, study PRJNA562643) | freshwater metagenome | isolation source: river surface water | place: USA:Blue River Watershed | collected 2017-08-17 | reverse complement strand
ATGTGGAAAATACTTCATACGAATACCCATTGATACACCTCTTTCTAAAAGTTAAGTGGGGGAAATGTTGGGTAAACAGGATAGTCAGGTTTGTGCATAAGGTAGTTCTGATTTTGTTGTAGGAAAAGTCTTACATGAGGATTGTTTGTATTTGCAGAAAAAGTAATAAAGAAGAAAATACAAAATGCCAGAAATAATGATTCAAGATTCTTAATTTGTGATTTTTTGGGATACAAAAAAGATTATGATTGCGACAATTTAGTTATAATGTTCATAATTGAACAATCAAATTGCTTTTCGCGCATTCTTAATGCAAATTTGATGGTTAAATTTTATTTAAGTAATTGAATTAATTAAGTAATTTTTTATACTAAATTTTTCAATGTAGTGCTATTGTTCCAAAAATAACTAATTCATCTTTTTTAACGTGTCTTCAGAACTTCAATTTCGGGTGCTTAGGCTCTTAGAGTCTAACCCTCATTTAACTCAAAGAGAGCTTTCAAAAGCTCTTGGTGTAAGTTTAGGTGGGGTTAATTATTGTCTGAATGCTTTGGTAGCAAAAGGTTTAGTGAAGATACAGAATTTTAAAAATAATAAAAATAAGTGGGTATATGCTTATTTTTTAACGCCTCAGGGTATTGCAGAAAAAACGGCATTAACTGGAAGCTTTTTAAAGCGAAAGATGAGGGAATATCAGCAGCTAAAAGAAGAGATTGAGTTGCTTTCAGCCATGGTTAAAAAAACTGAATGTGAAGAGATTGAATAAGTATGATTAATGTTAAGCCAGTAATATTGTGTGGTGGTTCTGGCACTCGTCTCTGGCCCTTATCGAGGAATGGCTTTCCAAAGCAGTTCTTATGTTTGAATGGGAATCAAAGTTTATTCCAGCAAGCAGCCCTGCGTTTGTCTGGCCTTCGTGGTGAGAATATTCAGATTTCTGCTCCTTTGATTGTGACGGGTGAGGATCATCGCTTTTTAGCGAACGAACAGCTGCGTGAAATTGGTATTGAATTAGGCGCCGCACTACTTGAACCAGTTGGTCGAAACACAGCTCCTGCGTTAACGCTTGCGGCCTTGGCTGCTATTGTTGAGGGTGTGGATCCAGTTTTAGTTGTAAGCCCTGCTGATCAGGCAGTGACCAACGTTCAGGCTTTTAATGAGGCTCTTAAGAGTGCTATTCAAGAGGCATCTGATGGCGCGATTGTGATTTTAGGCGTTGTCCCTGATTCTCCAGAAACCGGATATGGTTACATTCAAGTTGAAAAGACTTGCGGTATAGATGCTCAACAAGTTGCTCTAAAAATGGTAAAGCGTTTTATAGAAAAACCTAATCAGATTACTGCTAAATCTTATCTTCAAGAAGGATCTTACTACTGGAATGCAGGGATTTTTGTTTTGAAAGCTTCTGTATGGCTCAAATCGCTTGAACATTTCAGGTCTGATATTTATAAGGCTACTAAATTAGCTTGGGATCAACGCATCAATGATGCTGGTTTTATTAGACCTGGTAAAGAAGCATTTACAGCAATTCCATCAGAATCGGTGGATTATGCTGTCATGGAGCATTGCCCTGGGAGTTCCTTTATCGTCAAGATGGCACCGCTCGATGCAGGTTGGAGTGATTTGGGTGCTTGGGATGCTGTTTGGAGATTATTGTCTAAAGATGAAGCAGGCAATGCTCATGTGGGCGATGTCTTAACAACAAACTCTAAAAATAACCTTGTTCATGCAACCAGTCGTCTAGTTAGTCTTGTGGGTGTAGAAAATCTGATTGTGGTTGAAACGCCTGATGCTGTGATGGTGGCTAATCAATCCTGCAGTCAGGATGTCAAACATATTGTAAATACCCTCGCTCAACAAAAAAGAGAAGAGCAAGCCTTGCATCGAAAGGTATATCGTCCGTGGGGTTGGTATGACAGTATTGATGAGGGCAGTCGTTTTAAGGTTAAACGTATACAAGTTAAACCAGGTGCTAGTTTAAGCCTACAAAAGCATCATCACCGAGCTGAGCATTGGATCGTAGTAACTGGTACAGCTGAAATTACAAATGGTGAAAAAATTCTCACTTTAAGTGAAAACCAATCGACTTATATTCCATTGGGTGAAGTGCATCGTTTAGCTAATCCGGGAGCAATTCCTTTGGAAATCATAGAGGTCCAAAGTGGTGGCTATCTTGGCGAAGACGACATTATCCGCTATGAGGATGTTTATGGAAGGCAAAAATGACTAAAGTTGCATTAATTACGGGTATAACCGGCCAAGATGGGGCTTATCTAGCAGAGTTTCTCATCAAAAAAGGATACATCGTTCATGGAATAAAACGGCGTGCGTCCTCTTTTAATACTGCACGTATAGATCACCTCTATCAGGATCCCCATGAGGATAACGTTCGGCTTTTTTTGCATCATGGTGATCTTACAGACTCTAGCAGTTTAATTCGTATCATCCAGCAGGTGCAACCTCATGAGATATATAACCTTGCAGCACAAAGCCATGTTGCAGTCTCATTTGAGGAGCCGGAATATACCGCGAACTCTGATGCATTGGGTGCGTTACGAGTGCTTGAAGCTATTCGAATTCTTGGTTTAGAGAAAAAAACGCGCTTTTACCAGGCATCTACTTCTGAGTTATATGGATTAGTACAAGAAATTCCACAAAAGGAAACAACTCCATTCTATCCCCGCAGCCCCTATGCTGTCGCCAAACTCTACGCTTATTGGATTACGGTGAATTACCGTGAGGCTTATGGAATTTACGCTTGTAATGGTATTTTATTCAATCATGAATCTCCTATTCGTGGAGAAAACTTTGTGACACGTAAGATTACTCGTGCCTTAGCACGAATTAAGTTGGGCTTACAAGATCGTCTCTATCTAGGCAATCTTGACGCCAAGCGTGACTGGGGCCATGCCAAAGACTATGTGGAGATGCAGTGGTTGATGTTGCAGCAAAACCAACCAGAAGACTTTGTCATCGCTACTGGTGTTCAATTTAGTGTACGTGACTTTGTGCATGAGGCCTCTAAAGAGTTGGGTATCCATGTGACATGGGAGGGTCAGGGGGTAGATGAAAAAGGCTACGATGCAAAAGGCAACTGTATAGTGTCGGTTGACCCGCGTTATTTCAGGCCAACCGAGGTGGAAACCTTACTGGGTGATGCAACTAAAGCTAGGCAAAAGCTTGGTTGGGTCCCAAAAATCACATTTCAGGAATTGGTGCGGGAAATGGTGCGCGAAGATCTTAAGAGCGCGGAGCGCGATGAATTGGTTAAGCGACATGGCTACTATGCTAATGAGTACCATGAGTAATCCGGTATGACTCTAGGCAGTAATCTAATCGCTGGCTTATTTAATTCAATATGGTCAGCACTAATTAGTTTGGCAGTAGTACCTTTTTATCTGAAATATCTTGGAATAGAAGCCTATGGCCTAATTGGCATCTTTGTGACAATTCAATCGTTACTGCAGTTGCTGGATATGGGTATGGCCTCCACCATCAACCGTGAGGTTGCACGCTGCTCGGCATCAGGGCATTTAAGGGCAGCTGGTAATCTGCTACAAAGTCTTGCATTTGTATATTGGTTTTTGGCCGCTATGATCGCAATCTTACTGCTCGCGCTAGCGCCATTTATTGCAGAGTATTGGCTACAATCAAAAAAATTATCATTGCAAACTATTACCCATGCCTTAATGCTTATGGGATTTGTTGTAGCTTGCCGCTGGCCGATAGCTCTATATCAAGGAGCGCTTATTGGTGCCCAGCGCTTGGTAGTATCGAGTGGCATCAATATAACAATGATAACTTTAGGTAGTATTGGCGCGGTTGCTGTCCTTGCAAATCTTTCTCCCACCATCGAGGCTTTTTTTATTTGGCAGGCTTTTATAGGACTAGTTTATGCGCTAGTGATGCGGTTTGCGGCGTGGCGAATAATTGGTAAGACTGATCACTTTAGATTCGATACTGAAAAGGTTAAAAGTGTGTGGCGTTTTACACTTGGGATGGGTGTAATAGGGTTGACAGCACTTTTTTTTACTCAGATGGATAAAGTAATTTTGAGCAGAGTTCTTCTGCTGGAAGAGTTCGGTCAATATATGCTGTCGACTATGGTTGTAAGTTCTTTATATATGGTGATAATGCCTGTTTTTAATGTGATGTATCCTCGTTTCTCGGCTTTAGTGGCTACAGATAAAACGGAAGAGCTGGTGAATAACTATAGGATGGGAACATCCCTACTTGTTAGCGCTATCTTTCCGATCACAATGTTTCTAGTAGTGTTTGGTTATGAGTTAGTGCACGTCTGGACCGGAGATTCAGATATCGCATTAAAAGCTGCACCAGTAATTGCGTTGCTTGCAATAGGGTCAGCTTTGCATGGCGTGATGCATTTTCCGTATGCACTTCAATTAGCTTATGGTCTGACAGGCTTACCATTGCTTATTAATATACTCCTAATGTTTTTATTGGTTCCTTTGATCATTTATTTTGCTACTACTTATGGTGCTTTGGGTGGAGCCTTAGCATGGTTGGTTTTACATACGATTTATCTATTACTTGGAACTTGTTTAACTCATTGCATTTTACTTAAAGGTCTTGGCACCATATGGTTATCTCAGGATATTGCCCCCCCTTTGATCTTAGCAGTTTTGTTTGGTGCTTTCGGTTTTTTTACCATTCATCTCAATGATTACTCATTATTAGTTAAATTAATGTACGGGGGTTTGTTAGCGTTAGTGCTATCCATTATTTCAGTTATTACATCTAAAAAATTGAGGACGGCAATTCAGGCTAAGATTAAAAGGAATAAAAAAATCGCTGCTGCATAATTTATAAGACTTTAAAGGGGAAATATGATGATTAAAAAATTCATAAATTATTTGTTAGATCTGCGTGATCGACAGAGAATCATTGTTGCCTTAAGTAAAGGTGGCGCAATGATGAACGCCCGAAAGATCGACTTAAAGTCCCCTGCAAGTTGGGAGTTTTCTGGCTTTAGTCAAAATGGAGAAGATGGTATTCTAGATGTTTTGCGTAAAAACCTTAGAGCCAGCAATCGTTATTTTATTGAGATCGGCGCTGCTGATGGAATCGAAAATAATTCGGGCTGGTTACTTGTGGCTGAGAAATATAACGGTATCCTGATCGAAGGTAGCTCATATCTTGTGGAAAGGGCGCGACGTGTCGTGCTTGGATATAGTATTGGCGTTGACATTCTCAATATATTTGTAACAAAAGATAGTATTAGCGGCCTAAAAAAGACATCCACTTATCTCGATCCAGATGTGTTTTCGCTTGATATCGACGGGATCGATTTTTACATAGCGCAAGCTATATTTGAAGCCGGCTTTCGCCCGAAGATTTTCGTGGTTGAGTACAACTCGGTATATGGCCCTGATCGCAGTATAACTATCGAATACGACCCTAAGTTTATTTTTACTGAGGCACACCCTACTCACTTGTATTATGGAGTGTCAATCTCTGGCTGGCGAAAGCTTTTCGAGAGTTATGGTTACAAATTTGTTACGGTAGATCGCAATGGTGTAAATGGATTCTTCGTTGACCCTGCGCATTTTGAACCCTCCTTTTTAGATAATGTTCGGGGTCTAGAGTTCGCGGAAAATCAAGCTCAGTTCAAGAAATTTGGTGTTCCGAGTGAGCAACAGTTTGCTTTGATTAGCAATCAGAGATTCATAAACATTTAGTCTTAAAATTTTAACACTACTACATCAAAAAATAGTTGACAAAGACGATGACAGCGAATTCAACACCAAAGCTATCCATATGTATTGCTACTTATAAAAGAGGGCAATTCATAGGTGAGACCCTGAATTCCATACTTGCTCAGATCGAGCCAGGAGTTGAAATTGTTGTTGTGGATGGAGCATCACCGGATGATACATCTTTAGTTATGGCGGGTTATACCGCTGCGTATCCTGAGATTAGTTATTTTCGAGAGTTGGTTAACTCTGGTGTGGATGCTGATTTTGATAAAGCGGTTGTATATGCCAAAGGTGAGTATTGCTGGCTAATGACTGATGATGATTTATTGCGTCCGGGGGCCATAAAGAGAGTCTTGTTGGCATTGGGCGGTGAGAGCGACCTTATTATCGTCAATGCCGAAGTTAGAAGCGCGGATCTTTACCATTTATTTGAGAGTAAGCGGCTGGGATTTAATGTAGATAAGTTCTACCGTGCTGAGAATCGTGAAGAATTTTTCGTGGAAATTGCAGCATACCTCTCATTCATTGGGTGCGTGGTGATACGCCGAACATGCTGGATTGAAAGGGAGCGGTGTGCTTATTATGGTTCTCTCTTTATTCATGTGGGAGTAATTTTTCAGAATCCACCTATCACAAACGTCCGAACTATTTCCGAACCACAGATCATAATTCGTTATGGAAATGCAATGTGGACGCCGCGTAGTTTTGAAGTCTGGATGTTTAAGTGGCCAGAATTAATTTGGACATTCTTAGATTTCTCGGATGAGGCAAAAAGAAAAGTTTGTCGCCGTGAGCCTTGGCGTAGTGCGAAGGCGCTTTTCCATAACCGAGCGCTTGGGTCATATTCTCCTGCAGTATTCACAAGATTCCTAAAAGGTAATGTTGGCAATCCCAAAGAAATGATCTTTTATCTTTTGAGTGTGTTTCCGGCATCCCTAGCGAATCTGGTGATGGTGGCCTATTTTCTTTTGCAGCATCATCCGAACCGCATGGCTTTGCATGACTTGATATTTTGTCGGAATGCGGGCTTGCTGAGCCGCCTTTTAGTACGTTTTCTTGCGAAAGGTATTTAATTGTCAAAAAAGCCTTCAGCGCTTATCACTGGTATAGCGGGACAAGACGGATCTTATCTAGCTGAACTTCTGGTTGCCAAGGGATATCGAGTGATTGGTGCTGTTCGCGATCCCGATAAAGCCGCTGTTTTGCTTCCGCGAAATATTCAAACCGCTGTTGAGTTGGTGGCGTGGGATATGCTAGACCAGCGCCTAATGATCAAGACTCTAAGAGACTACCAGCCGCAGGAGTTTTATAACTTTGCTGCTTGTTCTTCGGGTGTTCGAATGTATGACGATCCCGTAAGTATAAGTGAGGTTAATGGAGTATCGGTGACTCGCATGCTTGAAGCAATCCGCACCGCCGATGTCTATATTAGATTCTGTCAGGCATCTAGTCGAGAGATATTTGGTGATGGGCTTGAATCTCCACAAAATGAATTGACACCGATGTGCCCACGTAGCCCATATGGAGCAGCCAAGCTATATGCTGATAATATGATTAGGATCTATCGAGAGCGCTACGACCTGTTTGCATGTTCAGCGATTCTTTTTAATCACGAAAGTCCTCGGCGGGGTTTAGAGTTTGTTACGAGGAAAATAACTAGCGAGGTGGCAAAAATCAAATGCGGTCTCACAAAAGAGTTGCGACTCGGGAATCTTAATGCGTATCGTGATTGGGGGTTCGCGGGAGATTATGTTCGTGGAATGTGGCTAATGCTCCAGCAGGAGCACCCGAGTGATTACGTATTCGCAACAGGTAAGGCTCATACAGTGCGAGAGTTGTGTGAAATTGCATTCAGTCATTTGGGCTTGGACTATCGCGATTACGTGCGTGAAGAAGTGGAGTCCTACCGCCCAGCAGAAAGCGCTTTGTTGGTTGGCGATATATCTAAGGCTCGCATCAAATTGAATTGGCATCCGGAAACCGGATTCAAAGAATTGGTGAAGATGATGGTAGATGAGGATTTGAGAAAATTAATCGATGAATCATGATTTAAATGGAGTTAAATAAATGTACAAGAAGATCAACAAATGCAGAATTTGTGGTAACAAACATTTAGAGCGAGTGCTAGATTTGGGAGAGCAGATGCTTACTGGGGTATTCCCACGCGAGCGGAGTGCAAAAGTTACCACTGGTCCACTTCGGTTAGTTAAGTGTATCGGTAATGACGACGAATGCGGCCTTTTGCAGATGGAACATTCATATGATTTGGGTGAAATGTATGGTGAGAATTACGGCTATCGTTCCGGTCTGAATAGTAGTATGGTCACGCATCTCAAAAGCAAAATCGAGAGTATTTTGGGGTTGATTGAGTTACAGCCTGGCGATTTAGTTATCGATATTGGTAGCAATGACAGTACCACACTACAAGCCTATCCAGCAAACGGCCCAGTGCTAGTGGGCGTAGATCCGACAGGTATAAAATTTCACAGTTATTATCCGCCGCATATTCAACTAATTCCCGACTTCTTCTCAGCGTCGTTGGTTCAAGAGCACTTCCAAGGTAAGAAAGCAAAAGTTATCACTTCATTCTCGATGTTCTATGATCTGGAAGATCCCGTGAGTTTTATGCGCCAAGTATACGATGTACTTACTGAGGATGGCATTTGGGTATTTGAGCAGAGTTATATGCCGACTATGCTGGAAACTAATTCCTATGACACGGTGTGCCATGAGCACTTAGAGTTCTATGCGCTGCACCAGATCAAGTGGATGACCGACCGAGTGGGTTTTAAGATCGTTGATGTTGAATTCAATGACATCAACGGAGGTAGCTTTTCTGTGACTGTTAAAAAGGCACACGGTGACATCACGGTTACTCCCGGGGTTCAAGGCATTCTAGATGACGAGGTTGAAAAGGGCCTGCATACCCTATCTCCTTATCTTGATTTTGCGCAACGCATATCAGAAACGCGCGACGAACTGCGAACATTTATAGATGAAGTGCAAACTGAAGGAAAAGTTATTTCAGTCCTCGGTGCCTCTACAAAGGGTAATGTGCTTTTGCAGTACTGCGGAATTGACAGCAAGAAGGTCAACTTTGTTGGGGAGGTAAATCAAGAAAAGTTTGACTGTTACACCCCGGGCACTTGGATACCAATCATTTCAGAACAAGATTTATTGGCTAAAAAACCAGATTATTTGATTGTTCTTCCATGGCATTTCCGGAGTTTTTTCCTTTCTAATAAAAACTTCATTGGAATGAAGTTGGTTTTTCCATTGCCTAAACTAGAAGTGGTTAGCGTGGGCTAAGAAGGAATTGCGAGTGAATTATAAAGTGATGCAAAAACGGGCCCGAGTGATCGCTTTCTACTTACCACAGTTTCATCCTATTCCTGAAAACGATGAGTGGTGGGGAAAGGGTTTTACAGAATGGACAAACGTTACTAGAGCGAGACCTTTGTTTGAGGGACATGAACAGCCGCACTTACCGGCTGATTTAGGTTTCTACGACTTAAGGCTTCCTGAAGTTCGTGCTGCTCAAGCAGAGATGGCTGCCATGTATGGTGTTGAGGGCTTCTGTTATTGGCACTACTGGTTCGCGGGGCGCCGCCTTTTGGAGCGTCCTTTTAATGAAGTTCTTGAATCTGGGCAACCAGATTTCCCTTTTTGCCTTGGCTGGGCTAATGAATCCTGGACGGGTATCTGGAATAATGATCCTCGACGTATGCTAATAGAGCAAACATATCCGGGGGAAGCGGATGATAGGGAGCATTTCGAATTTCTTTTGAAAGCTTTCAGAGATCCTCGTTACATTACTGTTGATGGCAAGCCATTATTGTTTATATACAAGCCTCTGAAATTGCTAGATGCTAAGCAACGTCTTAATCGTTGGCGAGAATGGGCGCTTCAGGCCGGTTTGAATGGCTTATATATTCTTGGTAATAATCAGCTAGATTTCGAGAGTGCCAATGAAATTGGACTCGATGGTGCAGTGATCTCGACACACGGTTTAATTACTGTGAAAAATCCTGTTTTGAACAGGGTAAAGTGGTTGTTATGGGGTATTAGCAAAAGGCTTAATCTCGCTGGTCCTCGCAGAATAGAATATAAAGAGGCTATAAAACATTTAATTCCCGACTTGTCAAAGTTTGATTTTGATTCATATCCTTGCGCATATCCTAATTGGGATCACACCCCTCGTTCCGGTCGAAAAGGTCTAGTTTACACAGGGACTAGTCCGAAATTGTTTGAGCTGCACTTGAGACAGGCGATTGATTCGGTTAATTCAAGAGACAAGGAGCATCGAATTGTTTTCTTAAAATCATGGAATGAATGGGCTGAAGGAAATTATATGGAACCGGATACAAAATGGGGTCATGGTTATTTGGAAGCCTTAAAGCGTGCACTTTGCGAATAGGATTTTCTATTTTATGAAAATATCAATCCAAAAAAAATCGCTAAATTTACGATGTTAATTATGCAAATAATTAAAAAATAATTAGATAAATCTTAGTTTAAAAAACAAAATGTAGCATTGGAGTAGCACAAAAAGCGATGTTTGAAATAACCCTATTTACCAGAGAGATCTCGTGGGAGGTATTGAATATCTTCATCGGTGCTTTTGTTGTGCTTAAAATGTTTCGTTCTGATGTTCCCAGAATCTATTTCTGGCTATCTATTTATTGCGCACTACACTTTGCATTTTCTGTAATACCTGTACTTGCGGGTGATCCAATTGAAATTATTCGAAATCAGAGATTGCATGAAGGCGTTTCTTTTGTTACACAGACTGTAACCGTGTTTGTAATTTTAGCTGCGGTATCTTTTACTTTATTCAAAAAAAAAGGAATTCACAAAGGACTTGTATTTGCACTTGCTTTGCTTTTTGGAGTGTTAACTTTTGGATATCTAATGAATATTGGAGTGAGCGGACAATTCCAATTCCGAAATGTTGCAATGGTTGGGTTAATGCTTCTGCTCATGGCTTTACCAGCGGCGGTTCAAGTTAAGCTAAATCAAGCGTTTAGTTTTAAAGAGCTGATTATTATTATAATTTTACTAGTTGCCATGCTAATAGTAGCCTTTATTGAGATTTACTATTCAAGAGCCTGGGCTATTTTTTATGATAGTACTGGAGAGGTTGTGATGCGCTCTAGTGCATTCTTATTCAATCCAAATCTTTATGCAATGTGGTCAGCGCTGGTTGTAATCATGTTTAGCTTACTTTACTCGGCTAAAAAGATTCCTGGTTGGATCGCATTAATCACACTATGCATTGCTTTCTTTGGCATTTACTTATCTGGTTCACGGAGTATAGCGTTTATATTGCTGTTAACGCTAATAATAGCTGGATTAATTTCTCGAGATAAGCCGATTTTAATTAGATTCATCCCCGTATTACTAATGCTTGCAGTTTTTTTAGGAATATGGCTTTTATCATATTGCGTTAGCAACATTCTTCCAGATATTGTGGGCTGGAAAGCATTGGTTACCTTAGGTGAAAGATTTATTGTCCATCCGATTCATTTCTTCGCATATATTTTTAATCAGGTTAACTTTTTGTACAAACTCCCTTTACCCTCCGAAATTATTGTTTCAATTGAGGGTCGGTTTATGGGAGATTTAAAAGACGCAGCTTGGTTAGTTTTATATGATGATACAGGGTGGTTTGGTGTGATTTCGGTTGCTGGTGTATGGATCGCTTTGGGATTGCTGGCGATTAGGACTTATATGCTCGAGCCGAACCACTATAGTATCTTCGCGTTGTCAGTTTGGGTATTTTCTATTGGGATTGGATGTGTAATGCGCTACCAAGTATTTCCAACGGGAGTATTTGTTTCCATTGGATTATCTCCGTGTTTGCTTTACTGGTTTAGCGTAAACAAGAAGGGTCGAATTGATGAAGTCTGAATCTGCTGTCGCTATGATTAGGCAGTTGCACGTTGTTTCAAGTGTGGCATCAACATCTGGAGGAGAGGGTTTGGCAGCATTACGTTTTGCGGATGCAGTTGCACAGACAGGTTCTCCAGTCACGCTATTAACTAATGATAATTTAGATCAAATGACATTTAGTTTTAATAAAAAGAGCAACCTTTCAATATTATCGATTCAGCCCACAAAAAATTTACTTGCTACGCTATTTGTCCAGTATCTATTTGTTCGAAAAATTTTTGAGGTGGAAAAATTTGATATTGTTCACATCCACGGTATGTGGACGCCGCTTCTTGCCATCGTAGGATTAATGGCAAAAAGATTTGATGTGCCTTTTATCATTTCTCCTCACGGTTGTCTGGAGCGATATGCTCTTGAATACAAGCGATCAAAAAAACTTCTCGCCCTAAAGACTTATCAGGGTTTAATTTTAAGAGCAGCAACATTATTTATTGCTACTGCCGAGCAGGAGCGAGAAAGTATTAGAAATTTAGAATTAACTCAACCTGTTGCTGTAATTCCTAATGGAGTTGATGTGAGGTCATCGTCTAGTCGTAATTCAAGGCACGGAGAGCCCAAGAGACTACTCTTTCTTTCTCGCTTACATCCACAGAAGGGACTGGAGGATTTAATTCTGGCTTGGTCGAGGGTGCGTCGTCCAGGATGGGAGGTTGTAATCGCGGGTGGTGATGAAATTGGATATCGTTCTCAACTCGAAGTTTTGATTAAATCACTGGGATTGCAAGAGGAGTTTAAGTTTGTTGGATTTGTAGAGGGAGCTTATAAACAAAATTGCTTCAACACATCAGATATCTTTGTGCTCCCCAGCCATTCTGAGAACTTCGGTATAGTTGTGGCAGAAGCTTTAGCTAATGAGTTGCCGGTAATCACTACAAAAAGATCCCCATGGTCTGAATTGTCATCATATCGTTGTGGTTGGTGGGTTGATCCAGGTGTTGAGGGTATTTCAGAAGCTTTACATGAGGCCATGGGGTCTACCCCCGAAGAATTGAGAGAAATGGGAAGGCGTGGCCGACAATTGATGATAGAAAAATATTCTTGGAAAGAAGTTGGGAAGGCGGGATTTCAAATTAGTCAGTGGTTGCTAGATCGATCGAGACCTAAGCCCAGAACTGTTGAATTTGGTTAGGTAATTAGCCCATTTAATGTATGAAAGTACTCATAATCACCCAATACTTTTGGCCTGAAAATTTTCGAATTAATGAAATAGCATGCTCTTTAAATGAGCTTGGTCATGAAATTGATGTTCTTACTGGAAAGCCTAATTACCCTGAAGGAAATTTTTATTCTGGATATTCTTTATTTAGTAAGGGGTTTGAGTATTGGAGAAATATTAAAATTTACCGACTTCCAATAATACCTAGGGGAAGTAAAAGTCCGGTAAGATTAGCCTTAAATTACCTTTCTTTCATTATATCTGGGTTGCTCTTTTCCCCTTGGATGCTTAGAGGTAAAAAATACGATGTCATTTTTGTTTACGCGCCATCTCCAATTTTTCAAGCAATCCCAGCCTCGTTTCTGGGTTGGGTAAAGCGTATTCCGGTCGTGCTTTGGGTTCAAGATTTATGGCCTCAAAGTGCTGAGGCTACAGGATATGTCAATTCTTCTTGGATGTTGGCATTTTTAGAAAAGGCCGTGAGGTTTACTTACTCCCACACAGATTTATTATTGGTTCAGTCCAAGGCTTTTATTGAGCCCGTATCAAAATTAGCTGGAACTGTTCCAGTTACTTACTATCCCAATTCGGCAGATGGGACTTTTTACAACCCCTGTGTTGTTGATTTTCCTGAAATTGAGTCACTTAAATCAGGATTTTCAGTGTTGTTCGCGGGTAATATGGGGAAAGCGCAAGCCCTAGATGCCATTGTTGCTGCGGCTAAAAGACTGTGTGATTACCCTGACATTAAGATAGTGATATTGGGAAGTGGTAGTGAGGAACAGCGGATTCGAAAGCAGATAGTTGATAAAAAGATAACTAATTTGTATTTAGAGGGGCGTTTTCCCGTTGAAACAATGCCACTTTTAATGCGTCAAGCTTCTGCATTACTGGTCACTTTAACAAACCAACCTATTTTTGAATTAACTATTCCGAGTAAAATACAAGCCTATTTGGCAGTTGGTAAGCCAATCATTGCTTGCTTAAATGGCGAAGGATCAAGATTAATTATTGAGGCCGAGGCTGGGATTGCTGCAGCGGCGGAGAATGATCGGGAGTTGGCTAACGCTATTATTAAACTCTATCAAATGTCGGAGGCTGAACGAGTGCAGTTGGGGCTAAATGGTCAGGCATATTATAAAAAGCATTTTGATGAGAAGGTATTAACTGAAGTGTTAGTGGAACATTTTAGAGCGCTTATTGAGAAATTTAAAAAGGATAGCCATTGAAAGTTTTAGTATTGGGCGCGAGCGGTATGCTCGGAAATGCTGTACTTCGTGTGATGCATGAAAAAAATGCCCTTGAGGTATTTGGTGCAGTACGTTCAAATACTTTAAGTGGATCTTTTACTAATAAAATTGCAAAAACAATTACCACGGGTTGTGATGTTGGTAACTCCGATGACCTTTTAAAGCTATTTAATAAAGTTAAGCCTGACATCGTGATTAATTGCATAGGTCTTATTAAACAGCTTGCAGGTTCAAGTGACCCACTCATTTCCTTGCCCATTAATACGATGCTTCCCCATAGATTGTCGAATTTGTGCGAAATGTCAGGTGCGCGTTTCATTCATATGAGCACAGATTGTGTTTTTTCTGGTTTAAAAGGTAACTACAAAGAAGAGGATGTATCTGACGCAACAGATTTATATGGTAAATCAAAGTATCTAGGTGAGGTCGATTATTCCCATGCTGTTACTTTAAGAACATCGATTATTGGACATGAGTTACAAAGTTCAAATGGCTTAATCAGCTGGTTTCTATCTCAGCAGAATAGCTGTAAAGGATTTAGACGGGCAGTATTTTCTGGATTGCCTACAGTTGTGTTGGCTAGAATCATTCGTGACATTGTGATTCCAAAAAAAGATTTGACAGGTTTGTATCATGTTGCAGCTAAGCCAATTTCAAAGTATGACTTATTAAAATTGGTGGCTGATGTTTATGGTAAGAAAATAGAGCTCATTCCTGATGATGGCTTGGTTATTGATAGGTCGCTTAACGCGGACAAATTTAATCTTGCAACTGGTTATACGGCTCCTGAATGGACCGAGCTTATTAATGAGATGCATTCGTTTCAATAGCTTTAAAAGATGGCTGCGGATATATGTTTAAAAATAAAATACTAATGATTACTGGCGGTACTGGCTCTTTTGGAAATACTGTATTGCATAGATTTTTATCTACTGATGTTAAAGAAATTCGTATTTTTAGCCGTGATGAAAAAAAGCAAGAAGAAATGCGTATTACGCTAAACCATCCTAAGCTAAAATTTTATATTGGAGATGTAAGAGACTACAACAGTATTTATCAAGCGATGAAGGGCGTTGATTACGTTTTTCACGCCGCAGCTTTGAAGCAAGTTCCATCATGTGAGTTTTATCCATTAGAGGCTCTTCGTACCAATGTTTTAGGTTCTGAAAATGTCATGGAGGCGGCAATATCTAGGGGTGTAAAGCGTGTTGTCATGCTTAGTACTGATAAGGCAGTATATCCAATTAACGCAATGGGTATATCTAAGGCGATGATGGAAAAATTTATGGTTGCAAAAGCACGTATGCAGGATAAGGGTGAGACTATTTTGTGTGCTACCCGCTACGGCAATGTAATGGCATCTCGCGGATCAGTAATTCCTTTGTTTGTTTCCCAGTTAAAAGAAGGAAGGCCATTAACAGTAACAGATCCAAATATGACGCGTTTTTTAATGTCTCTTGAGGACTCGGTCGATTTGGTGTTGTATGCGTTTGAGCATGGCGAGCAAGGTGATATTTTTGTCCAGAAGGCTCCGGCATCCACGGTTGCTGATCTTGCCCATGCGATTAAATTAATTTTTAAAAAAGATAATCCAATCAGAGTGATTGGGACACGTCACGGTGAGAAGCTTTTTGAGTCGCTTATTTCTCGTGAGGAGATGGCAAAAGCTAATGACATGGGTGATTATTACAGAATTCCAGCAGATAATCGTGACCTAAACTACGCCCAATTCTTTAGTGAAGGAGAGGAGAGGATATCGCACCTAGAGGATTACACATCACACAACACTCGTCGTCTCGAGGTTGAGGAAATAAAATCATTGTTATTAAACCTAGATTATATTAAGGGCGAATTAAATGCTTAAGGTGATGACCATTGTTGGGACTCGACCTGAGTTGATTAAAATGAGTAGAGTAATTGTCGAATTTGATAATCACACTAGGCACACATTAGTGCATACCGGCCAAAACTATGATTATGAGCTTAATCAAGTTTTCTTTGATGATTTAGGCATTCGTAACCCAGATTATTTTTTGGAAGCTGTTGGTAATAATGCGGCTCAAACAATTGCTCGTATTATTGAAAAGTCTGACGAGGTGATGGAAAAGGAAAAACCTGATGCTGTGATGCTATATGGTGATACTAATTCATGCTTATCGGTAATTGCGGCCAAGCGCCGTAAGATTCCTGTGTTTCATATGGAGGCTGGTAATCGTTGCTTTGATCAAAGAGTCCCTGAAGAGTTAAATCGCAAGGTGTTAGATCACCTTAGTGATATTAACTTTGTTTTAACTGAGCATGCTCGTCGTTATTTGATTGCAGAGGGTGTTCGCCCAGAAACAATCATTAAAACTGGATCGCATATGGGCGAGGTGCTTGACTTCTACGCGCCTAAAATCAAGAACTCTGACGTGATGGCGCGGATAGGTCTAAAACCCGGAAAATTTTTCATTGTGAGTGCGCATCGCGAAGAGAATGTTGATTCCCCACAAAATCTTATTGACATGGTTGAAACACTTAATGCGCTTGCAGAAAAATATAATTATCCAGTCATTGTGTCTACACATCCAAGAACTAGAAAGCGTCTAGAAGAACTGAATATTGGTGGGCTAAATCCTGCTGTCAAATTCTTTAAACCTTTCGGTTTTTGTGACTACATTAAGCTCCAGATGGAGGCGATATGTGTTGTTTCAGATAGTGGAACAATTACCGAAGAAGCGTCATTGCTAAATCTTCCTGCCATTACTATTCGTAATTCACATGAGCGTCCTGAGGGAATGGATGTTGGTACCCTGATTATGAGTGGCCTCAAGAAGGATAGAGTTCTTGATGCAATCGATGTCGTGGTTAAGCAACATAAGAGAGATGCTCGCGTTGTCAGCGCTGTTGCAGACTACGAAAGTAGTTCTTCTGTCTCTAAGCAGATTCTTCGTGTTGTGATGAGCTATGTTGACTATATTAATAGGACTGTGTGGTCAGAATAAGTCAATGATTGCTATCTACATGCTTAAATTAGCTCTTGTCACTGGAGTGATAAGTTTCACATTATTTGGTTTTTGTAAGCCTATAAGCGCGGTTAAATTGTAAAAATGTTTAATAAATAATCATGATTCTAGTGACAGGCGGAGCAGGATTTATTGGTGGTAACTTTGTTTTGGATTGGTTGGATAATCCAGCTACTGAGGGCGTAGTTAACTTAGATAAGTTGACCTATGCAGGTAATTTGTCAACTCTTCAATCTTTATCCTCTGATTATCGTCATGTATTTGTTGAGGGCGATATCAGTGAATATGAGTTGGTGCTTTCATTGCTTAAAAAATATAGTATTCGTGCAGTTGTGAACTTTGCTGCTGAGTCTCATGTCGATCGCTCGATTCATGGTCCGGGTGACTTTATTCAAACGAATGTAGTTGGTACTTTTAGTCTTTTGGAAGCTGTTCGTGCTTATTGGTCAGAGCTTTCTCAAGAGGGAAACCAACAGTTTCGCTTTTTGCACGTATCTACAGATGAAGTATATGGATCTTTGTCTCCAACAGATCCTGCTTTTACAGAAACTAATACATATGAGCCGAACAGTCCTTATTCTGCATCTAAAGCAGCATCAGACCAT
>JACCDV010292269.1_pt1 | contig 17687 bp, 12 predicted proteins | sample 7446131 | NCBI WGS metagenome assembly JACCDV01 (sample SAMN15323448, study PRJNA562643) | freshwater metagenome | isolation source: river surface water | place: USA:Blue River Watershed | collected 2017-08-17 | reverse complement strand
ATTTTTTCTTCAGACTCCACTTCACTAATATCAATAGATTTAGAAGATTTCTTAATCCCCAACATGTCGCGCAAGGCAGCATAAGGTCTATCATTCACTAGACTGCTGAATTTCTTGAACTCCTTATAGTCACCAGTTTTAACAGCGGCTTGAAGCGTCATCACTACATCAGGATTGAAGGCATGGTACTCACCAGACGGAGAATATTTCATCAGACCACCGATCTCAAGAGGTCTATTAGTGTCCCAAGCTTCTTGGGTAAGTTCTTTAAGTTCGGTTTCGAGATCCTGGAAGGTGGCGCCTTGAATACGACTGATAGTACCTGGGAAACAAAGATCGATAACTTCTTCGTGCAGACCAATGGCTTCGAACAACTGTGCGCCTCTATAACTATTAATAGTAGAGATGCCCATCTTAGACATGATCTTAAGCAAGCCTTTGCGTATCGCCTCGCGGTAACTGCGCATTAGATCCACAGTGTTTTTGGTTTCGATCTCACCATGCTGAGCCATATCGTAAAGCACTTGGTAAGCGAGATACGGATAAACAGCAGTAGCACCAAAGGCGATTAGCGCCGCGAAGTGATGCGGATCGCGAGCAGTAGCAGTCTCGATAATAATATTGGCGTCGCAGCGTAAACCCTCTTGGCATAATCTAGCGTTAACAGCGCCTACAGCAAGAAGCGCATGCACTGGAATACGATCACGCCTAATTCTGCGATCAGTAAGCACCAAGAATGTTTTGCCTTTGCGCACTGCACGCTCAGCTCTATCACAGATCTCTACAATAGCGTTAGATAAAGTGCCCTCCTGATGGTAAGTCAGATCTATAGTCTCGTAGCTAAAATTACTATCATCTGGTGTCAGCAGAGACTTAAACATGTAGCGCGACAGAATTGGCGAAACCATATCTATACGATGGTGATCCCCATCGCGTTTAACGAAAGGATTAGTTTCGCGCCCAAGACAAGTGCGCAAAGACATCACAGACTGTTCGCGAATCGGATCTATAGGTGGGTTAGTAACCTGCGCGAACTGTTGTCTAAAATACTCGAATAGAGAACGCTTTTGTTCAGAAAGTACAGCCAAAGGCGTATCGTCACCCATAGAACCTAATGGCTCTTGACCTTCTGCGCCAAGCACTTTAAGCATGCGCTCGCGCTCCTCTAAGCTAAGCTGGAACTGCTTTTGATAGATCTGCAGCTCGTGATCGAAGATCGGATCACAACCTGGCTCTTCCTCTTCTGGAATCGGTTTCAAGTAACGAGTATACTTCTCTAACCAAGCTTTATACGGATAGCTAGAACTTAGTTTCTTATCGATGTCAGCAGCGAATAATAGTTCTTTCTTCTCAAGATCGACAGCTAGCATCTCACCTGGCTTCAAACGACCTTTAGCAACTACATCCTCTGGAGCATAATCATAAACACCAATCTCAGAAGCTACCGTTAGATGTCTGTCCTTGGTGATGACATAACGAGCAGGCCTTAGACCATTTCTGTCCATCGCACAAGCAGCGTAATTACCATCAGTGAGAGCCAACGCTGCTGGACCATCCCAAGGGTCCATATCTAGCGAGTAATATTCATACATCGCTTTAAGATCAGCATCCATAGTGAGAGAATTCTGCCAAGCTGGTGGAATCAATACGCGCATGGCGTGGAGAAGATCGACGCCAGTCATCACTAACGCTTCAAGCATATTATCGAGGCTCATGGAATCGGAGCCTTCTTTACTAATTAGTGGCATCAGTTCACTAAGATTAGGAATTTGCTCAGAAAGGAATTTAGATTCGCGTGACACTGACCAGTTACGGTTACCGTTGATAGTATTAATCTCACCATTGTGGGCTAGCATCCTGAAAGGCTGTGATAGACGCCACTCTGGAAAAGTATTAGTAGAGAAACGCTGATGAAATAAACAAAGCGAGCTAGCCATCAAAGGATCTTTAAGATCTGGATAGAAGGTAGTTAAATGCTCAGGCATAATCATGCCTTTATACGAGAGTGTCTGCGAAGATAAACTAGCCACGTAGAAATATTCGTCCTTGTTTTCTAGCGCTAACTCTGTTTTGCGACGAGCGATATAAAGCTTACGCTCGAAGTCAGCCACTGCCATATCCTTAGGCGCATTAACGAAAATATGATAAATCTGCGGTAGAGTCTTGAGTGCATCTTCGCCGCAGGCACTAGGCTCAATAGGCACTAAGCGCTCAAGTACTACTTCTAGTTTTTCTTCGCGCAGTTCTTTTTTAAGTCTTGATAAAGAGCTTGAACTTAGAGTTTTGTTGCTATTAGTAAAAATACAACCTACAGCATAATGTTTAGCGAGCTTAGCTTTAGATTTCTTAGCGACAGCTTGCAGAAACTCATCAGGTTTACGAAGAAGTATTCCGCAACCATCACCAGTCTTACCATCAGGAGCAACAGCACCTCGATGCGCAAGACGCGAAAGCGAACTAATAGCTGTCTCTACTAACCAAGAAGAAGCTTTATTGTCCAAATTAACAATCAAGCCAACGCCGCAGCTGTCTTTTTCGAATTGCTTCTGGTGTAGTTGTTTTGGCATTCTGTATTAACTGATATAGCAAAAACATGACCAACGTCATGTTTTTGCGCTTGCAACCTGCGCGCAGAATCACAATTATACATAGCTAGAAGGTGACTTGTCTTAGCTTCTTGCCAGCCAAGCATTCAAATGCCGCAATCAGGATAATTTAGACCCATCCAGCATAAACGCCGCCATCGGTACTTCCATTACCTTAGGGTGATAAATACCATGCCCCCAATAACCGTCCTCACCGAAACACTCTCCATGATCAGCAGTAATAATCACAAAAGTATTAGGCGGCAATTTGGGTAAGAACTCTCCCATGCATTTATCAAGATGTTCAGCAGCTGTGATTTGGGCTTGCTGTAATTGACGCCCCTTACTTAAACGACGATCTTCATCTACTTTAGGCGGCCACTCCATATAGTCACGAGCTTGCATAGCGTATTCTTTACGATCGGCACCATAGTGCATATAAGGGGTGTGGGTCTCAATTAGATTCAAGAAAGCGAAGAATGGTTTGCGCTTAGCGTGCAACTCAAGGTTACGCAAAAGATAGTTAACTTGCTCCTCGCAAGACTGTGCTTGCCTATAATTGAAATGCTCGAAACCATCAGTAAGAACTTTCTTGGCGAACCAAGTGGCAGCACCAGAACCAACAGTATAGTAACCTGAGTCACGCAAAGAACGCACCATATCATAACTGCTCGCACTCAGTTCTATAGTATGTTTACCTTTGGCTTTATGCACGGCTTCACCAGCCTTGCGCATAGTAATTAATTGTTTCTCAAAGCGATTTAAATATGGGACAGGCTCATTAACCAGCGGGAATATACCAGTGAAGAAAGATACATGCGAAGGCAGTGTATAAGTACCTGGTGCCCAAGCTTGGTGGATACGAGCATGACTGTCCAAGACTGGAGTGCGCGCCTCAACTAAACTATCATAACGACAAGAGTCATAAACCACGAAAAGCACATTCATCTCATCATGTTCTTGTTTAACATGAACATCTTGAATACTACTAGTACGGTGATAACTTAGTTCGTTAATCCAAAAGCGTAGTTTTTGTTTGAATTTCTTGAACAAGCTATTGTTTCCTCTTAAAAGCCCCGCTTAATAGGGCGATATCCTCACGGGAAATCATAGCACTGAGCCATAAATAAACTGGATATGCTGGAACCAGAATCCAAGCTGGAACGAAGGGAGCAAGCGCGGCGGGAACTCCAGCTATAAGAATTAAATGTATAAATGAGATTTGTTTATGAGTGAAGCAAGCCAAGAATAATAACCTAGCAGCACTTGCAATAATGGCAGCATAAACCGCACCACTAATACCATAGATAGGGATCAACCATAAGTTCACTGCAATAAAAATCAAAGTAGAACCGACCAGAGATCCTATACGTTTAATATGTTCGCCGCGCACCGCCAAGACCAGATTCGGCGCCTTGTCTAAAAAAAGCAACAGAGTAGCGTATGCAAAAACTCTAACTATAACTAAGGAGCCAGCATACTGCGCACCAAATAAATTCAAGATCACAAAATCAGAAAAATAATAAACCGCAAGGAAAATCAGCGCACCAGTTAAAGCGAAAAATCTAGAAATATGCTGAGCTAAATTAAGGAACCTATCTTGTGCATGTTCGTAAGTCTCATAGAGTGTAGGCAAGAAAACCTGATTAATAGTAGTAGGAATGATCTTGGTTAGACGATTAAGGCGAGCAGGAATAGCATAGAAAGCCACCGCCACTGGACCGAGCATAGTATTGAGCAAGACCCTATCTATGCGTCCTTGAGCATCATCAAGAGTATCGTAGAGCCCGAAACCTAGAGAGTCTTTAAGCATCGGTACTACTTGAGTCATATCTACGCGCGGCTTAAATAATCTAATAGTAGAGAAATATGAGATCAGGAATTTAAAAATACTAAAAAACGCGAAGAGAGTGACAAGAAGTTTCCAACCACCAAAATATCTAAGCACCACAAATATCATTACTAAGCGCAAAAATTTATTAGTAGTGTTGACAATCGATATAAGTTTGAATTCACCAAGCGCCCGGCGCACCACCCCGAAGAGTTTAGCGAAACCTTCCATACTCTCAACGAAGATATAGCAGCAAATAATATAGAGCTCATCAGGGCTAGGCTTAGTCAACAAGGCAACACCATAAACTAAAAGTGCAGCAGGCACCAAAGATACCGCCTTAATCAACAAGCCAGTACCAATAGCTGTATTCAAACCTTCTGTAAGCCCATCAGCGTGCTTAGCAGAGATACGATACATGGCATTGCGAAAGCCCAGCGCAAAGACAAAAGAAAACAAAGCCACAAAAGCCTCACCAGCCATCAGCATACCGAAATGCTCAGGGCTCATCATGCGCGCCATGACTATAGTAGTAGCGAGAAATATACCGAGCACCAAGAAATTACTACTGAGCATATAAGCAAGGGCTTTGACTAATTGGTTTTTACTTAGTCCTTGCATTATTTTTCTAGAGTGAAGCTATCAACAACTGTGGCATTAATATCTACAAATTTAAATTCAAGCTTCTTAGAGCTAATATCCATCAAACCTGAGCCCATAGCGCTAGATGACACAAGAAACTCTTCGCTTAATTCAGACTGTGGATTACCAAAACTAGAACCAGATGAACCTAATACTATATAAGTAGTGCCATGCGCCTTATTAAGTGGCAAAGGCTTAGTACGCTCATAGCGATGAATATGACCAGAAAACACTATATCAGTGTTGTATTCTTCAAGCAAAGGTATTGCATAACTCTGCATCCAACGTTTCCAAAAATTATTTAATTCGGCTTCAGAATTTTTAATCTGCAAAGTATGAACCGGATGATGAAACACTGCAATCAACCAAGGTCTAGTACTAGAATCTGGATGCGCCTTGGTGAAAGCTTCCAAATCTGCTTTAAGCCAAGTAATCATTCTATTGTTAGGTGTTAAACGCGGCTCAACAACGTCTGCTAACGACTCGTCTGGGCTAAGTTTTTGCTCATGAGAATCATAAGAATCAAGCATTATAAAATGCGCAGCACCATAATCAAATGAATAATATGCTTCTGAACCTGAAGGCAGCCCACCCAATTCTCCACGACTAGGTAGAGTAAAAGCATCGTAGTAAGGACCACGCGCCAGAGGATATGAATGCGAAGAATAACCATGCAGATCTTTTTGATAGCCAGCATCATGATTACCTAAAACGGGGAATACCGGAGCAGCCGATAGTTGCAAAGCATACGGCTTGAAAAGACCTTTAGTATATTCATCGTCTTTGCCGTACCAGTAAGTATTATCACCAAGCATCAGTAACATATCGAGATCCGCTTGATTATTGAATTTAACAAAAGCATCTCTCACTTTAACCTGCGCATTATGATATTTATTAAACCTACTGCTAGCCTTAGTTCCAGAATCACCTAAGACCCAAACCCTAGTGGACTCACCTGGCACGGGTGCCGTTTTGAAATAATAAGAACCACGACCCAACTCTACCTTCTTAGATTTCTTATAAGCATTGAGTGAGTAGATATAACGAGTATCAGGTTTAAGACCAGTAAGCAGAATCTCATGTTCTGTTTTAAGTAGATCATCTTCAACAGACTTAAACTCCGGACTATTGTTAAGCTCATTAAAACTTATACTGGTAACACGCGGCTTTTTACTACGATAACGAATCAGAGTACTAGTAGGACTAGTCATCTGCAAATAAGGTTCACGCTCCAGTTCTCTAGGTTGCGGCTTAGCTAAAACTGGGGATAATAAATTCAACAATAACAAGGGGATAACAAATAATTTAGGCAAGGATAATTTATCTTGCAAGCTAATCAAACGCAAGATTTTAGTCAAAGCAAGAATAGTATACTCAGCAGCGATAATCAAACGATGTTTAATACTTAGTTGATGTACGCGCTCACCACTCACTGTATAACCGAGCTTTTTAATCGTAGTAGTAAGGAAACCGTTAAGGATGGCAGCAGCATCTAGACCAAGTTCCTCACGCCAAGCACCAATGCGCGAAGTGTCTATAGCTTGACTAGCTTTATGCTTCCACTCTGCTTCCCAGTTAGCGAAGATTGGCTCAGTGCTACCACTTGCAATCATAGTATCTTCAAATTCAATACCAACGAAAGCACAAATAGTTTTCAGTGTAGTCTCAGGCTCCATTAATAAATCTTCATAGCGCACCGTAAGAAATCTATCGGCTGGCAAAGCTCTAGCAGCAGCTTCTCCAAGCTTGATATAGCGCTGCCAAAATCTAGCGTTGTTGATTAAGCCTGGTGGACGCCAAGGCATCTTGATTAGTGAGCTCACCACATCTCGACCATCACGAACTAGGTGAATAAAGCGCGCATCGGGATAAAGCAGGTGTATCTCATTAACGTTCTGCAAATGCTGTGGAGTCTTCTCGCAAAATATAGTTTTAGATTTGGCTTTAAGAAACTCTGACGTCATTATATTGAAAACTTCACGCTTGGAAATGGTTTTCGATTCGCCAGTAGCATTCAAGAAAGCTGTTGCCAGCTCATCTTGCCCCATATTAGAAACTTGTAAATAATCCTGCACCCTTGGCTCAGCAAAGAATTGCGATAAATTAGCCGGCTCTAAGCTTAAATCACCATTCGCGCTAAAACAACTAAGCCTAGAGACATGATTAAAAAAATGAGTCTCCGTGGCCGAGGCAACAGCACTATGTTTATTTAATAAAGAAGCTAGTTTAGTAGTGCCGCTTCTAGGGCAAGCCACTATAAATACAGGTGCAGTCACCATTTAGATTAGTTTACTACAACGTTTCTGCTATATTTAAGAAACGTGAAAGTAGTAAATCCTGTATTTATAATCGGTTGTCCGCGCAGTGGAACGACGCTATTGTTCACTATATTATCCAGCAGCCCTGAACTATGGTCTACATATAAAGAATCACATTATGTCTGGGAAAAATTCCTTGCTGATAAACGTGATCCGATGTTTTCGATGTATCTCAATGAAACAGATTTTCGTATAGGTGACAGAGAATATATAGAAAAGAAATATCATGGACGTACTTTTAACTCGGCTGGCTTTGCGCGCGCAGTTGATCTAGTATTTTTAAATAAAATTCGCGGCATAACTAGCCCGTTTTTCAAACCATTTCTGGGCTTAGTAGCTGGGGCTAAATCATTGTTCTTGAAGACTTATAGAGTTCTAGACAAGACCCCGCCTAATACTTATAGAGTAGCCTATCTTAAAGCTGCCTTCCCCGATGCTAAGTTCATCTACATCACCCGCGATGGCAAGACTAATGTCAGTTCACTGATCGAAGGCTGGCGCTCTAAAAACAATCAGAGATTCAATTTCGGCTTTCGTAAATTCTATGATTACAATTCTCGTTTAAATATCAAAGATTATGATGGCGGAGTTTGGAAGTTCACTAATCCGCCAGGCTGGGAGCAGTTCCTAGATAAAGAAACTAACTTAGAAGAGATCTGCGCTTATCAATGGAGCTCAGCACACAAATATGCTCTTGAAGCTTTTAATAAAATGGATTCTAGTGATTACTTAGTAGTCAAGTATGAAGATCTAGTGAAATCGACGCCGGGGGTAATAGAAAAGATTTGTGGATTTATCAATGTGCCTTACAGTGGTACTTTGCGCGAGATGGCAGAGAAGCCACCAGTAGTATCTACCAAGAGCAAACCTGATCCTAACAAGTGGCTAAAGAATCAAGAACTAATTAAAAAAATCATGCCTCATATAAGCGAGATGCAGAAACAACTAGGTTACGATGTGGAGATGGCAGTTAAATAATGTCCCCTTTCACTCCTAGCGATCAAAAAATCTCCAGCGAATCTAGCAAGTCACTAAGCATAGTGATATGTACTTATAATCGTGCTGCCCAACTCAAGATGGTACTAAGAGATCTAAGTGATCAGCTTGAAGACCTCAGTCCAGAGCAACGTCAGGATCTTGAAATTATAGTTATAGACAATAACTCTAGCGACAATACTAATGAGATCGCAGCTAAATTTGGAGTTATTTACATCAAAGAACTAGAACAAGGTTCTTCACCTGCTCGCAATCGTGGTATCAAAACTGCCAAAGGTAATCTAATTGCTTTTGTAGATGATGATATTAGACTAAATTCTGTCTGGCTCTCCGAAGTTTACAAACTTGCCAGCAAAAAACCATCAATGGTAGCTTACGGTGGTAAAGTAACTCCTGACTGGCAAACAGAAATCCCAGCTTGGCTGAACCTTGAACCACCATTCGAGATCATCCAGTCTATATTCCCTTCACATAGCTACGGCGATAGAGAACGTAACTATCCCTTTTATTTCGGCAATCGCAAAATCTTTAATCCAATCTCAGCAAATCTTATGATCGCACGTGATCTCTTTATCGAACTTGGTTTATTCAGAACAGATCTAGGAATACATGGTAAAGAACGTGGTGCTTGCGAAGATACTGAATTATGCTGGCGAATACTTGCTGCTAAATATCCAGTGAAATATTTCCCGCAAGCTAATGTCTACCATCCAGTGGGACCAGATCGCGTAAACAAACGTTTCGTTAAAAATTGGTATTTTGTCGTTGGACGCACCTTAACTTGGATGAAATTACACGGACTCAATCATCTTAATAGTGGCGAGCAAGTAACTAAAATCTGCGAAGGGATTAAAAGTACTTTAAAACTCGCTGCTTACATAGTGGGTTGGTTAATAACTCTAATAACTAAACGCCATATACACTTCTGGTTTAGCTGTCAGATAGCGAAGTGCTTAGGGGAGCTTAAGGCGCTGAAGTAGTTGCGAGTGAAGCTGAGTCTGTGCACTCGTCCACGGCAGCGCAAAAACGTGACGTCGGTCACGTTTTTGCTATTATAATTTTATTATAATAAAAGACTAACTTCCAACTAATTTAATTAAGTCTATAGCAAGGGTAAATACAATAACTACTATAATAATGCTTGCAATGGAAAAACGCAGCGCAGCGAGAGAGCTCGCGTTTCTGGCACTGTTTCAGCTGCCACAGAAAACTGAAAACCTCAACCTAAAGAAACTAGCCAAGACAGACTTGCAAGCCATCTGTCTTTCTGCCGTGCGTACGCTGGCAGATTTCAGCCGCGATAATCTCAAACAAGCAGAGTCAGCATTCATTAAGGTAGAGCGTTATGTTCTTGAACATCAAATCAGTCATCCCGATAACGAACAATTTATAGAATCTAAATCAGTACCATTACCTCAGACCGAGGAGTTTATAAAGCATCTGAATGAATGCTACGAATCTATAAGCTACGTGCGTGAAGCACTGCAAGTACCTGAGCTTTACTGGCATTATCGCGATAAATCAGTAGAAGATTTCACAATATCGCTATTAACTAATTACATAGATAACCTAGAAGAGATCGATGCTCTTATAACTGAAGTTACTAAAACTTGGGATATTAAACGTATTCACAAAACCGAGAAAGCTTTAATCAGACTTGCGACATCAGAGATGTTTAGTTCTAATATCGCGCATGAGATCGTAGTTTCTGAGATACTAAAACTAGCCAACAAATACTGTCCAGCCGAAGCGCCTAAGTTCATCAATGGCGTTCTAGCAGACGTAATAAAGCAGCTCAAAGAAGTAAAAGAACCTTGCTAGAATAGTGTCCATGACTAATACAGCAGTTGAATTAAAAGAGACTAAATCAATGAATAAACTTAAAGACAAAGTAGCTCTAATTACTGGTGGCACCCGCGGTATCGGTAAAGCTGTCGCAAGATTATTCGCCGCTGAAGGCGCGACAGTAATAATTACTGGTAGAGCAGCAAACTCATCAGCTGCTGCAGAAATCGCTACCGACATAGAAGGCGCGAAAGTCAGCTATAAAAGTTGTGATATCTCTGATAAAAGCACTATTGAAACTCTAATTACTGAGGTGATCACTGAGAACGGCAAGCTAGATGTGTTGGTGAATAATGCTGGTATTACTCAAGACAATCTTTTTATCAGAATGAAAGAAGAAGAATGGAACAGTGTTATCGACACTAACCTTAATAGCCTCTACTATATATGTCAGCCAGTTATTAAAGCTATGTCTAAGCAACGCTCAGGCAGCATTATTAATATGAGTAGTGTTGTGGGTCTGCACGGTAATCCAGCTCAAACTAACTACTGTGCTACTAAAGCTGGCATGATAGGTTTCAGCAAGGCGCTAGCTAAAGAGTATGGACGCCGTGGAATTAGGGTAAATTGCATAGCACCGGGCTTTATAGCCACTGAGATGACAGGTCAACTCAACGAGGAAACCCAAAATAAATATAAAGAAAACATACCTCTTGGGGACTTCGGTTCCGTCGAGGGCATAGCCAAAGCCGCATTGTTCCTGGCTTCTGAAGATTCTGACTATATTACTGGTCAAGTAATACAGGTTGATGGTGGACTCTTTATGTAGTATTCTTGATACCCAGAATAGGCGATTTTGCGCCATTTGAGGTAATAAAATGACAGAAGGAACCACAACAACTATGAGTAGAGAAGACGCTTTAAATAGAATCACTAAAGTAGTAGCAGCACAGCTAAGCCTTAGCGAAGATGAGATCCAAGAGAACTCAAGCTTTACTACAGATCTTGGTGCTGATTCACTAGATACTGTTGAACTAGTAATGGCGTTCGAAGATGAATTCTCTGTTGAGATTCCTGATGAAGATGCCGAGAAGATCGCAACTATTAAAGATGCGGTAGATTACGTTTACGCGAAAAGTGCGGCGTAGTAGATCCTCTGAATTATTCAAGCAAGCGAAAGAGCTGATGCCCGGCGGAGTTAATTCTCCTGTGCGAGCCTTTAAGTCTATTGGCTCAGATCCAGTATTTATTAAACGCGCCCAAGGTCCTTATCTCTATGATGAAGATGGGAACAAATATATAGACTATGTAGGTTCCTGGGGACCGATGATACTGGGTCATGCTGACAAAGACATAGAAGCAGCTATCGTAGAAGCTGCGCGTAGTGGCACTAGCTTCGGAGCACCGACAGCTCTAGAGTCTGAGATGGCCGCTGAAGTTATTAAGTTAGTACCAAGTATAGAAATGGTACGCATGGTCAATTCCGGTACTGAAGCGGTGATGGCTGCTCTCAGGTTGGCTCGTGCCTATGTTAATAGCCCAGCTGGCCGCAAGGCACTTGGTATTAGTGCTAGCGCCCCTGAGCGCAATATTATTATTAAGTTCGCTGGTTGCTATCACGGGCACACAGACTCGATGCTGGTAGCTGCTGGTTCTGGTGCTAGCACCCTAGGGCTGCCTGATAGCCCAGGGGTGACACGCAGTGCTTCGCAAGACACTTTGATATTGCCTTTTAATGATGAGGCTGCTTTGATAGAGGCTTTCGCTAAACATGGTGATCGTATCGCCGCAATTATCACAGAACCAGTGATCGGTAATTCTGGTTGTATTCCTCCACGCGCTGGATTCTTAGAATTCTTGCGTAAAATTTGTACTGAAAACTCAGCACTTTTGATTTTTGATGAAGTGATGACTGGATTTCGTGTGGCTCTTGGCGGCGCACAAGAACTCTATAACGTAATGCCTGACATTACTACACTTGGCAAAATTATTGGTGGTGGTCTGCCGGTAGGAGCCTACGGGGCTTCGCGCGAAATTATGTCTATGGTCGCACCTGCTGGACCTATGTATCAAGCTGGCACTCTCTCAGGCAATCCACTAGCTATGAGTGCTGGACTTACTTGTTTGCGCAAGATTCAGGCTGATGGATTCTACGAGGAGCTGAGCACAAAAGTTAAGTATCTAATGGAAGGTCTGCGCGCGGCTAATCAAAATTCTGATATTCCAGAAATACGTGAGATGCAATTAACGAGCGTAGGTGCGATGTTCGGCATGGCCTTTACCACGCAGGCAGTCTATAACTATGAAGATGCTAAAACCCAAAATATAGATCTGTTTCGCAAATATTATTTATCCATGCTAGATCAAGGTATCTATCTGGCGCCGTCCGCCTTCGAAGCAGGGTTTATGAGTGCGGCGCATAGTTATGAGGATCTGGATCAGACTATTAAGGCGCATAAGAATGCGATAGCTTCACTTGCTAGAATTGAATCACATGCTTAATATCCTTGAGAAAAGCAAATCTAAACTCGAACGTGGTCACGCCACTCGCATAGCTATACTTGGCTGTGGTACTGTCGGTGGCGGACTGGTGCGTTTACTCAAATACTATCCTGATATCGAACTAGTAAAAGTCCTAGTAAGAGATCTCAAAAAAGAACGTGACTTCGATATCGATGCTAGTCGCTTCACAGATAATGTCGATGATATTCTCAACGATCCTAAGATAGATATAGTAGTAGAACTTATGGGCGGTGTTAAGCACACTAAAGAGATACTGCTCAAAGCACTTAAAAGCGGCAAACATATAGTTACTGCTAACAAGGATCTACTCGCACTTGAAGGTGAGGATTTATTCGAAGCAGCTAAAGCGAATAATAAAGTTATCCAATACGAAGCCGCTGTTGCTGGTGGTATTCCTATTATCTCCACGCTCAAGCAGAGCCTTCAGGGTAATCGCATCGAACATCTCTACGGCATTATCAATGGCACCACTAATTACATGCTTGATGCCATGGAGAAACAAGGCGTAGATTTCGACACTATACTCAAGAAAGCTCAGGAACTGGGTTTCGCCGAGGCTGACCCTTCTAACGATGTCGATGGTAAAGATGCTACTTATAAGATAGCCATACTCGCTTCTATTATTTCTGGTAAGCGCATAGATTGCTCTAAGATATTTACTCAAGGTATACGCAATATCTCACTGACTGATATTCGCTCCGCTGCCAAGCGTGGTTTCAGAATTAAGCTACTCGGTATAGTCGATAACACCGGCGATAAACTAGATCTGCGCGTACATCCTTGTTTCGTGAAGCTTGACAATCCTCTTGCTAATGTAAGCAGAGAATATAACGCAATCATGGTACGCGGCGATGCAGTGCAAGATCTAACACTAATCGGCAAGGGCGCGGGCTCACTACCGACAGCAAGCTCGGTACTGGGCGATATATTAATGTTATCCTCGCAGTTACACAGCTCCTCTGAGCCGCATCCACAATATGTTTGCAAGCATAGTAACTATGCTGAGATCAAACCTATGGATGAAGTGCGTAATAGCTTCTACGTTCGTATATCTATGCACGATAAAGTCGGTGTACTTAAAGATCTCGGTGCTATTACAGCTAACAACAACGCTAATATCAAATTCATCGATCAATACGACGCGCATGACGGCGAAGCACTAGCAGATTTCATGATAGATCCTATAGCAGAGCGTTCGATGAATAAAATTATCAAAGAGATTCAAGCACTAGATTCTATTAAAGGTGTTGAGAGTGTTATTAGGGTGCTGGCTTAGATTATTTAGTAGGGAAAGCTTTACTGCTCCAATCACTAACTGTTGATTTGAGGGCTATTGCAACCCAATTTTTAGTTGGTTTAGGCTCTATGCTAATTTCACCAGTAAATCTCGGCAATGTAACTCCTGTATTCTTATTAAGTATATGATTCACAGTAGCTTTAATACCCATGGTGTCTAAATTCTGAACCATGTCACTGTAATGACCAGTAATTTTAGGTAAAACACTTTCCATATTTTCCCGTAATTCCCTTAGGTAGAGCTGAGCACCGCGCTTAGAATTAAGGCCGGTTTCAGCATTATATTTTCTATATGAACCTACCAGGTCGGCAAAATAAGGATAAAGACCGCTAATAAAGCTTTCCTGATCTTCGGCACTAATTTTTTTATCATCAAGTAAACTCTTAAGACTTACTATTACTCTAGTTTTCTCTGATGCAGCAAGAGTCCCTGGATTTTTCGCCCAAAATGAAACTACTTCTTTCTCAATTGGCTCGTCATCTGAAGTTTTTCTATATTCAAGATTAAAAGTTGCAAGTCTTAATTTGGTTACACTATCACTTGAGTATTTAATTGCTTTAATTGAAAAATCTTTTTTCAAGTCAGTAAAACTTATGCCCGCTACTTTAAAGACATCGCGATCATATCTTTTCTGTAAATCTTCAGTCAAAGCAGCGTATCTATCAAGAACTGAATAATAAGCTTTTGCTTTGTTTTCAGGGATTCCTTGCTTAGACCAAGCCGCTAATAGTTGATCTTGTGCGTTTTTAATATCAGCATGGAACTTTTTATGGTTAGCTGCTGTATCGTTACGCGAGTCTCTTAAACTATCATTAGTCGTCTTAACAACGCCATCTAGCTTTGCAAAAGCAGCTTCAAGGGGGTTAGTAATAGAAACTGTGTCAGCCGCAGCAACCCTTACTAGGCTACTTGCTGGCCTGGCTAATGGAGTTGATACTCTTGCAGCAGCAGGATTTGGGCTTAAAGTTGATGGCATTTGAGCAATAGCATTCATATCAAGATATACAAGGGTTGGCAAGTTAGTGATTTTATAGCTGTAAACACCTAATTTACAGGGATTTAGCTCACTTGCTAGACTAATTCTAATGAACAGACACGAGAATCCCTGGACCGAAAGAGCCGCCCAAGTAGGCACCATTTCACTATACGTACTATTAATCACTGGGTTTTGCCTGCTGGCTTTCTTGCTTAAAGACTTATTAAAACTATTCGTTTTCGGTTTATTGATTAATTATCTACTTAGTAAACCCTCTCTATTCTTAACCAAGCTAGTTAAGCTTAAGCCACTAGCGATATTTATTTGTTTCGCGGTGATTTTTTATTTCTTTCTGACCCTAGGTTCGTATATCTATCCGATATTTGAAGAACAATGCAGAGTGCTAGAGGGGCTGCTGCCGCAGATCACCAGCAAGCTAGAAGAATTACTTAGTAGCGCCAAGATGAGCCCTGAGAATCACAGTCTCTCCAAAGAAATCATCAATAGTCTCGGTCAAAAACCAGGCAGAAATCTACTCGCCGATTCCGTGGTGCTAATTAGTTCAAGTATGGGGCAAGGTAGCTTTTATCAGCTAATCGCAAAATCATTATTGCAATCAATAGAGATACTCACTCAGTTCGTACTAACCTTAGTTATTAGTTTCTATCTATTACTTGACGGACAAAGACTCTGGCAGCTCTTCGTTACTCTGTTTCCGGCTCACTATGATAAGCATCTTAAAGCCATCAAACATAGAATAGATCACAATCTCTACGCTCTCGTGCTGGGACAATTCCAGCTCGCGCTATTAACCACACTGGTGATGCTAAGTACTTATCTACTGATCGCTAACGAGTTCGCTGTACTCTTAGGCGCCTTGCAGATGTTAGAGTTCATACCTATATTAGGAACTTGGATTGCTATAGTACCGAGCGTACTGATAGTCGCTGCAACTAGCGGACCGAGCAAAGCCATACTGGTAGCTACTGTCTATTTAATTTATACGCAGATTATTAGAGATCATATTATTGCTCCGCGAGTTATTGGTAAAGCTTTCGGCGTGCATCCGCTGGTAGTGATTTTCGGATTACTAGTCGGTATTAAGATTTTTGGACTTGTAGGGATTATAGTTAGCTTGCCGATTATCGCTATTATCAGCGCTATAGTTGATTACCTAGTTAAACTTAGAAATAAGACTGACGAGCAAGGCGCATGAACGAACTACCCATCGATAAGCCGCGCGGAATAATAAGCATAGTCATAGAAGTAGTAAGAGAACCAATGTTCGCGCTACTGCTAGCTTGCTGCTTGCTTTATATACTCATCGGCAGCTTGCAAGAGTCACTTGTGCTTTCAGTTTTCATTGTCATGATTATCGGACTTACTATATTCCAATCATGGAAGACGGAAAAAACTCTAGCCGCACTTAAAGATCTCTCTAGTCCTAAGGCTTTAGTGATTCGCAATGGCATAGAGCAGAGTATTGCTAGCCGCGAGCTAGTGGTCGGCGACATCATGATCATTGAAGAAGGAGATAAAATCTCAGCCGACGCTATTATCATCGAGACCAACAATATAGCCGTCGAAGAATCTTCGCTGACTGGTGAGTCTTTAGCGGTAAATAAAATTATCGGAGCAGATATCTATAGCGGCACTCTAGTTACCCAAGGCAAAGCTAAGGCGAGAGTCTCCGCGATCGGCATAGATACTAAGCTTGGTAAGCTCGGTAAAACTATAAAATCTATAGTCAAAGAAGAATCTCGCTTCAAAAAAGAAAGCGCAAAGCTAATCAGTAAAATACTTATAGTAGAAGTTTTTCTTTGCTTAGTAATTATTGGCGTGTATTGGTTACTTAGAAACAATCTCTTCCAAGGCTTACTCACCTCGCTGACTTTCGCTATGGCGATGCTACCAGAGGAAATCCCCGCTGTGCTTACGATATTCCTAGCACTAGGTGCTTGGCGGCTCTCACAGCAAAAAGTCCTCACTAAAAAAATGCCAGCTGTAGAAACACTCGGTTCTATAAATGTATTATGCGTAGATAAAACCGGAACTATAACGCAAAACAAAATGTCAGCTTCTCAGCTCTATTACCAGGGCGAGATTTACAAGCTCGACAATAAAGCGATTCCAGAAAAATTCCATCCGCTAGTAGAATCTGCACTCTTAGCTAGCCGTGATAAATCTTTCGACCCGATTGAGCAGGGTTTTCTGGAGCTTGCCAGCTTCGTAGATTCCGAGCATCTACGTAAAGACTGGAAGCTTGCGCAAGAATATCCTCTAAGTTCCAGTCTTAGTGCCATGTCTAGAGCTTGGGATTTACCGGATGCGGCTGTAGAGTATAGCGTGCACTCTAAAGGTTCACCTGAAGCAATATTTGATCTATGTCATTTAGAAGCAGCCAAGAAAGAAGAGCTGACTAAAGTTATTAGCCAAATGGCAGAGCAAGGACTTAGAGTACTTGGGTTAGCCAAATCCACCAAGCTCCTTAAAGAACTACCAGCTAATCAGCATGATATTGATTTTGAGTTTGTTGGGCTAGTCGCTTTCTCTGATCCTATTCGCCCGAACATTAAAGAAGCAGTCGCAGATTGTTATAGCGCAGGCATCCGCGTCATCATGATTACTGGTGACTATCATGTCACGGCTCAGAACATCGCTAAACAAATCGGGCTTAAGCACGAAGAAGAATATTTAACTGGCGCTATGATCGAAAAATTTAGTGATCAAGAGT
>JACCDV010488058.1_pt1 | contig 17698 bp, 17 predicted proteins | sample 7446131 | NCBI WGS metagenome assembly JACCDV01 (sample SAMN15323448, study PRJNA562643) | freshwater metagenome | isolation source: river surface water | place: USA:Blue River Watershed | collected 2017-08-17 | reverse complement strand
GGGCGTGAGCCCCAAGGGCAACACCATCCACCTGATGGTCGCCGCCTGGGCCTGGGGCGCCTACCTGGGCGAGGAAGGCCTCAAGCGCGGCATCCGCGTCAAGACCAGCAGCTACACCCGCCACCACGTCAACATCACCATGACGCAGGCCAAGGCGGTGAGCAACTACACCAACTCCATCCTGGCCAATATGGAGGCTACCGACGACGGCTACGACGAAGCGCTGCTGCTCGATTCGTCGGGCTTCGTCTCCGAAGGCGCTGGCGAGAACATCTTCGTGATCAAGGACGGCAAGGTCTACACGCCCGACCTGTCGGCCGGCGCGCTCAACGGCATCACACGCAACACGGTGTTCCACATCTGTGCCGACCTGGGCATCGAGATCGTGCAAAAACGCATCACCCGCGATGAGGTCTACATCGCCGATGAGGCCTTCTTCACGGGCACTGCCGCCGAAGTCACGCCGATTCGCGAACTCGACCGCGTGCAGATCGGCATCGGCAGCCGCGGCCCGATCACCGAAAAAATCCAGACCGCGTTCTTTGACATCGTCAACGGCCGCAACCCCAAATACGCCCACTGGCTGACCAAGGTGTGACACCATGACCCAGGCAATTGTTGAACTGCTGGCCAAGGACCTCAACGCACAGGGCGGCGTCTTCTGCCCCAGCCCCAAGGCCGACATGAAGATCTGGAACACCCACCCCAAGGTCTACCTGGACGTGGCCAAGACCGGCGAAGCCAAGTGCCCGTACTGCGGCACGGTGTACAGGCTCAAAGCGGGTGAAGTGGTCGGCCACGGCCACTGAGCAAGAGGCCTCACTGGCGACATGAAGCGAGCTTTCGTGGCTCGCTTTTTTATTGAGCCAAGCGCCAGGGGTACCGAGCGCGCACCACAAAGCAGGCGCCACCGCCCAATCCAGCCTCGCAAACCACCCGCCAGCCGTGGCGTTCGGCAATCGACTTGACCAGCGCCAGCCCGAGTCCAACGCTACCGGATCGCTCACTGGCGCCAGGCAGACGGAAGAAGGGCTCAAAAATCCGCTCGCGGAATTCGGGCGGGACACCTGGCCCCCGGTCGCATACCCGCAAGACAAGCGCTCCGTTCTCGTTCGACAGGCTCAGCACCACATCGTCTTCATGGCCGTCGGTGGCACCGTAGCGCATGGCGTTTTCGAGTAGGTTGCGCACCATCCGCCGCAGCAACTTGGCCACGCCCTGCACTTCGAGGCTGGCCATGCCCGGAGGCACCTCCAGCACGGCGCCCACACGGGCACATTCCTCGGCGCATAAACCCACCAGGTCGACGCATTCCACGGTGCCCATATCGGCCTCACGCGCATCGAGGCGGCTGGCCAGCAGGATTTCGTCGATCAACTGGTCGAGCTCGGCCATGTTGCGCAGGATTTCCTGGCGCGTGCGTTGGCGCATGGCCTCATCCGCACCCGGAGCGTCCATCAGTTCCAGCCCCATGCGGATGCGCGCCAGCGGAGAGCGCAGCTCGTGCGAAGCGTTGGCCAACAGGGATTTCTGAGCACCCATCAGGTTCTGGATGCGCTGGGCTGCAGCGTTGAAACGGCGCGACAGATCGGCCACCTCGTCTTCGCCCGTTTCCGGTACCCGTACCGACAGATCGCCTTCGCCCCAGCGCTGCACACCTTGCTGCAGACCTTCGAGCCGCTTGGTCAGGCGCCGGACCACGGGGTACAGCGCCAAAGCGGCAGCCAGCCCCATCAGGGCCAGCATCCAGACAAAGCCGTAAGGTGGGCGCGCCCACCAGGGTGACAGGTCACGCGGATGCGGGGGTCGTCCGCCCAGATGCACCGTGTCGCCACCGGGTCGCTCGAGGCGGCGCTCCAGGAACAGCTGCATCGGCATGTCGCCCTGCAAAGGCACCTGGATCTCCAGCGGTGTGCCCGGCGCAGGGCGGGCCGAGGTGCTGGCCAGCACCTCGCCCTGGGCATTGCGGACAATCCACTCGCGCATCGGTGGATTGGCGATGTTGTGTTCGACAGCACGGTGCCAGGCCCAGCCCACCAGCACCATCAGCAAAGCCACACCCAGCACCACGGCCAGCCAGATGCGCAGATACAGGTGTCGGGACAAACCGTTCATGGCTCAGTCCTGCTGCCGTGCAAACACATAGCCCACACCGCGCACGGTCAGGATGCGCTTGGGGTTCTTGACATCGTCTTCAATGGCCGCGCGAATGCGGCCCATGTGCACATCGATCGAGCGGTCAAAGGCTTCCAGTTCACGGCCGCGTACGGCTTCCATGATCTGGTCGCGTGTGAGCACCCGGCCTGCCCGCTCGGCCAGGGCGACCAGGAGGTCGAACTGGTAAGAGGTGAGCTCACGCGTTTGCCCACGCAGAGCCACGCGTCGGGCATCGCGGTCGATCTCGAGCGAGCCGAACTGCATGAGTGACTGCGTCGGCGCAGCGCCCCCCTGCCCCTTGCGGCGCAGGATCGCGCGGATACGGGCCAGCAGTTCACGCGGTTCAAAAGGCTTGGGCAAGTAATCGTCGGCCCCCATCTCCAGCCCCAGGATGCGATCCATCGGGTCGCCCTTGGCCGTGAGCATGAGCACCGGTACTTGCCCTGCCGCCCCGGGCAAGGCGCGGATGCGCTGACACACCTGCAGCCCGTCCATGTCGGGCAACATCAGGTCCAGGATCACCAATTCAGGCAAGGCTTGCTGCAGGCGCTGCAGGCCCGTCGACGCATCGGGCGCATGCGCCACTTCAAAGCCGGAGGCACCAAGGTAGTCCGACACCATGCCGGCCAAGCGTGTGTCGTCTTCGATCATCAACAAGCTGCTCATATCCGGATCATCACTCCGTCTTGCACCCTGTGCGTTTCAGTCCAGTAAAGTTCAGTAAATCAGGATCTCGGGTCAAGCCCGGGAATGGACAGCGTCCAGGGAGGTGACAGGCTGTTGGGCATCGCGATCAGGGGATCGCTCCCACAACCCAAGACCCTCAGTTATCCCTGAGCTGTGGGAGCGATCCCCCGATCGCGATCCCCTGCCTCTTTGTGGGAGCGATCCCCTGATCGCGATACCTGCCTGCACCCACTCCTTCATTTGACACGCCCCGCCAGCCAGACCAGCACCAGCACCGGCGCACCCAGCCAGGCGGTGGCATGGAAGAAGGTTTCATAGCCATGCGCGTTGACAAAGTCCCCCGAAAACCCGGCGATGAATTTGGGCAGGAGCAGCATCATGGAGCTGAGCAGCGCGTACTGCGTGGCCGAATAGCTGATGTTGGTCAGTGAAGACAGGTAGGCAATGAACGCCGCCGACGCGATGCCGCTGGCCAGGTTGTCGGCCGAGACCACGAAGACGAGTGCGGTGACATCATGGCCCACGCCGCTGAGCCAGGCAAAGAGCAGGTTGCTGGCCGCGCTGAGCACGGCGCCAAGCATCAGCACACGCATCACCCCCAGACGCGCAACGAACAGCCCGCCGACAAAGGCTCCCACCAGTGTCATGACCACGCCATAGACCTTGGTGACCGCGGCCACCTCGTCCTTGGTGAAGCCCATGTCCACATAGAAGGGGTTGGCCATGATGCCCATGACCACATCGCTGATGCGGTAAACCGCGATCAGCGCCAGCACCAGCACCGCCTGCCAGCGGTAGCGGCGCCAGAAGTCGGTGAAGGGATCGATCAAGGCGCCCTGCAACCACTCGCCTACGTTGCGGGCCTGCGGCAAGGGCTGAGGCACAGGCTCACGCGAAAGCAGCACGGTGAGCATGCCCGGCAACACACTCAGGGCCATCACCAGATAAGCGGTCTGCCATGCAGCATGAGCGTAGCCGGTCGATTCGACCCCTTGTGCGCGTGCGGCAATCCAGAGCACACCGGCCCCCGCCCAGATCATGGCCAGCCGGTAGCCGGTCTGGTAAGTGGCCGCCAGGGTGGCCTGTGCATCGGCTGTGGCCGATTCAATGCGAAAGGCATCGAGCGCGATGTCCTGCGTGGCCGAGCCGAACGCTACCGCCAGGGCGCACCAGACCAGCGGGGCCAGCATCTGCGCGGGGTCATTGAACGCCATACCCAGCAGACCCAGCGCAATCACGGCTTGCGCCAGCAGCAGCCAGCTGCGCCGACGCCCCAGCCGTGCGGTCAGCCAGGGCAGGGGCATACGGTCCACCAGCGGCGCCCACACCCACTTGAAGCCGTAGGCCAGGCCCACCCAGCTCAGGTAGCCAATCGTGCTGCGGTCGATGCCCGCCTCGCGCAACCGAAAACTCAGCGTGCCCAGCACCAGCAGCAAGGGCAGGCCCGCCGAAAACCCCAGCACCAGCATGCGCAGACTGGCGGGTTGCGCATACAGGGCCAGGGCCTCGCGCCAAGTGCGGCGCGGCGGGGAACTCGGGGCGTCACCCACGGCAGAAACGTCATTCATGCGATCGATTATCCGGTCTGCACAAGGGGATTCGACTCGCTATGATCACACACCATGTGCCTGTTTTGCGAACTTAAATCCTCTTCTGCCGTCAGCGATACATCGCATCGCTGGCATGCACGTCGCGGCTTTCTGCTGGCCGCCGGCACGGCTGTCGCAGCGCCTGCACTGGCCCAGGTCAATGTGGGCAGCTCGTCGGAAGTGCGCAAGCTGGTGCCGGCCGAAACCCTTGAAAGCTCGGCACGACAGCAATACAGCCAGGTGCTGGCCGAGGCGAAATCCAAAGGCGCTCTGGCCCCCGACGGGCATCCGCAACTGGTACGCCTGCACACGATTGCGCGCCGGCTGATTCCGCACACCGCCCAATGGAACCCGCGATCGCGCGACTGGACATGGCAAGTCAATCTGATCGGCAGCAAGCAACTGAACGCCTGGTGCATGCCCGGTGGCAAGATCGCCTTCTACACCGGCATCATCGACCAGCTGCAGCTCGACGATGACCAGATCGCCATGATCATGGGCCACGAAATGGCACACGCCCTGCGCGAGCATGCCCGGGAGCGCCTGGCCAAGAGCCAGGTCACCAGCATCGGCCTGTCGGTCGCCTCGCAGCTGCTGGGCCTCGGCCAGCTGGGTAACGTGGCAGCCGACCTGGGCACGCAACTGCTCTCGCTCAAATACAGTCGCGATGACGAAACCGAAGCCGACCTGGTGGGGCTGGAGATCGCCGCCCGCGGCGGTTATCGGCCCGAGGCCAGTGTCGAGCTGTGGAAAAAAATGCTCGCGGCCAGCGGCAACGGCGGCCCGGGCTTCCTGTCCACCCACCCCAGCGGTGCGAACCGCATCCAGGAACTGGAAGCCAATCTGCCCAAGGTCCAGCAGCTCTACGATCAGGCCAGAAAAGGCTAAGGGTGCTGAGCTGTCATGCTCCGACTTGATCGGGCAATCCAGGTCTTCACATGTCCCGCACGTAAGGATTGCTTCGCCGCTCGCGACCAAAGGTGCTTTCCGGACCGTGCCCAGGAATGAACACCGTGTCATTACCCATGGGCCATAACCGCTCGCGGATGCTGTTGATCAGGTCTTCGTGGTTGCCCTGAGGAAAGTCCGTACGGCCAATGCTGCCGGCAAACAGCACATCGCCCACAAAGGCACGCTGGATCTCGGGTGAATGGAACACCACATGGCCCGGCGTGTGCCCCGGACAGTGGCGCACGCTCAGCGTGTGCGCACCCAGGGTGACCGTGTCGCCGTCTTCGAGCCAGCGCGTCGGCGTGAAGGGGCGTGCGGGCGGAAAGCCGTAGTTCATCGCCGCCATCGGCAAGCCGTCGATCCAGAACTGGTCCCCTCTGTGCGGTCCGATGATCGGCAGCCCCAATTGCTCGGCCAGGTCAGCCGCGCCACTGCAATGGTCCAAATGGCCATGCGTGACCCAGACCTGCTCGAGCGTCAGATCGAGTTTCTTCACAGCATCGAGGATCGCATCGAGGTCACCGCCGGGGTCAATTACGGCCGCCTGCTTCGTCTGGTCGTCCCAGACGAGCGAGCAGTTTTGCTGGAAAGCGGTGACGGGGATGGTGAGGTACTGGAGCATCCCCGGATTATCCAGCGTCAGAACGGGTAATGGCGCGGCGTGGTCTGCATGGTGATCCAGCGCAGCTCGGTGAACTCGGCGATGCCGGCCTTGCCACCGAAGCGGCCGATGCCGCTGCCCTTGACACCACCAAACGGCATTTGCGCCTCGTCATGCACGGTGGGCCCGTTCACATGACAGATGCCTGCATCGATCTTGCGGGCCACATTGAAGGCGCGCGCCAGGTCACGGCCAAAGACCGAAGACGACAGACCATATTCGTTGTCGTTGGCACAGGCAATGGCCTCCTCGACCCCGCGCACCCGTACGATGGCCTTGACCGGACCGAAGGTTTCTTCTCGGTAGATGCGCATGGCCGGTGTCACATGGTCGAGGAGGGTGGCGGGCATCAAGGTGCTGTCGGCCTTGCCACCACACACTAGCTTGGCCCCCTTGGCCAGCGCATCGTCAATGAGTGCGTTGCAGTGCTCGACCGTGGCCATGCCGATCACGCTGCCCAACACGACCGGCTCGGGCTTGCGCGGGTCACCCAGCGGCAAGCTGCGGGCCTTGTCGGCAAAACGGCGCACGAATTCATCGGCGATTTTTTCATCGACCACCAGACGCTCGGTGCTCATGCAGATCTGGCCGCTGTTCGCAAAGCAGCCAAACGCCGCGCCATTGACCGCATCTTCGATGTCGGCATCGTCGAGGACCACCATCGGCGCCTTGCCACCGAGCTCGAGCACCACCGGCTTGAGGTATTTGGCGCAGGTCTGGGCGATGATGCGGCCAACCTTGGTCGAACCGGTGAAGTTGACTCGGCGCACCGCCGGATGGGCCACCATGGCCTCGACCACGGCCCCGGCATCGGCCGGCGCATTGGTGATGTAGTTGACTACGCCCGCAGGGAAGCCAGCTTCCTGAAAAGCTTCCACGATCAGCTGGTGGGTGCGAGGACAGTTTTCCGAGCCCTTGAGGATCACGGTGTTGCCACAGGCCAGCGGAGTGGCGATCGCGCGCACCCCCAGAATCACCGGGGCATTCCAGGGGGCAATGCCCAGCACCACGCCGGCGGGCTGGCGTACACCCATGGCCAGGCTGCCGGGCACATCGGAAGGAATCACCTCACCCGAGACCTGGGTGGTCAATGCGGCCGCCTCGCGGATCATGCCTGCCGCCAGGAACACATTGAAGCCCGCCCACATGCCGGTCGCACCGGTTTCTGCCGGCACGGCTTCGACAAATTCGGGCGTCTTGGCCTCCAGCTTCTCGGCGGCCTTGAGCAGCAAGGCGCGACGCTCGTTCGGACCGGTTTCGCTCCAGGTCTTGAAAGCCTCCGCAGCCGCCTCGACCGCGAGCACGGCATCGCCAGCCGATGCGGCCGGCGCGCGTGTGGCCACTGTGCCATCGAGTGGGTTGCGACGTTCAAAAGTCGCATTGTTTTCGGCACTGACTTTCAGGCCATTGATCAGCATGGAGAGATCGGACATGGAAGAACTCCTGTGAGAAAAACAAAACTCAGGCGGCCACCGGGCTGCGCCGGACCGCCTTGGCGGCAGAAGAGGGCTCGTTCGACGGATCGCCCAGATAGGCTTCACGGATCACGCTGGAGCGGGCCAGCAGGCGCGCATCGCCGTGGGCCACCACGGCACCACGCTCGAGCACATAACCACGGTCGGCCACCGCCAGGGCCTTGCGCACGTTCTGCTCGACCATCAACACGGTGGTGCCGTTGTCGGCAATGCGGCGGGCAATCGCCAGCAGTTCGTCGACCATGCGAGGCGCCAGACCCAACGAAGGCTCATCGAGCATGAGCAGACGCGGCGCCGACATCATGGCGCGGGCAATAGCCACCATCTGCTGCTCACCGCCGCTCATCGTTCCGGCCTGCTGCTCGCTGCGCTCGCGCAACTTCGGAAAGTCGGCCAGTACCGCCTGCAACCTGGACTCACGCTCGCCGGCAGAGACCAGCCAACCGCCCAGCTCCAGATTTTCTCGAACGGTCATCTGTCCAAACAGCTGACGACCCTCGGGCACCAGCGCGATCCCGGCTTCCACAATTTCATGGGTTTTTTCAGGCAGCTCCTCGTGGTCGAAAAGCACCTCACCACGCATGGGAATCTGCGCCGTCAGGGCTTTGAGCAAGGTGGTCTTGCCCGCACCGTTGGGGCCCAGCACGACGGTCAAGCCAGGACGCACATCCAGACTCAGGTTGCGGATGACCTCAAAGCTGCCATAGCCCGCCGAAAGGTTGCGCACACGCAACTGGGCCAGACCACTGCCACCGAGTACAAAGGCTTGGGGGCGGTACCACATCATGCGAGGTCCTCCTGTGCATCGGCCATTTCGTCGCCCAGATAGGCTTCGATCACTTCGGGGTTGCGCACCACCTCCGAGGGTTTGCCATCGGCGATCTTGCACCCCTGGTGAAGGACGATCACCCGCTCGACGTGCCGCAGCAGCACCTTCACGGCATGCTCGATCCAGATCACGGACAGGTCCAGTTCGTCGCGCAGCCGCCGGATGAGCCGGGCCATTTCTTCCACCTCGATCTCGGTCAGCCCTGCGGCCACCTCGTCGAGCAGAAGCAGACGCGGTCGCGTGGCCAACGCCATGCCAATCTCCAGCAGACGCTGCTGCGAGGGCGTGATCGCCGCAGCCGGCAGATCGGCCAGATGGGCCAGACCGATGAGCTGAAGGATGCCCTCCTCGTTGCGCAGGGCCCAGGGCACGCCTTTTTCCTCACCCCAGAGCCAATACTTGCGTGGACGTCGACCGGCAAAACGCAGGCCAAAGCGGATGTTCTCCCGTACAGGCAGATCGGCAAACACACGCGGCGTCTGGAAGGTGCGCGCCAGCCCCATGGCAGCAAAGCGGTGCGGCGAAGCGCCCGCCAGTGCCCGTCCCTCGATGACCAGATCGCCTGAGGTCAGCGAGGTCACGCCAGAAATGGCGTTGAAAAACGTGGTCTTGCCGGCGCCATTGGGGCCCATGATGCCCACCAGCTCCCCATGGCGGATATCGGCACTGACGCCATCGACCGCCGTCAGACCCCCAAAGCGCACAGTGACGCCCTGCGCGCGCAACAGGAGAGGTTCAGATCCCGACAATTCTGTTCTCCCGTGCCTTGCGCTTGTCGCGTGCCTTGTCACCGCTCCACTCATAGCGGCGAGCCTTCCACCAGCTGCGCGTGTCCTGCCACCAGGCCTTGAAGGTATCCCAGCGCAACGAAGCCAGCCCGCCTGGCAGATACAGGACACACAGGATCAGCAGGATGCCCAGCGTCATCATGTAGATCTGCGGCGCCTGCAGACGCAGGGTTTCGGCCAGCACACTGAAAACGATGGCAGCAATCAGCGGCCCCCAGACCGTCATGGCACCGCCAATCAGGGCGATCAGCACCGTCTGGAAACCGATGAAGGGGTTGAAGGCCGTGTGCGGGTCGATGTAGGTCCAGCGCACCGCCATGGCCGCCCCCACGCCACCGGCGATCGCGGCAGTGAAGGCAAAACCCAGCACCTTGACCAGGCGCGTGTTGACGCCCAGGGTCTGGGCACGCTGCTCGTCACCGCCAATGCCCAGCAAGGCCAGACCAAACCGGGTGCGACGCAGAAGAATGGACAAGGCCACGGCCAGCACCGCCAGGAACAGCACGGAGTGGTAGATCATGCCCATCTCGGGGACAGTGGTCAGCACCCGACCGACCGTGCCGCTGACACTTTTCTCGAAATAGCTGATGGCATGCCGGATCAGCTCTGCCATGCCGAAAGTGAGCACGGCAAAGTAGGTGCCACGCAAGTGGAGCACCGCCAGGCCCATGACCACCGCCACCAGCGTGGCCAGCCCTGCCCCCAGCACAATCACGCTGGTCCAGGACCATTCACCCAGCATCACCGCAGTGGTGTAGGCGCCGATGCCGAAGAAAGCCGACGTGGCCAGCGAAAGGTAACGGGAGGTGCCACAGAAAAAGCCCCAACTGCTCGACAGCGCCACATACATCAGGCAGGTCAATGCCATCGACACCGCAAATTCACTGGCGTGCGCCGGCAATGCCAGGGCCCAGCCAGAAAGGCCAAACAGGACCAGCAGGTCACGCCATAAAAGATTTCGGGAATTCATTTGGCAAACAGACCTTTGGGACGGAACAGCAAAACGCCGATGAATACCACGTACGACAGCAGCGCCTTGAGCGAAGGATTGGTGAAGTGCATGCCCAGTGCTTCGATCACTCCCAGCAACAAGCCGCCCGCCAGTGCGCCGCCCATACTGCCGAAGCCACCGAGGGTGATCACGATCAATGCCGTAACGGTGTAAGGCTCACCCATGGCCGGCGAGATGGTATAGGCCATGGACAGCAGGCAACCGGCCAGACCAGACAAGCCCAGACCGATGCCGAACATCAGCGGATGCAGCGTGCGGGTGTTGATGCCCACCAGCTGCGCCCCCGTGGGCGACTGCATCAGTGCACGCACGCCCTTGCCCAGCAAGGTCTTGCGCAGCAACACCATCAGGCCCAGGCTGAAAACCAGCGCCATCACAAACACCAGCAGCTTGTTGGCCGCGAACTGCGCGCCACCCAGCGCCACCGGATCGGTCATGAAGTCGTAGCCACGCAACTCCCCACCCCAGATCGCCGAAACGGCGTTCTGGATCAGGAACATCAGACCGAAGGCCACCATCAGGCCACGCGCCTCGAAGATGTCGAGGTTGGGCGAGGTGGCCGTCAGGCGGCGAAAACACAGCCAGTGGATCAGCAGGCCGAGCACCATCAGCACCCCGAACGAGAGCGGGATCATCCACAGCGGAGACAGACCGAACTGCGTCTGCACCATCCAGGTCAGGTAGGCCCCGACCATCAGGAACTCGCCGTGCGCAATGTTGAGGATGCGCATGAGCCCGTACTGCAAGTTCAGGCCCAGCGCCACCAATGCATAGATGCCGCCAGTGATCAGCCCGCTGGCCAACAACTCCAACCAGGCAGAAAACGACACGGCTTATTTCCAGACCGGCTTGTTCGGGTTCAGCTTGGCCGTGGCCAGCTTGGGCGGCCAGACCACTTCGAACTCACCGTTCTGCCACTGGCTGACGGTGCCTGGCGTGGCGGTGTTTTCGCTGCCGGTGAACTTGACATCGCCAATGATGGTCTTGTGGGTGGTGTTGGCCACGTAGTCGCGGATGGCCTTGCGGTCCAGGCCCACCTGCTTGACAGCCTGGGTCAGGATCTCCAGACCTGCCCAACAGTGGCCGCTGGCCCAGCGGTCGGGCTCCTTGCCACCGAACTTCTGGGTGTGGGCATCGAAATAGGCCTTGGCACCCGCACTGGTCTTGGCATTCCACGAGCCCATGCCCATCACACCTTCTGCGCCTGCTGGCGTCATGACGTTGCGGTAGAGCTGGAAGGCCGTACCCACCGAGGCGTAGAAGAACTTCGGATTGAAGCCCACCTCCTTGGCCTGCTTGCTGGCCAGGATGGTGTCAGGCGGGTAGGTGAAGCCAACGAAGGCGTCGGGGTTCTTGTCCTTGATGCTGCGCAACACGGGCGAGAGATCCTTGACACCACCGGGGTAACTCTTCTCTTCAACCAGCTGGATGCCGCTGCCCTGGAGCGCCACCTTGAGTGCGGCGTAGTTCTCCAGTCCGAACAAGTCGTCCACATAAATGCAGGCCAGGGTCTTCACGCCATTGGCCTTGAACATGTCAACCAGCGCCTGCGTCATGGGCTGGGGTTGCTGCAACAACAGGAAGAAGTACGGCAGCTTCATGTCGACCAGCTTTCGGCTCAGGGCCGTGGGCGCCAGGAAGGGGTAACCAAAGCGGTTGGCCAGGGGGGCCACGGCAAAGTTGGCATTGCTGCCCCAGGGCGGCAGCACCAGATCCACCTTGTCCGAACCCATGAGTTTTTCGTAGGTGCGGACGCAGGTTTCCACATCGCTGCGGTCATCGGAGCTGATCAGCTCGATACGGCGTTTGACGCCCTTGACATCCAGGCCGCCGGCGGCATTCATCTGCTCGGCCCAAAGCAGGTAATTGGGCTCCTGGCTGACCTGTGCGCCCCCGGTCCACGGACCCGTTCGGGCCATGGCGTAACCGATGCGCACGGGTTTGTCCTGGGCGCGCAGGCCCGGAGCAATGCTGGCAGCACCCAGGGCGGCGACGCCCTGGATCATTTGTCGACGGGTGGTCATGGCAGTGTCTCCTGTAATCAGTAAAGTGCCTGCAACCTTACCGAGACTGACACCTTCGTGCTTTGCCATTTGTGCACTGCGTGCAGGCCTGTCTGCGCAAGCAGGCCCGGGTTTACCCCGAACCGCAAGGCTTGTCAGGGCCTGCGAGGGCTCCCCATAATCGCTCTTCCTCTTTGGGAGCACGCCATGCCTGTCAGTGAGCGCATGTCCACCGACGATGTCAGCCCGCACGACCGCATGGGTCAGTGGGCCGAGTGGATCACCCGCCAGTTTGGCGGGCTCGACTCCGACCTGTACGGCGACACCGCTTTCGATGGCCACATGCATACCTCGCGTGCCGGGCATGTGATCCTCACCAAACTCGAGGCCTCACGCCACCGCGTCATACGCACACCGCACATGGCGCGGACCACCGAGACACCCTACCTCAAGATCGTCGCCCCCTGGCAGGGCATTGCCGAAGTTCAGCAAATGCAGCGCCAGGCACATGCCGACCGGGGTGGCTGGGTGATCTACGACACGACCACCGCCTACGAAGTGGCCAACCCCGAGCGGGTCGAACACCTGGTGGTCATGGTGCCCAAGGATCTGGCCAGCCAGCGCGGGCTGCGGCTCGACGGGCTGATGGCCCGTCGACTCGGCGCAGGCGGCATCTCCCGTGTGGCGCTGGAAACCATGCGCAACACCTACCTCGAACTGCCCTACATGAGCGATGCAGCAGCTCAGGGCGCAGGCGACCTGATCGTCGATCTGGTACGCCTGTCGCTGCTCGAGCTCTCCGGTCAGGAAACGGCCCTCACCCAGCGCGAAGCCCTGCTCGACCGCATCCGTCACCACATCCGCAAGCATTTGCGCGATCCGGACCTGACCGTGGACAGCATCGCGCGTGCGCTCAATTGCAGCCGACGCCACCTTTACAACGCCTTTGAAGGCCAGGGCGAATCGTTGGCAGGCTATATCCAGCGCCTGCGGCTGGAGGCCTGCGTGCGGGATCTTCAAAACAACGACACCCTCAAACGCCCCATCACCGACATCGCCCAATCCTGGGGATTCGGCAACTCCTCGCACTTCAGCCGTGTATTCAGGGAACACGTGGGCACCAGCCCCAGCGAGTTCCGGCAAGAGCAACTCAAGGTCGGCAAGTCCTGAGCCTCGGGGCCAGGCTGCGCGAACCGGCGACGCGCGCCAGGAGCCGTGTTGCTCATGAAGACGGACACAAAGGCGTCACCGGCAGCATCTGTACCGGCAACATGCCTGGACGGAATGAATATGATCGGCCCAGTCCACTCCCATCCACGCACCATGACGTATCCAAATACCCAGCTTTTCATCGACGGTCAATGGCAAGACGCTGCGGACAGCCGTTCGCTCGCCGTGTTCAACCCTGCGACCGGCCAGGAAATCGGTCGCGTCGCGCATGCTTCCAAGGCCGATCTGGACCGCGCCCTGGCCGCTGCCCGCAAGGGCTTCTTGACCTGGCGCGACATGCCCGCTGCCGATCGCGCCAAGATCATGCGCAAGGGCGCCAGCCTGATCCGCGAACGCGCCGCCGACATCGCCCCGCTGATCACGCAGGAACAAGGCAAACCCCTGGTCGAGGCCAAGGGCGAGACACTGGCTGCCGCCGATCTGCTCGACTGGTTTGCAGATGAAGGTCTGCGCGTCTACGGTCGTCTGGTGCCCTCGCGCAGCAAGCCCGAGCTGCGCCAGATGGTGCTCAAGGACCCGGTGGGCCCCGTGGCTGCATTCACCCCATGGAACTTCCCGATCAACCAGGTGGTGCGCAAGGTGGGCCCTGCACTCGCTGCAGGTTGCTCCATGATCGTCAAGGCCGCCGAGGAAACACCGGCGGGTCCGGCCGCCTTTGTCAAGGCCTTGGCCGATGCCGGCCTGCCTGAGGGCGTGCTGCAACTGGTCTATGGTCACCCTGCCGAGATTTCCGAATACCTGATTCCTCACCCCACGATCCGCAAGATCACTTTCACGGGCTCCACGCAGGTCGGCAAGCAGCTGGCTGCGCTGGCAGGTTTGCACATGAAGCGCGTGACCATGGAGCTCGGTGGGCACGCACCGGTCATCGTCTGCGAGGATGCAGACATCGCTCTTGCGGTCAAGGCCGCCGGTGCGGCCAAGTTCCGCAACGCGGGCCAGGTCTGCATCTCCCCCACACGCTTTTTGGTGCATGACAGCATCAAGCACGAATTCGCACAGGCGCTGGCCCAGTACGCGAAGGGGCTCAAGGTCGGTGACGGCCTGCACGAAGGCGTGCAGATGGGGCCCCTGGCCAATCCGCGGCGCGTCACAGCGATGGCGGAGCTGCATGCCGATGCGGTCAACAAGGGCGCCACCGTTCTGGCTGGCGGCAAACGCATGGGCGATGTCGGTAACTTCTGGGAACCGACTGTGCTGCTCGATGTCCCGCTGAACGCCAAGGTGTACAACGATGAGCCTTTCGGCCCGGTAGCTGGCATTCGAGGCTTCACCCATCTGGAAGAAGCCATCGAAGAGGCCAACCGCCTGTCATTTGGGCTGGCGGGCTACGCCTTCACCCAGTCGCTGCGTCATGCCGACCTGCTGACACGCCGCGTGGAAGTGGGCATGCTGTGGATCAACATGCCCGCCATGCCCAGCGCGGAAATGCCTTTCGGTGGGATCAAGGACTCGGGCTATGGCTCCGAGGGCGGACCTGAGGCTTTGGAGGCGTACTTGAACGTGCGCTCTGTGGCTGTGCTCAATGCATAGACGCGATGAAGCATGGGCGTCGTGTTGCTGACCAGGGCACACGCCCTTTGCACCCTCCCGACGCTTCCATGTCCTCCTCCACGCCCACACCGTTTGCCCGCAAGGACCTGATCGCGGCTTTCGCAGTGATTCTGATCTGGGCAATGAATTTCGTGGCGCTCAAGAAGGGGCTGCAGTCATTTACCCCGCTGCAGCTGGCGGCGGCGCGCTTCATCCTCTCGGCTTTTCCCATGGTCCTGCTGGTGCGCCCTCCGGGCATCGGCTTCACATGGGTAGCGGCTTACGGGCTGCTGCAGGGGGTGGGTCAATTTGGCTTGTTGATCCTGGCGCTCAAGGTCGGCATGACCGCAGCACTGGCGCCGGTGGTGATGCAGATGCAGGTGTTTGTCACCGCCTTGCTGGGCGCCCTGCTGCTGGGTGAGACCTTGGGTCGACCGCTCAGGATTGGCCTGGCCTGTGCGGCGCTGGGCCTGAGCTGCCTGGCGGTCAATGCCCTGACGCCGGAGGGCGGCGCCAGCGTGACCCTGGCGGGGATTGTGCTCACCCTGATGGCAGCCAGCAGCTGGGCCGGATCCAACATCGTCGTTCGCCAATTGCAGGCGCGCGGGGCACGCTACAAGCCGCTGGCACTGGTGGTCTGGAGCAGCGTGATCTCGGCGCTGTGCCTGAGCGCCCTTTCCCTGCTGATCGATGCCCCGGCCGACCGGTGGCGCTGGACCGATGCCGCGTGGGATGTGTGGCTGTGGGTCGTCTATGTCAGCTGGATCGGAAATGTGGTGAGCTTCTGGCTCTGGGCCAGTCTCATGGGTCGCTACGCCGCCAACCGTGTGGCCCCGTTCAGCTTTGGTGTGCCTGTACTGGGCATCCTGGCCGGCACGCTCATCCTTCACGAAACGGTGACCTTGTGGCAATGGGTCGGCGGCGCCCTGGTCATGCTGGCTTTGGTGGTGGTCGTGCGCGGCAACCTCTCCAAGCCCTGAACGGACGGGGTTTTAGATGCTTGCTTAAGCTATCAGCCCAACACCCACAGGAGCCATGACCATGAGCCGATTCGGTTTACCCATGCTGTTGCTGAGCCTCTCGCTCGGCAGCGCCCATGCCGCCACACTCAATGACCGACTGATCGTCGATCTGGAATGGGGCACGGCGTGGCAGGACCGCAACGATGTCCAGTCGCCCAATAACGCCAGCGGCACCCGCTTCGCGCTCGATGGCCTGACGGGCCGAGGTCCATTCCCTGCACCCAGGGTTGAAGTCACCTGGCGTCTGAATCCGCGCGATGACCTGCGGCTGGTCGCGGCGCCTTTGCGTCTGAGCGAGCAAGGCATGCTGGGCAACGCCGTGCAGTTTGAAGGGCAGTCGTTTGCAGCCGGAACCACATCGGCCAGGTACCGTTTCGACTCTTACCGCGCGACCTGGCGGCGCACGGTGTATGAGTCACCCGAATGGACCGTCAAGGCAGGTGTGACCGGCAAGATCCGTGATGCGGAAATCACGCTGCGGCAGGGCACCACCAGCGCCAGCCGGACCGATACGGGCTTTGTGCCTCTGCTGCATCTGCATGCCCAGCGTCAACTCGGTGAGCGGTCGCGACTGCAGTTTGATGGCGACGGACTGGCCAGTCCCCGGGGACGGGCGTTTGACCTGTCGCTGCGCTATGTCCACGATTTCCAGAACGGCCTCTCGGGCTTTGCCGGCGTGAGGATGCTCGACGGCGGCGCAGACAACGACTCGGTCTACAACTTCGCCCGCTTTCACTACCTCACGGTCGGCCTGACCCTCAAACGCTTCTGATCAGAGCTGGAAGTCGTATTCGATCGTGATGGGGGCGTGGTCCGAGAACTTCTCGGCCTTGTAAATGGCTTCGGTGCGCGCCCTCTCGGCGATGGCTGGCGTGGCCAGGTGGTAGTCCAGACGCCAGCCCACGTTCTTGGCATAGGCCTGGCCGCGGTTGCTCCACCAGGTGTAGCAGGCGTCGGTGGTATCAGGCTGCAGGCGGCGGTACACGTCCACCACGCCGCCTTCGGTGGTGAGCTTGGTCATCCAGGCACGCTCTTCGGGCAAAAAGCCGCTGTTCTTGAGGTTGCCCTTCCAGTTCTTGAGGTCGGCTTCCCTGTGCGCGATGTTCACATCGCTGCAGACGACGAAGTCGCGTTCGGCCTTGAGCGCCATCAGGTGCGGATAGATCTTGTCCAGAAAGCGGAACTTCGCCTCCTGCCGCTCCGGGCCTGAGGAGCCACTCGGAAAGTACACGCTGATGATGGAGAGCTTGCGCGCGGGCGTGTCAAAACGCGTTTCCACATAACGACCTTCGGCGTCGAACTCGCCGCCGTCAAAACCGACCACCACATCGCTGGGCTCGTGGCGGGTGTAGACGCCCACGCCCGAGTAGCCCTTTTTCTCGGCAAAGTGAAAGTGGCCCTGGAGGCCCGCGAGCTGCTCGAACTTGCCCGCCACATCGGGCGCCTGGGCCTTGACTTCCTGCACGCAAATACAATCGGGCGCATGTTTGGCCAGCCAGGCTTCGACACCTTTGGTCGAGGCCGAACGGATGCCGTTGAGGTTGAGGCTGGTGAGTTTGAACAAGGAAGTCCCCATGAATCACGCCGCAGGCGAGGCTTCGGCCCTGGCGCAGGAATTTGTGCAATTTGCCATCGAGTCGGGCGTGCTGCGCTTTGGCGAGTTCAAGACCAAGGCCGGGCGATTGTCTCCGTACTTCTTCAATGCCGGTTTGTTCGATGACGGCGCCAAGCTGGGTCGCTTGGCAGAATTCTATGCGCAGC
>JACCDV010917634.1_pt1 | contig 17707 bp, 16 predicted proteins | sample 7446131 | NCBI WGS metagenome assembly JACCDV01 (sample SAMN15323448, study PRJNA562643) | freshwater metagenome | isolation source: river surface water | place: USA:Blue River Watershed | collected 2017-08-17 | reverse complement strand
CTTTTGACTAATGTTTCCTATCCCGCGGTGGAAATGGATCAGATCCGTAACTATCCTTATCACGAATCTTTCCATGACGATCATGAATTACAACTTCTGCCTGTTGCCTTCTAGCGATACTGCGTGCGGCATCAATCGCGTCTCTTTGTGTGGAATGATTTGATGTAGCTTTTGAATTTCCCGCACCTTTTACCGACCATTCGTCCCCATTGGGAACCACATGCTGCTCTTTTCCCATAAAACATCTCCTAATATTGTGCATCAGCTGGCTTGCTTAACTATTGTTAGCCAAATAAAAAAAGCGACACCTCCTTATGCGAATAGAAAAATTTCTCTTGCATGGAAGCAACGCCGTAATATAATCAGAACTTCAAAAGCGAGTTCAAGCCAGCCTGGTTTGTTTTTCGCTTGGCGACGATGAGGCTGCAATCCTCTCGTCGCCTTCTTTTTTATACTATGTCTCTTTCATGCCCAACAATCATACAATTATGATCGTTGAAGTTAATATACAATTAATTTTTATTTTGTCAATATCAAAAATTAGCACTCATTTCTGGTAAGTGCTAAAACCGACTTTTCTTGGTTTTTAAAGGTCAAAAAAATTGCGTCAGCATAAATACTGACGCAATTAATACTCCCCTTACATCTGATTAGCTTAAATCTAATCGCCCCACAATCATTATAATTACTTACCGACCGTGCACTGACCATGCACCGACCGCGCAGTCGCTAATCGTGCATTAATCGTGCCCTATTCATGCCATAATCGTGCCATGCGGTTAGTCACTATTCAATACTTCCCAATAACCACCTTTGTCAGAACCAATTCGCTTTAATACACCTTCTAGCTTAAGCTTGTTTAAATTATATTTAATTCCCGCAATACTTAAATCAGTTGCTTGCGCCAACTCTTCAGTAGTTATTTTTGAATTCTGACGAATTAAGTCTAAAATCTTCTGGCTAGTTTTCTGGCTAGTTTTCTGGCTAGTTTTCTGGCTAGTTTTCTGAGCATCATCCTCCGACTTAGGATTATGAAATACCGTCACAAAACTGGCCCCAGCTTCCTCATAAGTAGGTTCAGGCAATCCCCACTCCTTACACCATTGAATAATCTTGCTTGTGCCTGACCCAACATCTTCAGCATATTTAATCCAGAAAAATGCCTTAGCAATCAGTGGATTACGCGGGACTGAATCATGCCTTCCCTTTAATTTCTCTAATGTTAACGGTGGCGACAAAAGTCCCGGATTCCACACCTCTAAACGATCATCAAAAATTCTAACTTGAACCTTACCTGGGCTACTATAATCTCTATGTGCCAACGCATTAGCCAAAGCCTCTCTGATGGCTTCCTTTGGATACAACCATTTTTCCTGACGCTGTAGCTTCCCAGACTCTATCCATGCCCTCATTGGAATATGATCATAAATAAAATCTTCAGCTTTCTTAAGAAGAGTAATCGCATCTCCGCCAATTGTCTTAAAATCAAGCATGGGGCCGGTTTCATCAAGCCCCTTAAATCGAATCGCTTTTAATTCAGATTGTAAAAAGAAGTCCTGTGTGTCTTTACCAAATAATAAAATAGCCCCATTAGTTAGCTTGCCATCCTTAATGAGTTTAAGCTTTCTCAAAACATCCGTTACCGGTAAACTCTCAGCAATGCTTAAACCTCTTTCCCGTTTAGCTTCTTTAATAAATGCCGAGAGCTTTTCTCTGCTGATATCTGAAATCTTCGCCCCATCACAAATCTGCTCATCAAAATAGTTTTTCCCCTTATGCTTCTCTAAAACTAACCCTTCGTATTCATCCTTACCCATCCGCCGGGTTGAAGGCCCTACACGCTTATATGGTCTACCGTCAGCTAAAACTAACTTATCTTTAGAGCGCTTTACATCAATAATGATGATAGATTTTCCATCAATCTTTTTAACCGTAATTTTAGGCTGAATTTTTGGATCAGTGTGTTGGACAAGACGATTAACTAGATTTTCAATCGTACCCTTGCCAATCTCAACACCTTTGACTTCTCCGGTCTTTGATATCCCAACAAACAATCGTCCACCTTCGGTATTAGCAAAAGCTGTGACGCTTTCGGTAATTTCATGGATTTGTGACAGCGATGGCTTCCACTCTATGGTTGTTGATTCAGACATGCCTTGCAATGCTTTTTTATTCAAGATTGACTCCTTTTTCAGCTAACAATTGTTTAATTATATAATAAAATCTCATTAGCGCATCAATTTAAATTTTGTCTATGCCAATTTTTCCGCCATTCCATGACGTTATAATTACTCACATTATCAACGACACGCGTTAAGTCTCGCATATGAAGTCTTACTCCATTTAAGAAAACCATCGCTCCCAATACCATGCCGCCAACCCATCCTCCAATTCCATAACCAATCGCAGTAAATACAAAACTCCATAAAAAACTTAAAATAAAAATCGCATAAACCGCGGTCTTAGGCCTGCTCATAAGCATAGCTGGAATTAAAAATATAATTCCTCCAGCCAACCGCGATTTAAACATCAGACCATATATCACTGCAAAAACAGCTAACTCAGTCCATAAAATCACCATACTTTTGTTGTCAAAACGTACCGATTGATAAAACTTGAGCTTTTCTAGAATGTGCATGTGCCCTCCTATTTTTGGTGCCTGTATTGGTGTCTACTCTAGGTCTTAATCAGGCGTAATCATACCTAATGGGAACAAAACAAAAAACCCTCCTCCACGTCGGGAAAAGGGTTAAGTCGTTGAATCTGAATCAATTGCGTTTTTGATGTTTTTAAGTTTACAAATCAGCTGCTCTACCAACTGAGCTAAGCCAGCGCAAGGGCATTAATATAACAAAAGACTTTCCAAAACTCAAGTGTTTTACGTGTTGATATCATTTGACTTTATATAAGTCATTTTGCTAGGATATTGCATCCTATGTTAACACAACTCACCATTCAAAATTTTGGCCTTATTGATAAGCTCACCATTGAGCTTACACATCGCTTAAATATCTTAACCGGTGAAACTGGCGCAGGTAAATCTATCTTAATTGACGCCCTGCGCTCAGTCTTGGGCGAACGCATTGATACCTCCTCCATCCGCAACCCCGCTGACCCTTGTTTTATTGAAGCGGTCTTTGATGTCAGCGATAAAAAACTGCGCGCCAATGAAACCATCGCTGAATTTATATCCAACGAAGACGATACTTTAATTATCCAGCGTACCCATACATCTGATGGCAAGTCCAAAATTAAGGTTAATGGGTTAACAATTACCGTTGGCCAATTAAAAGCCCTAGGGAATAATTTAATCGATTTTCATGGCGCCCATGACCATCAAATGCTCTTAGACCAAGAGAATCATTTAGGCATTCTTGACCAATTGGTTGATTTTAAAAACACCAAGGATGAGTATGCCAAGGCCTTTAGCGCCTATACCGATACCCAGCGCAAATTACGCCACCTGGCTGAAATTTCCCAAACCCGTCAACGCGATTTGGATTTATTAAGCCATCAAGTCAAGGAACTAGAAGCCGTTCCCCTCATGGAAGAAAAATACGAAATCCTCCTGCAGGAACAAACCAAGCTCAACAATGCCGAGAAATTACACGAACATATCCAAACCCTGATGGGATTATTGACCGATGAGGATGCGGGGGCCGACGTACTTTTACGTAAAGCTTTTTCACCGCTAAAATCACTAACCCAAATTGATGAAAAATCAGCCCCCCTCTTAGATCAATTATCCGGGATTCAAGAACAAGTCAATGACCTAAGCGCTCAATTAAATGATTATGCCGAAAGCCTTAACTTCGACCCGCAAAACGCCCAAGAGATTAATGACAAATGCGATGCCTATACGGAAATTAAACGCAAGTATGGCCCAAGCTTAGAAGAAGCCCGGCAATTTTATACGCAATCAAAAGAAAAACTCGATCTAATTCAAAACTTTGAACATAGTGATCGGGAATTGCGCGAGACCTTAAGCTCCCAGGAAGCTGAATTAAACAAAATTGCCGCCAAGATCACCAAGGCCAGAAAGAAAATCAGCGAAGATTTAAATGCCACCATTGAAGCGGAATTAAAAGAACTGGGCATCAATCATGTTCAATTCGACGTGCGCTTTGAAAAGAAAGATTTTGAAAATGATGGCGCTGATAAGGTCGCCTTCTATATTAGCCCTAATGCCGGTGAAGATTTAAAACCGTTAGCTCAAATCGTTTCCTCTGGTGAAGCAGCCCGCGTCATGCTGGCCCTTAAAAAAGCTTTAATCAACGTTGACCCTATTCCTGTGCTCATCTTCGATGAAATCGACGCACAAATCGGCGGACGCCTTGGGAGCATCACTGGCAAAAAGCTAAAAGAACTTTCGCTCAACCGCCAAGTCATCTTGATTACCCATTTACCCCAAATCGCTTCCTTCGCAGACCGGCATTTAAAAGTGATTAAATCAGTCAAAGCCGGCCGCGCCACCACGGATGTAATCCTCTTGGAATCCAAAAAACGCATTGAGGAGATCGCCCAAATGATGAGTGGCTCCAACACCACCAAGATCGCCATCTCCCATGCCGAAGATATGTTAGCTTCTGCACAAAAGTCCTAAAGATTTAAATTTGATTTCACCTGATATTTATGGTATTTTACACATCTTAATTTAATAAAACCTCCCTTAATTATTGGGGAAATAAATACGGAGAATTACATGAAACGCATTGGTATTATCACTTCTGGTGGGGATTGTGGCGGTTTAAACGGTGTCATCAAGGGTGCGGCTTCCATGGCCCGCGCGCATGGCGCTTCTTGTTTTGTTATCCCCAACGGCTATGCCGGCCTTTACAACTTAATTGAATTTGACAGCCTAACTGAATTAACCGAAGACCGCCTGGATAAGATTGACGCTAATTTAGCCGGTTCTGAAGCTGGCCATTCCCGCGTTAAAATTAAAAAAATCGAAGACCCAAACAAATACCAGCGCATCAAACAAGGTTTAGCTAAATTTAACCTGGATGGGCTTATCATTTCCGGTGGCGATGATTCCGGATCCGTCATGGTTGATTTAACCGAACAAGGCATCAAATGTGTGCATGCCCCTAAAACCATGGACCTAGACCTACAAACATACTCTGTCGGTGCAGATTCAACCATCAATCGCATTGCCACCTTCTTGGAAGACTTAAAAACAACAGCAACGACCCACAACCGCGTCATTGTTTTAGAAGTTTTTGGGCGCTATGCTGGCCATACAGCTTTTCGCGGCGGTATTGCAGCTGATGCAGATGCCATCATTATCCCGGAAATCCCTTGCGATTTTGACATCATGTACCAACACATGAAAAACCGTTATTTTAACCGCATCATGAAATCAGACGTACGCGCAGGCACCTACCTCATCGTTGTTGCTGAAGGCATTAAAGACGCCTCAGGTGCTGAGATCGTCGATGAAAATGCTCCCGTCGATGCCTTTGGCCACAAACGCCTAGCTGGAGCCGGCAATTATGCCTGCCAGCAATTAAGCAAACGTTTAAAAGCTGACGCCAGTATTTCCGAACACATGAAAAAAACCGGCATGTTTGTTAAAGGTATTAATGAAATCCCGGAAGTACGCGCCGTAACCCCAGGACATCTTGTCCGCTGTGGACACTCTTCTGCCTACGATGTTAATTTTGGCAAAGAAGTTGGCGCAGGCGCATTCTTATTGCTTAATCAAGGCATTATTGGTGTTACTGTTGCCGGCATCAGCGGCGGAAAAGTGCGTTACATGGAAACCAAGGAAGCCATCAAACAACGTTTTGTAGATACCAATCAAGTGGCGATTTATGAAGCTCAAGGGGTTTGCTTTGGACGTGTGCCCGCCAAGATTAATACTCAAGCTGAGAAATTAAGCGGCAGCGTTGAACGCCACCTTTAAACATTAACGTTTAGCAAATAACCGGTAAAATAATAACACTATCCCTAACGGTAACAACTGGAAGGTTAGCCGATAGGATGTTGTCCATAATCGCCATTCTAAATCCTGGCGAACTAAAACATACAGCAAATAAAACACCGATATAAACACTAACAAGAATCTCACCATTAAACCAGACGCCGCATCCCATCGCCGAGAAACAGCTGTTAAAGCTAATAAAATCGGGATAAGTATAATCCCCCCGTACAAGTAATGTGTGTACACCTTTAAGAAGTACGCCAAGATAAAATACCAACGCTGGTAATCAAAGAAATGCCCCCATGAAATGGCATTAACCCCTTGAGGCGCAGGCCACATCCAATATTTCTGCAAGAGAACTCCAACAACAATAACAAGCAATGACAATACAAATGGTTTATAAAAATGCCCCTTCCTATGCCAACCCGTCAACACATGACCAATTAAGAAAACCATAATAACCGCACTAACCATCCCTTCATCCTTGGTAAAACACATGATGCCAAGCATCATCCCAAGAGTAATCGCCTGAGCACTGGATGGCTGCGCTTTTAAACGCACCAGCAACATCATATTAATAACAATTAAACCAGCCATCAGAATATCTGCATACTGACTTATCCCATGTATCATGAAATATGGGATACTTACCAGCCATAATGCCGCCAATAAGGCCACACTTAATTGGCCAACCAAGGATAATACAGCAAAGAATACGCTAGCAATGGTCATTAATGTAAAGACCTGGGCACTAAAACATGGGAACTCCGCTGATTGAGCACCCGTCATTACCCATCCAAAAACAGTCCAATGGGGTAATAACCAAGGATGCTTAGCTTGTATCCCATACGCGTAGATATCTTGCCAATACTGGCCCGCCTCGACTAAGAATCTAGCCCTGAAATTCCAAAAAGACCAGGCATCCCAATCACCAAAAAGATTATAATACGATAACCCGCTTAATAAGATCACCGCTAAAAGCATCAGCGGCATCAATTTTATCCATACACCTAAACTACCTGTATTAATAAGCCGCGTTGGAAGCAATGGCCTTAACCGGCAAGAAAAACACAACAAAAGAATAACCGCACAAACGGATAATTGAATAACAAAAGGATTAAAACCGCCTAAAAACAATATTGAATAAAAAACAATCAATGAGCAAACACCAGTACCTAACCACAACGACACCAAAACATCCAACGGCTCATGCCATGGGTATTGGCGATGAATAAGGCGATAAATAATAAGCCCCATCATCAACGCCACTATAAATGGGATTAATTCACTCATGGCAATATCCGTCTAATTAATACAATACGATTATCCAGATTTACAACAACCACCGCCTTCAATAATTTCAATATTCTAGGTAAAGATTCCTTATTTTTTAAATACAAAATAATATGCTCATGCACAAAAGGCGTGTAATGATCTAACATCGTTGGCGCTAAGGCAAATTGAGCCCGCTGCATGGTAAACATAAAAGAAGTGCTTACATCAGGATTTTTCGGCGCTAAATCTGAATAATAACCAACCCGCCTAATTCCACTTAAAGCTGGACGCAACGGAAGAAATTGCCCGCCTGGAAATGAATTTGAACCAAGGAATAACCTCTCCCCCCTGGAAATAAAACCGTTAGTAATCCGCAAATCAATCGCGATCATAATTAATAAAACAGCTGCCAAGAAGAAATTAAACCAGGAATGTTTAAACATAATTAAATCTTTTTCTCAAAAATCCAAATAACCGGAATAAGCCGTGGCTTGGGGAATTGCGCCCCTACAATAGGCCGATAAATAACCTTGGCCAAGCGTAATCCTGCACTTTCTAAATTATCTAACTTATCCCCTGTTAACGGATAAATCCAAGATGGCTGCGTATACTCCCAAAAATCAACTACAATAAATCCCGGCCCCCATTGATTCAAATCCGTTAACGTATCCGGAAGCTTATTAAAATTAATACCGCTATAATATCGCAAGGCACGCTGGGAACCAACCCTAATCTCAGCATTTTGGGCATTAACTGATAACCATTCGCTAGCCTCCCTAAAACCCGTATAGGTTGATATGCGGTTTTCCTGAAACAAAATCAATGACTTTAAACCAACAATTCCTAAAAAAATCAAGAGCATCAATACCAAAGACCTAACCCAACCCCTTAAATTAACCTTAAAAAATTTCTCTATCAATATATCTGCCCCTACACCTGCCAATAACAAACAACCCGGCAATAAAATAAAGGCATAGCGCAGTTGCTTCTCTTGAGCCATTGATAAAGCCAATATAAAGCCCAATACCCACACGACAAGAACCTTTAAATGCCGCAACTCCGCCAATACCAAGACAGCAATCAATCCAATTAATAATAAAACCCCTGGAATAATCCCACCCACGAGCTTAATTAAATTAAATAAATAGAAAAACACATGCTGCTTAACAAAGGCATGCTGAAATACATAGGTATCCGGCAACATAGCCCCAAAGCGCCAACAACTCAAATAAATAACCAACAATGAAACTGCTAACATGATGGCTAACGGAAGAAACAACAATTTAAGACGATTAAAGATGGAACAATTTAACGGCATTGTTAAAACACAATAAAACAATGGAATAATGACCAAGGCCCCAGGCCATTTAAGCAATATCGCAGCAGCCCCTAAAACACCGACGATCAAAGAATGGCGAGGTGAGAATCCACCCTTAACCCAATTTGTTAGGGCTAGCATAAAAATTATAATAGCAACAGCAAGCGGGATATCAGCTAGGATCCGCCCCGTATTTGAGAAATAATGACTGTTAAACGACAAGGCAATAGCCGCAAAAGCCCCCACAAAATCATTAACCAAAACCCGTCCTAATAAATAAATACTGACAATACCAGCCATTCCGATCATCAGTGAAATGGCATGATAACCAACTAAACCATCACCCCATAAATTCCCTATAGAAAGGATTATTGGATATAGCGGAGGCTGATAGGCCAAGGCTTCTTTAGTTAAAATACTGGATGGATGAATCAAAAACTGTTGGCTAATCCACCCATAAAGAGCTTCATCAGGCCAGAGGGATTCACTAAACAATGATGGGTAATGCAGGACACAAAACAACATTAATGCAAAGGCTACAGCCATTAAATAAAATATATTACGCATGCGTAATAGCCTTAAGCATCGGATAGATCATTAGAAAAAATCTAGGCCTCAATAATGGCTTGAGCAACCGCATAATTCTTCTCATGAGAAATGGAGATTAAAATGCGATGTTGGTATTTCTTATTGGTGTAATGACATAGGGGCTTGCCATCAACATCGTTAACAATGGAAATATCCTGCCAGGAAAGCTTTGGATTACCCATGGCTTTAAAAATCGCCTCTTTAGCGGCAAAACGGCCGGCATAATGTGGAAAGGGGAATTTATATTTCTTAATATAACTTATTTCAGCAGGAGTAAAAACACGCTTAATGAACGCCTCCCCCTGACGCTCAATCGCAGCTTTAATACGCTTAACTTCAACAATATCAACGCCTGTACCTAAAATCATCGCTCTTCGCCCTAACCTTTACACAATTTCTTCATATCGGCAACAGCTTGAGGCAACCCCACAAATACCGCCCGACTGATAATTGAATGGCCAATATTTAACTCTTCCATGCCAGGAATCGAAGCAATGGCATAAGTATTTTCATAGTTTAACCCATGCCCAGCATTAACAACAATACCTAAACCTTGCGCATAGCCCGTCATCTTTTTAATCAACGCCAATTCCTTAGCCGCCCTACCCTTAGCAAAAGCCCGCGCATACGACCCCGTATGCAATTCAATCATCCTAACCCCCATCGCATGGGTGGCATCAATCTGTTTCTTATCCGCATCAATAAATAAACTAACCTCAATCCCCTTAGCACTCAACTGCTGGCTTACCTTCTTAACCTTTGCAAATTGACCAACAATATCCAAACCACCCTCAGTAGTTACTTCCTCACGGCGTTCCGGCACCAAGGTGGCCTGATGCGGCTTAACCTTAAGCGCTAACTCAACAATGCCCTTATTCAGCGACATTTCTAAATTAAATCGGATTTTAAGCCGCTTACGCAACAACACAATGTCCTTATCCTGGCAATGACGCCTGTCTTCCCGCAAATGGGCTACAATACTGTCAGCCCCCATTTGTTGGCAAATTAGGGCCGCCTCCACGGGATCAGGCTCATCTTCTCGACGGGCTTGACGCAAGGTCGCTACATGGTCAATATTAATTCCGAGCTTAGGCATAATTTTCTCTTGGATTACTTGCCTAAAAGGTCGCCACCCTTGACATAGAACCAGGTAATGATCGCCAAGGCCAAGGAAATAGCTTTAAGCATTAGATTGGATTGAAACCAGTTTTTCATTTTTTAACTTTATTTTTAGGAACCAAGCTTTCACGCAATACCCGTGTAAAATGGTCCTGGTCTTTGATTTCAGTTAAATTACCATTATAGGCCACGTTAATTTGAGTTGTCTCTTCAGAAACTAAGACGACTAAGGCATCCGTGTGTTCACTTAAACCCAAGGCAGCCCGATGCCGCGTTCCAACCGTTTTGTTAACAGTTGGATTATCTGATAAAGGAAATAAACAGGAACTAGCAATAATACGCTCCCCACGAATAATCACCCCACCATCATGCATCGGCGCTGAAGGCATAAAAATGCTTTGCAGCAAAGCGGAAGAAACCTTAGCATCCAGGCTAATGCCGCTATCAATGTACATATTAAGCTTCATTTCACGCTCAATAGCTATTAAACAACCAATTTTACGTTTTGATAATTTATAAGCGGCATCCGCAATTTCATCAATAATAGCCTCAATTTCAACTTCCCCTAAGGCCATGGTAAACAAATGCTGCTGCCCCAAACGGGCCAACCCAGAACGCAATTCGTGCTGAAAAATAACAACAATCACAATAATCCATATTGAAAAGAAATGCCTTAACAACCAGTTAAGCACTTCAAACTGAAGAAACTGCGATAATAATAACGCAATAATTAAATAGGTAATCCCTTTAAGAACCTGGAAGGCTCTTGTGCCTTCAAAAAACAATAAGATCCTATAAAAGACAATCCATAAGATAAGGATTTCAATGGCGGCTTTAATGATATAAAGAATTAAATCAGGCATGAGCATTAATGATCGCATCTGTTAGCGATGCCACTTCCTTCATTTGTTTAACATCGTGTACACGCACCACGTGAGCGCCCTGCATAATACCTGCACTGACCGCCGCAGCCGTACCCATCAGGCGGCCTTGTACAGGCACATTTAACACATGACCAATAAAGGATTTTCTAGAAGGCCCCAACAAAACCGGGAAACCCATTTTACCCAATAACGGCAGCTGATTAATGATGCGTAAATTATCCAGCGCTCCTTTAGCAAAACCAATCCCTGGATCTAAAATGATTCTATCCTTCTTTATACCAATCTCCAAACAATTTTCAATTGTTACAGCCAACTCTTGGATTATTTCCCCCATCAAATCTTTATAATTAGCTTGCCGCTGCATTGTTCTAGATGTCCCGCGCGAATGCATCAAAACAATAGCCGCATCATAATCCTTAACAGCTTTTAATAATCCTTTAGCCGGCCTTGTCCCATAAACCGTATTAACCATACATGCACCCGCAGCCAATGCTTGACGGGCCACTTGAGGCTTTGTCGTATCTATTGATATCATCACCTGCTTCGTTGAAGCCAGACGCTCAATCAACGGGATAACCCGGCGTAATTCTTCTTTTACGCTGACAACAGACGCACCTGGACGGGTAGACTCCCCCCCAATATCAAGAATATCTGCACCTTGCTTAATTAAACCCAAGGCATAGGTTAACAACGGCTTAACATCACCTTGCCGCAAGAATCTTCCATCTTGGCTAAATGAATCCGGCGTACAATTAATAATAGCCATTATCTTTGTATCAACGCCTAAACGCAACCGAAATTGCCTGGCACAAAGATCGTAATGGCGCCTTTTCATCATTCTTTTGGAACTTCCCCTGGCGCATTTAATTGAGGCTCAGGCATTGCAAGCAATACCCGGGCTTCTTCGATATCAATAGTTTCTTTTTCAACAAGGCGCTTGGCTAATGCATCTAATTTATCGCGATTTCCCGTCAATAAGCTCTTCGCCCTCGCATGAGCTTCATGCACCAAATTATGCACTTCATCATCAATCTTACGGGCTGTTTCTTCACTGTAATTTTTCTCTTCAAAGAAATCACGTCCTAGAAACATTTGCTGGCCTTGTTTACCAAAAGCCAACTTATCAAGCTTATCACCCATCCCATACGCACAAACCATGCTACGGGCAATCTGGGACACCCGCTGAAGGTCATTAGATACACCTGTTGATGTGTCCCCCATATATATTTCTTCACCAACCATACCGCCTAATAAAACAACCATCATACCCTTTAACTCTTTCTTCGACATATAATGCTTATCTTCCTTAGGCGGGGTTAAGGTATAACCACCTGCCATCCCCCGAGGAATAATAGACACCTTAGAGAAAGAATCAACTTCATCAAGGAGAATGGATAATAACGCATGGCCGGCCTCATGATAGGCCGTCATCTCTTTTTCCTTCTTAGAAGTAACCCTGTTTTTCTTCTCAGGCCCCATGGTCACGCGCTCAACAGCTGACAACATTTCTTCCATCCCAACTGATTCTTTATTATTACGCGCTGCCAATAACGCCGCCTCATTACAAACATTAGCTAAATCAGCACCCGAGAAATACACTGTTTGCTGGGCAATACGGCGCAAATTAACATCTGAACCTAATTTAATATTTTTCACATGCACCTTTAAAATACCTTCACGGCCATTAATATCAGGAAGGCCGACAGTGATCTGACGGTCAAATCGCCCAGGACGCAATAAGGCTGGATCAAGGGTATCCGGACGGTTAGTCGCTGCAATCAAAATAAGGCCGCTCACCGTATTAAAACCATCCATCTCAACTAACAGGGCATTAAGGGTCTGCTCACGTTCATCATTGCCCCCACCAATACCTGCAAAGCGCTGACGGCCAACTGCATCAATCTCATCAATAAAGATAATACAACCCTTGCCTGACGCCAGCGATGCTTTACGCCCCTGTTCAAATAAATCACGTACACGGGAAGCCCCAACACCCACAAACATCTCCACAAAGTCAGAACCAGACAAAGAGAAGAAAGGAACCCCCGCTTCACCCGCCACCGCCTTGGCCAATAAGGTCTTTCCCGTCCCTGGAGGCCCAACCAATAAAACACCCTTAGGGATTTTTCCACCTAAACGTTCAAATTTCTTAGGTTCTTTTAAGAATTCAATAACCTCCTGCAATTCTTCCTTAGCCTCATCAACACCAGCCACATCAGCAAAAGTAATCTTGCTCCCACCGCTTAATTGCGCACGGGATTTCCCAAAAGAGAAAACCTTATTCCCCATCTGGCTTCCACGATGAGAAATAAACCAAATCAATAAGAAAATGCCCAGGAATGGAATCAACTGAAAAAATAATTGGCTCCAAAACAATTCCGGCGGCACCACATTAAAATCTGCCACATTTTCACGTATTGTCTTTAAAAGCACTTCATCACGTTGGGGAATATTAACCCTAAATTCCTTACCATCCGAAAGAACCCCCTTTACGCTATTTTCCGGGCCTTCGGTTAATTGCACCTTCTTAATATTCTTAGTCACGGCATTTTCTTTAACCAAGGCATAAAATTCGCCATAACTTAATTGTTTCTGGTCTTTAGCCGTATACTTGCTGTCTTGAACAGCTAAAAGAACAAAAACACACCCCAAAATAACCCAAAACCAGAAATTACCATTTGGATTAGTTGGACGCTTTAACCGATTAGGCTTCTTAGTCATATTAACATTAGGCTGTGACATTTTACTTCTCCTCCCAACAATAAAACCGATAACATTAACAAATAATTATTTATTTCCCCGTCTGGCCATCTGGCCCCTGACGCTGCAAACGAACCCCATCCTGATACGTGTCAATATAAGATAAATTTCCATCCTTATTATACAAACGAACCAAACCATCCAGCTTACCGTACTTATAATTCTCCTCTGTCATCAACTCACCCGTCTTATAAAACGATTTACTGGGGCCATTTTGTTGACCAGCATCAATATCCCATTGCTGCTTAAGAACGCCATTATCATAAAACTCCTTCATCGCGCCAGTCTTAACATCCCCTTTAAACGTTACCACCATCCATAAAAACCCTTGCCGTGCGTATTCCTTGGCCTCCCCTTCTTTTAAATCATTCTTATAAGACCATTCAATCCATAAATTCCCATCCTCACGAAATTCCCGGCAAAGGCCTTCTTTTTTCCCTGCCACATAAGCACAATCACTTTTTAGCTTTCCATTGGGGAAGAACTCTTTAACAGCACCATCAAAGGCATTATTCTTATAATTAGCCTCAACAAGCAATTTTCCATCCCGGCTATATTTCTTATTTAACCCTTCAATATTACCATCCTTAAAATTCATCTCCCACTCAGTTTGGCCGCTGCTATATAAAGTTTTCGAAAGCCCTTCCTTTTGGCCTAATTTATAATTCCAAAGCGCATATAAACTGCCATCCTCGGCGTATTCCTTGGAAACCCCTTCAATATGGTCATCCTCATAATTAATTTCATTCTTTAAGGTACCGTCTTCCTTATACTCACGGCTAATGCCGCTTAGCTTACCATTCTTAAAATTCATGGCCATCTTCATGCTGCCATTAGGAAAATAATATTGATTTAAACCATTCAGCGCATCAAAAACATAATTTTCTATGGATTTAATCTGCTCATCCTCATAATATTCACGCGCCGTCCCATGCAATTGGCCGTTAACAAAATTCTTTTCAAAAAACACAGATCCATTCTCATAATATGTTTTATTTGTCCCCTGCAGCTGACCATCCTTATAAGAACCAACACTTAGAATATTGCCATTGGGGTAAAATTCACGAAACGGGCCGTTTAACTTTCCATTGCGATAGGTCTTCTCCGACCTTGGCTTGCCATTCTCAAAACGCTCTTTAACCAGCCCATTAGACTCATCCGCAGATACTGCTGAAGAAAAACCGGAAGCTCCAACCAAAAATAAAATTAAAATAAACCGTATCATGATATTTCTAAACTCTTCCCTGTATTAACCGCATGGTGGTATTTAGGCAATGACACCTTAACACCCTGAGCCTTGGCGCCTAATAAATCACTGACGGCGCAAATATGGTCAAAGGTGAGCGCTGATGAATCTTGGGTTACTGACTCATACATCATCCGGATTAACAGCCTTTGCATGGCAGGATGTTCACGGCGCATTTTAATCAATGATATTTTAACCGTTTGATTTTTTCTTACAACATTTTCCTTAAAACGTTTCTGCGCTTCCTGAGCTAGAAAATCATAATCTTCTTGGGCTACAGAAGCAATGCCTGTCAGTACCCGCGAAATGCTTGGGTTATATTCCAAAGCCAGCTGAGGCAATAATTTTAACCGAATCTTATTACGCAAATAAACAGGTTTTAAATTAGTCCGATCTGTGCGAAAAGACAGGCCTTGCTCTTCTAAATAGGATTCAATTTGGAAACGCTTACAATGAATCAGCGGCCTGATAAATGCAACCCCCTGCATATCACGCATTGCCAAAATCCCGCGCAACCCATATAGGCCTGCCCCACGGATTAAACGCATCAACACTGTTTCAGCTAAATCATTTTCCGTATGCGCTAAGGCGATTGAGGAAGCCTTGCATTGATGCGCTGTTTGTATTAAAAAATTAAATCTAAGCCGGCGAGCCTCATCTTCCGACATCAACGGCAACTTAGACACATCCGGCCTGGCCCCAACAACCAACGGTATTTGGAATTTCTTGGCAAATTGAGCCACAAAACGCTGATCAGCATCAGCCGCTTTTCTTAAACGATGATTATAATGAGCTAGGTACAGGTGAATGCCCAGCTGCGCCCGCGCTTTAATTAATAGGTGCGCCAAGGCTATAGAATCAGCACCGCCTGAAACCGCTACTACAACACGATCCCCGGCCTTAAATAATTGATGACGCTGAATAAACGATAAGACGATTTGGTTTAATTTCATGCAAAAATTACTCGCCCTGAACCCCGCGCTTTTCCTTCTTGGCTTCCTGGTAGGCTGCTCGTAATTTGTCCGCATGTTTTAAATTAGGCGGGCTAATTCTTAAATGGACAAATCCCATACGCAATAACTCCACATTAACCAGGCGACCATCAGGCAAATACACATATGCTAAACGGTAACCGTTAGCATCGGTAGCATCAATGTCGTACTCAAGCCTAACCTTCTTGCCTTCTAACAAGTCCTGGGCAAAAACAATCGCTTGATCTTCCAGAGAAACAAACGCATCCTCTGGAGACTCAATGACATTCCCCTTCTCATCCCGCTCAATATATTTCTTGGACGGTAAACCAATTGATTCAACACCAATTAGTTTTATCCGCTGATTATCCTCAAGAAGCAAGGTATCTGAATTCGACACTTTTAATACCAAGGCCTCCTGCTGCTTACGCCGTGAAATAAACATTTCATCAGATGGCTTAGCAAAAACCAAGGATGGGGAAAGCAAAAGAACTAATAATAACGCATATTTCATCTATATATTCTACTACGATTGGGGTAAAACTTCAATTTTAAGCACATAGTTATACCCTGAAACTTTAAGCACATCCACCTTAAAGCCATTACTGATAAGACCTGAAAGATGATCGTATTGTTTCTTTTTCAAAACAGCAAATGAAATGCCTTGCGCCTTTAGAAAATCAACAATCTTTTGATCTGTATCTAAAAACAATATTGGGTGCGGGCTAAAATAATTTCCGCCACCAATATTCATAACCGCAATATCCTGTTCCGTATAAAAACGCACCCCCCGGGCATATGGCCTTGACGTCAAAATAACCGTTGGAGCAGCCGCCCGATGCGGCAAATACTGGCTTACCTCATAGGATGAGAAATACGGCTCAATATCATGCCTCATCAGGAATGCTGAACAAAATATGGGCAAGAAAACCAAGGCAATTAAATACATGCTTTCCCGAAGCTTCTCTTTAAATACAAAGGTAATCGCAATCCCCGCCAAAGCAATTAAGCTCGCTGACAAAAAATACACCGGAACCTTGGAAACAATATACTGATCATAAAAACTAAATCCTGCAAAAACGCTGACGCCCAGCACTGCCAATGCTCCAGCGCTAATCAAAACAAATAACCTCAGCCTACGCCTTCCCTCCATAATAATTAATTGCTCATCAATATAATGCGCCGTCAATAAGGCTAATGCTGGAAAAAGAGGGACAATGTAGCTGGCTAATTTCGAATGCGCTGCTTGAAAAATAATAAAAATAACCAACATCCAACTTAATAAAAAATGCTCCATCACACCAACATCCCACTTCAAACGCCTATACAAGAAAACAAATGCCGCACCAAGCAACAAAGTCCATGGAAAAACCCCAAGCAAGATTGTCATTGGATAAAAATACCAGCGGTCATTCCCTACATGTTCCGCTTCAAGGACGCGCCGCCAATGATCATTATAAAAGAACTCCTGGATGAAACCCTGCCCATAGTGGCTTAACATATAGGCATACCACGGCAAGGCAAGACCTAAATAAATGACAAAACCTGTTACAAACCAGCTGTTTTTAAGAACAACCAATTGCTTGCGGTAAAGCAGAAATAAAAAAATAATGCCGGCAG
>JACCDV010019896.1_pt1 | contig 17707 bp, 15 predicted proteins | sample 7446131 | NCBI WGS metagenome assembly JACCDV01 (sample SAMN15323448, study PRJNA562643) | freshwater metagenome | isolation source: river surface water | place: USA:Blue River Watershed | collected 2017-08-17 | reverse complement strand
TTCGCCCCATGAAGGACGGCGTGATCGCCGACTTCACCGTGACCGAGCAGATGCTCAAGCAGTTCATCCGCATGGTCCACCCGCGCAGCACCTTCCGCCCCAGCCCGCGCATCATCATCTGCGTGCCTTGCGGCTCCACCCAGGTCGAGCGCCGCGCCATCCGCGAATCCGCCCTGGGCGCTGGCGCTTCCGAGGTGTATCTGATCGAAGAGCCGATGGCCGCTGCGATTGGCGCTGGCCTGCCCGTCTCTGAGGCCTCGGGCTCCATGGTGGTAGACATCGGCGGTGGCACCACCGAAATCGGCGTGATCTCGCTCGGCGGCATGGTCTACAAAGGCAGCGTGCGCGTGGGCGGCGACAAGTTCGACGACGCCATCATCAGCTACATCCGGCGCAACTACGGCATGCTGATTGGCGAGCCGACGGCCGAAGCGATCAAAAAGACCATCGGCTCGGCCTTCCCCGGCAGCGAAGTCAAGGAAATGGAAGTCAAGGGCCGCAACCTCTCCGAGGGTGTGCCACGCAGCTTCACCATCAGCTCCAACGAAATCCTGGAAGCCCTGACCGATCCGCTCAACCAGATCGTCTCGGCCGTCAAGACCGCCCTCGAACACACCCCGCCCGAGCTGGGTGCCGACATCGCCGAGCGCGGCATGATGCTGACCGGCGGTGGCGCGCTGCTGCGCGACCTCGACCGCCTGCTGGCCGAAGAGACCGGCCTGCCTGTGCTGGTGGCCGAAGATCCGCTGACCTGTGTGGCGCGCGGCTGCGGCATGGCGCTCGAGCGCATGGACCAGCTGGGCAGCATTTTCACGAGCGAGTAAGCCTCTCGGGCCGGCCGTGCGCCCTGCGGCGACACGGCCTGGGCCTGACCCCCCTTTATGGCCCTGGACACCCTCGACCGCAGCTCACCGCCCATCTTTCGGCAGGGCCTGTCTGCCTTGTCCAAACTGATACTTCTTGGGCTGCTCTCGATCCTGCTCATGTCTGCCGACCACCGGCTGGGCCTGTCTGCTCCGCTGCACTCGGCCATCAGCGTGGTGCTGGCACCCCTGCAATGGCTGGTGATGCTGCCCGGACGCGCCGCCAACGGCCTGCAGGACTACTTCACAGGCGTGGACGAGGCCCGGGACGCGGCCCGTCAATACCAGAGCCGCACCATCGCGCAGGCCCAGCGCCTGCAGCAAGCCGAACAGCTGCTGCAGGAAAACCGCCATCTGCGCGAACTGCTGCAATTGCGCGATGAATCCTATGGCACCGCCAAAGCGGTGCAGGTACTTTATGAAACGGCCGACCCTTACACCCACAGCCTGGTCATCGACAAAGGCCTGCTCTCGGGCATCGTCGTGGGTTCGGCTGTGGTCGATGTAGCCGGTGTTGTCGGCCAGGTCACGCGGGTGCACCCCCTCTCGAGCGAGGTGACCTTGCTGACCGACCGGGACCAGACCATCCCGGTACTCAACACCCGCACCGGCCAGCGCTACATCGCCACGGGCGATCCGCAAACCCTGGGCGGCTCGCTCGAACTGCGCTTCGTACCCGCCAGTGCCGACCTGCAGGGCGATGACCTGCTGACCACCAGCGGCATCGATGGCGTTTATCCCGCCGGTCTGCATGTGGGACGGATCCGGCAAATCGATCGACGCATCGACACCGCCTTTGCCAAAGTGCATGCCGTGCCGATGGCGCGTGCGCGAGGACGCCACATGCTGGTTCTGTCGCCAGCCAACGACTGGCCCGACCGCCCCACCAGCAAGGAGCCTCCAGCACGCAACCGCAGCGCCGCCTCAAGCAAGGCCACTGCGTCTGCCGCATCCCAACCAGCCAGTGCGGGAGGGATTGCACGATGATCATGCCCGCCGGTCGGCCGCTGCTGCTGCCCGCCAACCCCCGCTTCATTGCACTGAGCATCTTCCTGGCGCTGATGCTGCACATGCTGCTGAGCCTGACTGGTCAGCTGTGGCTGCCCGACATGCTGCAGCTGGTGCTGATCTTCTGGTGCATTCACCAGCCGCGCCGGGTCGGCATGCTCAGTGCCTTTCTGCTCGGTCTGATGATCGACGTACACGAGTCGGCCTTGCTCGGACAAAACGGACTGTCGTTTGTGGTCGTGGCTTATCTGGCCCATCTGGTGCACCGGCGTGTGCAGATGTTCCCGCTGCGCGAGCAGGTCTGGCAGGTACTGCCGCTTTTTGTGGCCGGCGCCATCGTCGAATGGCTCACGCGGCTGATCACCCACGACAGCTGGCCGCAATGGCCGCAACTGCTGGCCCCCTTGCTGCAGACAGCGCTTTGGCCGCTGATGGGTTTCATGCTGCTGGCGCCACAGCGTCGTCCGGTTGACCGCGACAACATCCGTCCCTTGTGACCCATGTCCTTGCACCTGCCCACGCTGACAGAGCTGCGCAACACCGAGGCCGAGATCCAGCGCTTTCGGCTGCGGACCAAAGTGCTGATGAGCGTGGTGTTCCTGTGCTTTGGCTTGTTGATCGCGCGCCTGTTCTGGCTGCAAGTCGTTCAACACGATGCGCTGCTCGCCCAGGCAGAAAACAACCGTACCGCCGTCTTGCCCACCGTACCACCACGCGGCACCATCCTCGACCGCAACGGCGTGGTGCTGGCCAGCAACTACTCGGCCTACACCCTTGAGATCACCCCCTCGCGGGTGGCCAACCTGGAGGCCACCATCGACGAGCTGGCCACCATCGTTGACATCCAGCCGCGCGACCGCAAGCGCTTCAAGCGCCTGCGCGAGGAATCGAGGAGCTTCGATTCCCTGCCGATCCGCACCCGCCTGAGCGACGAGGAAGTGGCGCGCTTTTCAGCCCAGCGTTACCGCTTTCCGGGCGTCGAAATCAAGGCCAGACTTTTTCGCCAGTACCCCTACGGCGAACTCGCCAGTCACGTGATCGGCTACATCGGTCGAATCAACGCTCGCGAAAAAGCGCGCATCGAGGAAGATGACGAAGACGGCAACTACCGCGGCACCGAATACATCGGCAAGCTCGGTGTCGAGCAAAGCTACGAGCGCGAGCTGCACGGCATCACCGGCGTGCAGGAGGTCGAGACCTCGGCCGGCGGCCGCGCCATCCGGCGCCTGTCCAGCCGGTCCGCCATTCCGGGACGCAACGTGGTGCTGTCGATCGACATCAAGCTGCAAAAGCTGATCGAGGACCTGTACGGCCCGCGCCGCGGTGCGCTGGTGGCCATCGACCCCGAAACCGGGGAGGTCCTCGCCTTTGTGAGCAAGCCGACCTTCGACCCCAACCTGTTTGTCGAAGGCATCGACGTCGAAAGCTGGCAAATGCTCAACGAATCGATCGACAAACCCCTGCTCAACCGGGCCCTGCGCGGCACCTACCCGCCCGGCTCGACCTACAAGCCCTTCATGGCGCTGGGTGCGCTGGTCACCGGCAAGCGCAGCGCCAGCACCATCATCAACGACGCCGGCTCCTGGACTTATGGCGGCCACACCTTCCGCAGCCACGGCGACCACGGCCTGGGGCCGGTGGACATGGTGCGATCGATCGCCCTGTCAAGCAACGTCTATTACTACTCGCTCGCCAACGAGATGGGCGTGGACACCATCCACGACTTCATGAAGCCGCTGGGCTTTGGCCAGATCACCGGCATCGACCTGCCCGGCGAAGTGCGCGGCGTGCTGCCCAGCACCGAATGGAAGCGCCAGTACTACAAGCGCCCCGAGCAACAGAAGTGGTACGGCGGTGAAACCATCTCGCTGGGCATCGGCCAGGGCTACAACACCTTCACCCTGCTGCAGCTGGCCACTGCCACGTCGGCACTGGCCAACGGCGGCACACGCTACGCGCCGCGCGTGGTGAGGGCCACGCAGGACCCGCTCTCCCACACCACCCAGGACACACCGCCGCCCGTGGCCACCGCCCTGAACTTCAAGCCCGAACACCTGAACGTGGTGCGCAATGGCCTGGTGGCCGTGACCACCGGCGGCACCTCCACCCAGGTCTTTGCAGGTGCGCCTTACACCAGCGCCGGCAAGACCGGTACGGCGCAGGCCGTCTCGATTGGCCAGAAGGAAAAGTACAACGCCAGCAAGCTGGCCGAGCACCAGCGCGACCACGCGCTGTACATGGCGTTTGCACCCGCCGAATCGCCCAGGATCGCCGTCGCCGCCATCGTCGAAAACGCCGGCTTTGGGGCTGCACACGCAGCGCCCATCGTGCGGCGCGTCTTTGACTACTGGCTGCTGGGCCAATATCCCAGCGAGCAAGACATCGAAGCCACCCAAAAAGGCCAGACCAGCCGCCCCATCGGCCCCCCCCGCCACAAAGACGACATCACCCTCACCCCCCGCTGAACTCGTGGGACTGCCTGGGCTTGTGGAACTGGCTGGGCTTGTGGAACTGTCTGGACTTGTGGGACTGTCTGGGCTTGTGGGAGCGATCCCCTGATCGCGAATCCCTGGGACATTCGGACCATCGCGATCGGGGGATCGCTCCCACAAGCCAGATTGCGCACTTCCACAAACCCTGGCGTGCACCAATAATGCATCCAGGGGAGATCAACATGACAGCACAGTCACATCGGCTGCGGATCGGGCGTTTTTCGCAAGCTGGAAACGTGTACCTGCTGACCGCAGTCACGCAGGGCAGAGCACACGTGTTCGAGGACTTCACGGCGGCACGCTGTCTGATCCATCAGTTTCGCAAAGAGGCCGAGCTGGGCCGGGCCAAGACCCTGTGCTTTGTGGTCATGCCTGACCATTTCCATTGGCTGATGCAACTCGGACAGGCCTGTTCGCTGTCCATGTGTATGCGCTCCGTGAAGTCCTTGACCGCGCGCCAGTTGAAGACCGATCTCTGGGCGCCGGGATTTCACGATCGCGCGATGCGACAAGAAGAAGACCTGCAGGCCATGGCCCGTTACGTCGTGGCCAATCCCGTGCGCGCAGGTCTGGTGGCGCATGTGGGTGACTACCCTCATTGGGATGCCTGCTGGCTTTGACTTTGAGGGTTCGCGATCAGGGGATCGCTCCTACAAGGCTCTGCTGTGCTTGTTTGGGACTACTGGCTTTTGTGGGAGGCTATTTGTCTTGTTTGGAGCTGCTGGGTTTTGTGGGAGCGATCCCCTGATCGCGATAGTTCAAATGTCTCGGGAATTCGCGATCGGGGGATCGCTCCCACAAAGAAGGATGGCTCCTACAAAGAAAGTGAGGGAACTCACCAGCCCAGGCGGCGGCCGAGTTGGACGAAAAGGTTGCTTGCGCCGCTGCTGCCGCGTGCCACACCCAGATAGAGGTCTCCGATCTTGCTGTCGACGGCCACAAACATGGTTGTGCTGTAGCGCGTCTGGCTGGCATGGCCATCAAACCAGGCGTTGCCCGCTTCCAGGCTCACGCCCAGAAAGGTTTTCTGACGCAGCAATCCGCCCTCGGACCAACGGTACATGTAGGTGGCATAGCCATGGGCCAGACGGTTGCCCACGAGTTCGCCCATGCGGTAGGCGCCCATGTTCTGAAACCCGCCGAGGTACAGGTAGGCCGGCGCGCGGCAGCTGACGCAATCGGCCGCAACATCCGTGCGCGCCAGCTGCAGGCCCAGGTTGAGCACATGGGTGCGGTAGGGGTAGGCCCATCGGGCGGTCAGGGCGTAGCTGCGGGCGGCAGAGCCGCTGACCGACTCTTCGGCGACCGCATTGATGTAATGGCCACGCTCCGGGAAGGTCACCGCATCGAGCTTGTCCACCAGCCACTGCAGACGCCAGGCGCCGTAACGCAGGCGCTGATCGTCCGGATTCAGGGTGTAGTTGCCACCCCCCCGCAAAGGCACAGAGACAGTGCCGGCCGTGTCCAGCTGGTAATCGAGCTGGCGCTGTACCCAACCCAGACGCACGACCCCGCCACGACCGATGGTCTGCGTCAGGTCCACCCCTGCTGAACGACCCGAGCGTTGTGCATAGGCCAAACGACCTGCGTTGCTGACAGGCACATCCACTGGCGCATACACGGGCCAGAGGTGGTTCTGGTAGTCCGCATGGGCCTGCAAGCCCAGACCGCCCCACAAAGGCTGATACAGCCGCGCCCCCAGCTGTGTCTGGGTCCCGGCCTGTGCATCCACCGCCACCTCCAGTCCCGAGGCTGTCAACCAGGGCCTTCGCCAGCCCAGCCCGACCGCGAACTGGTTGACCCCCTGCCGCTCGGCCGCAAAGCCCAGACTGGTCCTGAAGTAGTGCGGACCATAGGCCTTTTCCTGCACATCGACCCGCAAGGCATAGCGGCCATCGTGGATCTGCTCGAGGCTGTAGCTCACCCGCTCGAAGTAGCCACTGGTGTAGAGGCGATCAATCGCCTCGGCCACGGCAGTCGCCGAAAACTGCTGCCCCCGCAGCGACCGGAAACCCGCCGCCACAAAGTCGGCCTGGGTGTAGGTGGTGCCCGAGACGCGCACTTCATCGATCACAATCTCCCGCTCATCAAAGCGCTGACGCGGCTGCTCGTTGGGCTGAACCTGGCCAAAGGCCTGGGACAGTGCGTCAAAACGGGATTCATGGGCTTGAACCGCACGCTCGCCCAGTGCCACGATGTCCGCCGCACGCTGGAAGTCGGTGAACCCCACATTCCGAAGATCGGGCTGCACCAGCAGGTCCTGCTCACGCAACAAGGCCAGATTGCGCTGCTCGTTCTGGCGGATCAGGATGTTGAGCATCTGGTTGGCCACCACCAACGCATTCGCAGTTTCGGGTTGCAGGTTGTCGGGTGTCTGGCCCAGGTAAGACGCCACAATGCGCTGCGCGCCCTCCTGCAGCGCCACCTCGACCGGCAGGTTGGCCACCAGGCCACCATCCACATAGGTCTCACCTTCCACCTCGACCGGAGCAAATACGCCTGGCGCGGCCATGCTGGCGCGGATTGCCAAATGCAGGGAGCCAGACCGAAACACCTTGGGCTGGCCGTCGCGGTAACGCGTGGCCACGGCCCGGAACGGAATGCGCAGCGCGTCGAAATCCACCTGCGCGGGCACATGCGCGGTCAGCTGCTGCAGCAAGGCCAGAAAACGCTGGCCATCGCTCAGCCCACGGGCAAAGCTCAGCTGCCCGCCCTGCAGGCCAAACTCCAATTCAATCGGGTACTGGCGCTGGTACTCACGCGCACGCAGCGGCAATTCCAGCCGATCGATCTGGTCCAGCGCAACGCGGGCCGGGTCCAGGTTGCCGATCACCCGCTCGATCTCGTCCGTGCTCAGTCCACTGGCATACAGCCCGCCAATGACCGCCCCCATGCTCGTGCCCACAATCCGCGCGATCGGCACCTTGTCGCGCTCGAGCCGACGCAACACCGCCAGATGGGCAAACCCTTTGGCACCCCCGCCGGCCAGCACCACCACGACGCCCGGGCGCTCGGGTGCCGGGTTTGCCTGGGCCAGGCTGGCCAGGCCGCACGCGATCAGCAGCAGAACCCCTATCCGCCAGTTTCTGTACACATCGGCTCCTTCGAGAGTCTTGATTGTGCCTGCTGGTCATGGCCTTGGGCCGCGGTAGCGGCCTCATAGATGGCCATGGGTTCAGGGTGGACCTGCACCCCTGCGTGCAAGCGTGTACTCCCTCTTATGAGAGCGTGTCTGACGTGTTCTATCGAAATAAAAAAATTACCTAAAAAACCTTATTTACCCCCCAATTCGGGGCAGACGAATCGGCCGCTACGTCATATCGTCACATCCTCCAAATTCAGTGACCAATTGAGAAATTCAGATAAGCCTGAGACCCCGGCTTGTCTCAACCAACCACCATGCCTTTTACTTCAGCTTCAGCTTCTGCTCGCTGGCTGAGCGGCCTGACCTGCCTTGTGCTGGGCTGCGGCGCGCAAGCGCAGACCCTCAGCGAAGTGGTCCAGCAGGCCATGGCCTCTTACCCGGCCATGGCGTCGGCGCAGGCCAAGGCCCATGCGGCGCGCGCCGACATCGCCCGGGCGCGCAGCGCCCATTACCCGCAGATCAGTGTGGGTGCCAGCGCCAACTCCTATGCCTCGGGCTCGATTCCGGCATCGATGGGCTCGACCACTTTCTCGCCCACCGCCAGGATCAACCTCTGGTCGGGTGGCCGCATCGAGGCCGACGCCGAGCGTTCCGAGGCCCTGAGCCAGGCGAGCAACGCGCAGATCCAGGTCACCCTCGAAGACGTGGCCCTGCAGGCCACCGAGGCCTACCTCAACTGGGCCAAAACCGCCGAGCTTTATCAGCTCAGCGTGCACAACCTCAACAGCCACCTCGAGACCCTGAGCGACATCCGCAAGATCGCCAGCGCCGACACCGGCCGTCAGATCGATGTGGAGCAGGCCCAGGTGCGGGTGGACAACGCCCGCCTGACCCTGCAGCAGCGCAAGTCCGATCTGGTGCAAAGCATGCAGCGGCTCAAGCGCTTCTACCTCAAGGACCTCGATGCCCGACCGGCGAGCCTGCAGGAGGCGCTGGGTCTGGGCGGGCCACTGGGCGCCTTGCCACAGTCGGTCGAGGAAGCCACGGCCCAGCTCAACGACAGGATGCCGTTGCTGGCCCAGCTCAAGGCCCAGGTGGACGCGGCACAGGCCGCCGTGCGTCAGGCCCGCGGCCTGTACTGGCCCACGCTCGACGTGGTCAGTTCGCGCCAGTTCAACATGAACACCCAGCGCTTTGAACAGCTCACCCAGCTGCAGCTGAACATGGCGGTCTACAACGGCCAGGGCACCCAGGCCCAGGTCGAGGCGGCGGTGGCCCAGGTCTCTGCCGCCGAGGCGGCGCTCGACGAGGGGCGGCTGCTGCAGCGCGAAAAGATTGCCGCCGCCTGGCAGGAATGGGCCGCCGCACGCAGCCGCGCACTGCTCGGAGGCGAGCAGTCGACAGTGGGCGACAAGGTGGTCGAAGGCTATCGCCAGCAGTTCCGGCTGGCACGCCGCTCGCTGCTGGACCTGCTGAACATCCAGACCGAAAGCTTCAATTACCGCAGCGCCGCGCTGGCGGCGGTGCACGATGAGCGCATCGCGCGCGCGCGATTGCTGGCCGCCATGGGCGTGCTGGCCTCGCGCTTTGAACCCGGCCAGGTGCGGCTGAGCCAGAACCTTCTTGACCCATCCCGCGCATGAACGCATCCATTCCCGTGAATACACCGGCCACAGCGGACACAGCGGCCGCCCCTGAGGCCCCTCCGACGCTCAAAGACCCCCTGCTGGTCTGCATGGCCATGGCCGCGCGCATGCTGGGCCACCCGGTCCACCAGCAGGTGCTGCGCGCCGGTTTCATGCTCGACAAGCGCGGCCGCGTGCCGCTGGCCTCCTACCCCGACATGGCGCACCAGCACGGCCTGATGGCCGCCTGGTCACGCACCCGCCTGAGCCAGATCCCCGGCTACGTCATGCCGGTGATGCTGCCGCTCAAGGACGGGCGCGCCTGCGTGCTGCGCAAGGTCGATGCCGGCATCGCCCATGTGTACTGGGCCGACAGCGGCATGCAGGACGCGCAGCTGCCACTGCCCGAGCTGCAGGGCCTGGCGCGCGAAGAAGTGCTGGTGGTCAAGCTGCCGCCCGAGCGGCACGAACAGACGCTCGCGCCCATGGAGGGCAAGGCCTACCAGTGGTTCTGGAGCACCCTCTGGCGCTTCCGGCACTTCTATGTCGAATCCATGGTCGCCACCTTGCTGGCCAATGTGCTGACGCTCGCCAGCGTGTTCTTCACCATGAACGTGTACGACCGCGTGGTGCCCACACAGGCCTACGCCTCGCTCTGGACACTGGCCCTGGGCACGGTCATCGCCGCGGTGCTCGAATTCGTGATGCGCTGGCTCAAGGCCAAGCTGGTCGACCTGGGCGGCAAAAAGGCCGACCTCGCCATCAACGCCACCTTGCTGCGCGAGATCATGGCCATCCGCCTGGAGCACCGGCCACAGTCGGTGGGCATCTTTGCCAGCTCGATGCGCGACTTCGAATCGCTGCGCGACTTCTTCTCGTCGTCTTCGCTGGTGCTGCTGGCCGACCTGCCCTTTACCCTGATGTTCCTGGCCCTGATCGCCATGGTCGGCGGCCACCTGGTCTGGGTGCCGCTGCTGGCCGTGCCTTTGCTGGTCATCGTGGGCCTGGCCGCGCAGCCCGGCCTGACCCGGGCCATGCGCGAGAACATGAAAGAGTCCGGCGACAAGCAAAGCGTGCTGGTCGAAGCTGTGCTCAACATGGAAATCCTCAAGGCCCACAACGCCGAGACGTATCTGCAGCGCCGCTGGGAAATGTCCAACCTCGCCGGCGCCGAGTCTTACAAGACCATGCGCGGCATCACCAACTTCATCATGGGCCTGACCGGCACCGTGCAGCAGCTGGTGACCGTGACCATGGTGGTGGTGGGCGTCTACCTCATCCATGCCAACCAGCTCACCCTGGGCGGCCTGATCGCCTCGGTGATCCTGGCGGGCCGCGCCATCTCGCCGCTGGCGAGCATCATGTCGCTGGCCTCGCGCTACCAGCAGGCCCGTACCTCGCTCGAAACGCTGGATGGCCTGATCAAGCGCCCGCGTGACCGCTCGCCCGGCCGCAGCCACGTGATCCCCGAATCCATCGCCGGTGCACTCGAAGCCCAGGACATCGAGTTCGCCTACCCCGGCGAGCACAAGATCCCGGTCATCCGCCGGGTGTCGTGGAAGATCGAGCCAGGCCAGAAGCTGGCCATGCTCGGCCGTGTGGGCAGCGGCAAAAGCACGCTGCTGCGCCTGATGGCCGGGCTGTATGCGCCGTCTGCCGGCAATGTCCGCCTGGACGGGGTCGACCTGCAGCAGCTCGAGCCGAGCGAAGTGCGCAGCCGCATCGGCTACGTCGGGCAGGACTCGCAACTCTTCATGGGCACGCTGCGCGACAACCTGGTTCTGTCGGACGACTGGATCAGCAGCGCCATGATCCACGAGGTGCTGCGCCAACTCGGCCTGTACGACATGGTGGCCGCCCATCCGCGTGGGCTGGACATGCCCGTCACCGAAGCCGGCGGCGGGCTGTCTGGCGGGCAGCGCCAGCTGATCTCGATCGCCCGCATGATGCTGCGCGACCCGCAGCTGGTGTTCATGGACGAGCCCACATCGAGCATGGACCAGAACACCGAAACCCGCGTGATCCAGGTCCTGCACGACTGGCTCAAGGGCCGCACCCTGCTGCTCTCGACGCATCGCCCTCAGCTGCTGGAATGGGTCGACTCGATCGCCGTGATCGAAGCCGGTCAGTGCGTGGCCATGGGTGGCAAACAGGACATGCTCGCGCGCCTGACCCAGGGCATTGACGTCAGCGCCCGCACGCAGCGCAAAACCACAGAGATCGCCGCATGAGCCAGAAAAGCCGCAACAAGACCACCCTCGCGCGCGCAGGCTTTGGCATTGCCACTGTCGAAGACGACGAACGCCGCATGAGCCAATGGTTGGTTTATGCCACGCTGGCCACACTGGTCGCCGGCCTGGTCTGGGCCGGGCTGTTCGAGCTCGACGAGATCACCCGTGCCCAGGGCAAGATCATTCCCAGCAGCCGCGAACAGGTCATCCAGAGCCTGGACGCCGGCGTGCTGAGCGAACTGCTGGTGCGCGAAGGCAGCGGCGTCGAAAAGGACCAGGTGCTGCTGCGCATTGACGACGCCCGCTCCGGCGCCGTCTACCGGGAGGCACAAGAGAAATACATGGCCCTGCTGGCCCAGGCCACACGGCTGCGCGCCGAAGCGTCCAACGCACCGCTGGTGTTTCCGGACGAACTCCAGAACGAAAAGGCCCTGATCGCGCAGGAGACCATGGCCTACAACGCGCGCAAGCGGGCCCTGACCGAATCGCTGCGCGCGCTCGACATTTCGATCGGCGCCGTCTCGCGTGAAATCGCCATCACCGAGCCGCTGGTCAGCCAGGGTGTCATGTCCGAAGTCGAACTGCTGCGCCTGCGCCGCCAGCAATCCGACATGATGGGCCAGCGCGCCGAGCGCATGAACCGCTACATCACCGACGCCAGCAATGAACTCGGTCGCATCAATTCCGAGCTGTCACAAACCAAGGAAAACGCCTCCGCACGCGAAGACGCCTTCCGGCGAACCACCGTGCGCGCGCCCATGAAAGGCGTCGTCAAGAACGTCCAGGTCACCACGGTTGGCGGCGTGATCCAGGCAGGCCAACCCATTCTTGAAATCGTCCCGACAGAGGACGAGATGCTGGTCGAAGCCTATGTCAGACCGGCCGACGTGGCCTTCCTCAAGACCGGTCAGGCGGCCACCGTCAAGCTCACCGCCTACGACTTCAACAAGTACGGTGGACTCGACGGCATCGTCGACTACATCAGCCCCGACACCCTGCGCGACGAAAAGCAAAAACGTCCGGGCACGCCCGTCGAACTCGAAGAAGGCCTTTACCGCATCCTGGTGCGCATCCAGAACGCCTCGGCCGTTCGCAACGGCATGCGTCTGGAACCTACCCCCGGCATGACCGCCATGGTCGACATCCGCACCGGCAAGAAAACTGTCCTCGAATACATCTTCCGACCTCTGCAAAACGTCAGCATGGCGCTGCGTGAACGATGAATCCTTGAGAGTCCACCATGAACGACAAAGTCCCCGAATTCGTGAGCACCGCCACTGCAGCCCGGATGCTGGGCTTGTCGACCACGCTGATCCAGACCCTCGTTGACAAAAGCGAGCTCGATGGCTGGAAAACCCGTGGCGGCCACCGGCGCATTTCCATACAGTCGATCACGAACTACCGCAGCGATGCCCAGCTCGCCATCACGGACCCCTCCCGCATGCGATCGATTCCCCGCATCATGGTGGCTGTTGAATCGCAGGAGCTGCTTGAAAAACTGGCGCACCACAGTCAGCACTGGGAGTTTCCAATCCAACTCAGGTTCAGTGGCTCCGTCACCGAAGCCTTGCTCAATCTGGGCAGCGAACGTCCTGACCAACTCATCGTTGAAATGGGCATGCCGCGCGCAGAGCAAGAAAAAACCCTGGCTGCGCTCGAAAACTTCAACACCAAAGGGCGCCCTGTCTCGATGGTGCTGGTCACACAGGAAATCCTGCTGCGCCCGAGCACCGCACCCCGCTCCAAACTGATCCAGCTGGCTCCTGGGCCGCTGACCGAAGTCTGGATGCACGCCTACCTGACAGGAGTGGTCGCATCATGCAAAAGTTAAGCAGCTGGACCACCACTGCAGGTAGCGGTCCCCTGTCGCGCTTGCAGCGCATCAACCACAGCAGTGCACTGCAGGCTGCCAACGAGCGCGCGCAAAACGAAATTGCCGTCTTGCCGGCCACACGTGCAGACGACCCGCGTGGCGTGGCGCTGCGCCAGCTGCGTGAACACCATCAACTCGACGCCGTGCTGCTGGCCACACAAGCCTGTATCTCGTTGCGACAGCTCTACCAGCTCGAAAGCGGTGAAAGCAGCCTCTTCTACAACGACGCCCTGCGCGACCAGGCGGGTCGACGGGTCAGCAGCCTGCTGGGCGTGGAGTGGGAAACACTCGGCCAGACCCCCCTGCAGCTCGGCCTCGACAAGGCCATCAAAGTGGTCAATCTGCACCCGGCAGGGGTGGCCGAACGTCCTGCCCCAGTGACCGCTCCTGCTGCAGCCGATGCCACGGCCTCAGTGGTGGACGGCGCCGCAGTCCAGGCACCTGTCTCGGCCAGAAACGAGGCGGCCATGCCCATGGGTCTGCAACGCGAAGCCGCTGAAACCCTGACCCTGGCTCCCCCCACCAACGCCCAGATCAGACCAACCGAGCCGTCTGCCGAATCCACCCGGCCTCGCCAGCGCAGCAGGCGGCGCAGCCTGCTCACCTGGAGTTTCCTGATCCTCATGGCACTGCTGGGAACCGCCACCGGGCTGTTCATCACCCAAGAGGAGCCACTGCGCCAATTCATCCTCAACCTCACCCGGTAGGAGATCGCCACCGCGCGCGAGGGGCGATCTCGCGATCAGGCGATCGCTCCCACTCTGGGACTGCATCTTGCAGCAAGGTGACGAACGACGGAGGGGAGGGCGTGCAGAAATGCACAAGAAGTGGCGCGGCTGGCGGGGATCGAACCCACGACCCTTGGCTTCGGAGGCCAATACTCTATCCACTGAGCTACAGCCGCACTGTGGTGCCGGGCATTATCGCACGCCCATGGCGTGCAGGCGTCAGGCTGCAAGGTCTGCGAAGGTGGCGCCGCTATAATGTCCGGTTGATTAAGGTCAAACCCGGCCCTGCAATGGCAGCTGGCCGATCACCCGAGGATGTTATGAGTCACGATCAGCACGAAGCCCACACTGGCCCCATCAAGAGCGCGAAGCAACTGGTCTGGGCCAGTATCGCCTCGTTTGTGTTGCCGGTGTTCATCATCATTGGTCTGGTGGCTTTTGTGACCTCGGCAAACAAGCAAGCGCCCGGCGCCAGCGACAGCGAGCGCGCACTGGCCGAGCGTATCCAGAAAGTGGGCACGGTCGAGGTGCGTGACGCCAACCGTCCGCTCAAGGCCGGTGAAGAGGTTTACAAGGTCCAGTGCGCTGCCTGCCACGCCGCAGGCGCTGCGGGTGCACCCAAATTCGCCGATGCCGGTGCCTGGGGCGCTCGCCTCAAGCAAGGTTTTGACACCCTGGTGAACTCGGCCCTCAAGGGCAAGGGTGCAATGGGCGCTCAAGCCGGTGGCGATTTCTCCGATGTCGAGATTGCCCGCGCTGTGGCCTACATGGCCAACAGTGCCGGTGGCAAGTTCGAAGAGCCTAAGGCACCTGCTGCGGCTGAGGCCGACAAGAAATAAGGATTTGCCGGGCCATCTGCCCGCTGATCTGACAAGAGCCGACCTGCAGGTCGGCTTTTTTGTTTCAGGACGGCGTTGCAGCGGCTCGCTGAGGGCTGCTGGCCTGTGGGCTGAGCACGTAGCCGTACTGCGCGGGCAGCGCGTCGGAGTGGCACTCGAGTGGCGCCCAGAGGCCCTGCTCGACCAGTTCCGCGGCGATCGGCACATCCAGGGTGTGGACCAGACCGAGGCCGATCGGGCTGTCGACAAAGACACGGCCCTGCTCGTCGAGCAGGCAGGCACCGGCTGCCGTGGTGTGTCCACCCTGGGCCATCAGGGTGCCGTCGGGCGTGAGGCGCCAGACCCTGGGGGCGAGTTCCAGTTCGACGTAGACGCGTTGCGGGCCGTTCTGGAAAAACCAGCGGCCTTGGTCATCGGCTTCGTAGTTGCGTTCGATGAAAGCAATCAGTTTGTCATGGCGCAGCACGCTGCCTTTGGCGCCGGGCACACCACTCTGAAAGCTGCCCAGGCTTTGCACGCGGTCGTCCCGCATGTACCACTGTCCGCGGTTGTCCAGACCCAGCCAGCCGTAGCAATCGGGCACGTTGGGCCATTTGGCCATGGCTTGCCTGACCAGATCATCCATGCAGCACCTCCTGTGCGCCCGCCGCCTGCAGCAGCCAATGGCCGACACGCTCGGGCAAGCCGCGCACGTGCCCGGGCCAGCGGCCTTCGGCAAAGCCCACGTGGCCGCCATGGCGGGGCTGCCAGAGCGTCACGTGCCGACCGACTTCCTGTGCTGTGGGCAGGCTGTGGTGGGGCACGAAAGGGTCGTTGAGCGGGTTGAGCAGCAAGGCGGGCAGACGGATGCGCGTGAGCAGCGGCTTGGCCGATGCCCGGCGCCAATAGTCGTCGGTGTCCCGAAAGCCGTGCAGCGGCGCGGTGAACACATTGTCGAATTCGTAGAGGTCGCGTGCGGCGAGCAGACGCTCCCGCGAGAACAGGCCCGGGTATTGGGCCAGCTTGGCCAGGGCTTTGGGCTTCATGCTGCGCAGGAACATGCGTGTGTAGATCTGCCGGTTGACCCCCCGGCCAATGGCGCGTCCACTGGCGGCCAGGTCCAGCGGTGAGCAGACAGCGGCGATGGCATCGACCGTGCGGCTGGCCTGATCGCCCTGCTCTGCAGCCCAGCGCGCCAGGGCATTGCCGCCGAGCGAAACCCCCACGGCCATGATGTGCTGGCCACCTGCGGCGCTGTGCTGTGCTTTGAGGCGACGCAGGATCCAGTCGATTTCCTGGTGGTCACCGGAGTGGTAGGCGCGCGGGGCATGGTTGATGGGACCGCTGCAACCCCGAAAGTGCGGCATGACCCAATGGATGTCGTGCTCGGCCGCCCATTCCGCAAAGGCTTTCGCGTAGTGGCTGGCCGAAGAACCTTCGAGGCCATGGAACATGACCAGCATGGGGCGATCGCCCTGGCTGGCGGACTGCTGGTCGACGTCAATGAAATCGCCATCGGGCGTGGTCCACCGTTCGCGCTGCAGGGGCCGCGGCGCGCCCAGCCTGGGCCGCGCATAGAGCGCCGACCAGATGGTCTGGGTGTGGCCATCGGGCAGCCACCAGGGGGCTTGGTACTTCATCAGTGCATCAATGCAGCACCGTGGGCCGCGTTGACAGCTCGGACGGTGCACGAGGCGCCCCCGGGCTGGCGTGGTGCAGAACGAGCCGCCAGCCTTGCGGGGTCTGGTGGTAGACGTTGGTCGCGCTGACCCAGGCGGTCTGCTCGCCCTGCGGCGTGCGTACAGCCACACATTCGATCAGGTGGTGCACGGCACTGGCCACGGCCATGATCCGATGCACACGCTCCGGGCGCGCTTGTACACCGCCATTGGCAAACAAGGCTTCAAAACCGCTGCGGATGGCGCCGATGCCGATCAGCCTCTGCCCTCCGGGGTGAACGCAGACGACGTCGTCGTCCTCGGCCCAGCAGGCCATCAGCTGATCGATGTTGGCCTGGTTGAGGGCTTCGTAGAAAGCCAGTTCGATGTCGTCGGGGCTGGTGCCCAGCAAGATGGATGCGCGCTTCATGGTGCCTGGATGCTAGCGTTTGATTTTGCCCCGAGTTGAGACGTCGCGCAGGCGCTGACATGGCCAGCACGCCCTGCTGGGTGTGGCAGGGCACAAAAAAACCCGGTCACAGGGCTGTGCCGGGTTTCGTGCGGGGCGGGAAGGTTTACTTCTTGCCGCGGTATTTGCGCAACGCAGCCAGCTGGGCAGCGAGCACGGCCAGTTCGGCCTGAGCCGTGGCCAGGTCCACTTCGCTCTTGGCGTTGCGGATGGCTTCCTGAGCGGCTTGCTTGGCCTCGTTGGCTTTCTCTTCGTCGAGGTCCTTGCCGCGGATGGCGGTGTCGGACAGCACGGTCACGCAGTCGGGCTGCACTTCCAGGATGCCACCGGCCACGAAGACGAATTCCTCGCCGCCGTCGGCCGTCTCGATGCGAACAGAACCGGCCTTGATGCGGGTGATCAGCGGTGTGTGGCGCGGGTAGATGCCCAGTTCGCCAGCTTCACCGGGCAGGGCCACAAACCGGGCTTCGCCCGAGTAGATGGACTCTTCTGCACTGACCACATCAACGTGGATGGTGTTCATGTTTGCTCCTGTTCAAAAAGGGGAAAGTGGTTTCAGCGGTGAGGCGACCGGGGCCGCCTCATCGTTCCGCTTAAGCGACTTTCTTGGCCTTTTCGAAAGCTTCGTCGATCGTGCCGACCATGTAGAAGGCCTGCTCGGGCAGGTGATCGCACTCGCCGTTGACGATCATCTGGAAGCCGCGGATCGTCTCGTTGAGCGGAACGATCTTGCCCGGCGAGCCGGTGAACACTTCGGGCACGTGGAACGGCTGCGACAGGAAACGCTGCATCTGGCGGGCGCGCGCCACGACCAGCTTGTCTTCGGGGGCCAGTGCGTCCATGCCCAGAATCGCGAT
>JACCDV011175294.1_pt1 | contig 17708 bp, 20 predicted proteins | sample 7446131 | NCBI WGS metagenome assembly JACCDV01 (sample SAMN15323448, study PRJNA562643) | freshwater metagenome | isolation source: river surface water | place: USA:Blue River Watershed | collected 2017-08-17 | reverse complement strand
CGCTGGAAGTCAACGGCGCCACCAAACAGTCGTCCAATGTGGACAAGCTGATCTGGAACATCCGTGAGATCATCGCCGACCTGTCCACCTACTACCACCTGCAGCCCGGCGACCTGATCTACACCGGCACGCCCGAAGGCGTGGGTGCGGTGGTGCCGGGCGACAAGATCACCGGTCGTGTGGAAGGCGTGGCCGAGATCGCCCTGAACATCGGCGCGGCCGAGTAAAAAGCATGGAGAAATCGACATGAAGCTCTACAACTTCTGGCGCAGCGGCACCTCGCACCGTACCCGCATCGCACTCAACCTCAAGGGCCTGTCCACCGAGTACGTGGCGGTGCATCTGGGCAAGGAAGAGCATCTCCAGGACAGCTTCAGGGCCGTCAACCCGCAGCAGCTGGTGCCCGCGCTCGACACCGGCAGCGAGGTGCTGATCCAGTCGCCGGCCATCATCGAGTGGCTGGAGGAGAAATACCCCACGCCCGCCCTGCTGCCCCGGGATCCACAGCGCCGTGCGCAGGTGCGCGCCCTGGCGGCCATCGTCGGGTGTGACATCCACCCGATCAACAACCGCCGCATCCTCGAATACCTGCGCAAGACCTTCGGCGCCAACGAGGACGCCATCAACGCCTGGTGCGGCACCTGGATTGGTGCCGGCTTTGACGCCTACGAGGCCCTGCTGGCGGCCGACACGAAACGTGGCCGCTTCAGCCACGGCGATGCCCCGACCCTGGCCGATGTGTACCTGATCCCGCAGGTCGAAAGCGCCCGCCGCTTCAAGGTGGACCTGACGAAGTGGCCACTGATCATGGGTGTGGAGCAAGCCTGCATGGCCCTCGAGGCCTTCCAGAAAGCGGCCCCGAGCCAGCAGCCTGATGCCGTCTGACGCTCCCTGAGGCCCCAGCCTCAGGCCAGCGCCAGCCTGACCACCCCGCAGCCTGGCGGCGCGGGTTGTCAGTTTTCGTCAAAACAAGGACAGGACAATGCGCGGGTTTGTCCGTGAGCCTGCCATGCTAGAGCGCCTTGTCTACCGTTCCCGCTCCACCCACAAGCTGGGGAGCCTTCACCTCTTCAACCTGCTGGTCCAGTGCCGCGAGAAAAACCGGCGCCTGGACATCACCGGCCACCTGCTCTACACCGAGGAAGTCTTTGTCCAGTGCATCGAGGGGCCACCCGAGGGCATCGAATCGCTCTGGCAGAGCCTGCAAAGAGACGAGCGGCACCACCAGATCGAACTGCTCTCGCGCGGGCCTGTGAAAGAGCGGCGCTTTCCTGAGTGGAGCATGGCCTTTTCAAGCTACAGCCATTTCAACAAGTACAAGATGCCCGGCTTCTTCCCGGTGGACCACGCGGGCATGAACCTGGCCGTCGAGCGCTGCGCCGAGGTCTGAAGCTCAGGCAAAGGTTTCGCTGTCGACTTCGCTGTTGGCCTGGGCGTTGTAGCGGTTGCCCGTCACGGTATCGTGGTTGATCAGGGCGTCCAGTCGCGCCAGCAGGTCGGGGTCGAGCCGCACATCGGCTGCCCCCAGGTTGTCGAGCAGGTGCGCCACCGAGCTGGTGCCAGGAATCGGCACCAGGTCTTCACCCTGGTGCAGCAGCCAGGCCAGCGCCAGCTGGGCGGGGCTGCAGCCCGCCTCCCTGGCAAGGGCCATGTAGGGCGGCAGCAGCAGCTGGTTCTGGGCGAAGTTATCGGGCGCAAAACGGGGCATGTGGCGGCGGATGTCGCCGGGCTCGAAAGCCGACACATCGAGCGGACCGCACAGGAAACCCCGGGCCACAGGACTGAAGGGCACAAAGCCCACCCCCAGCTCACGGCAGGCGGCGAGCATGGCAATTTCGGGGTTGCGGGTCCACAGGGAATACTCGTTCTGCACGGCCGTGATCGGGTGCACCGCATGCGCCTTGCGCAGGGTCGCGGCCGACACTTCGGACAGGCCGATGGTCTGGATCTTGCCGGCCCGCACCAGGTCGCTGAGCGCCCCCACGCTGTCCTCGATCGGGATCTTCTTGTCCCAGCGGTGCAGGTAATAGAGGTCGATCACCTCGGTCCGCAGGCGGCGCAAGGCGTCTTCGCAGGTCTGGCGGATGGTTTCGGGACGGCCGTCGATCACCCGCACCTTGCTGCCGTTGCCCGGGTCCACCCCTTGCATCCCGCATTTGCTGGCCAGTGTGAAATGGCGGCGGTGAGGCTGGAGCACCTGGCCGAGCAGGGTTTCGTTGGCGCCAAAGCCATACAGCGCCGCCGTGTCGAAAAACGTCACGCCCGCATCCAGCGCGGCCAGGAGCACGCGCTCGCCCTGTTCGCGTGAGACAGGCGCGCCATAGGCATGGCTGAGGTTCATGCAGCCCAGGCCCAGGGCGCTGACGGTGAAGGGGCCAAGTCGTCGTGTGTGCATGACAACATCTTAGCCACCCACCCACCCGCCAGCCCGCCCGTCGGCCCTGCAGCCGCATCACAGGCCGGCCGGACGCCCCGGGCGCGCCGATGCAGCGCCATCGTGCGGGGTGCGCCACCACGGCGGCACGTCCGGATGCCCACCCGTCAGGCCCGCATTGTGGCCGTGGCCATGCAGCAGCTGGGCCATCTGGCGGTGGCTCTCGGTGATGTCCACCATGACCATCCGGTTTTCCTCGCCGTTTTCGTCCACCGTGGCGTCGAGCCGGACCACGGCCGCCGGGCTGCGACCTGCCGGCAGCAGGCCCAGTTCGCAATGGCGACGGCACTTGCCGCTGAGCACCTCACGGTGGAATTGCTCGAAGGTCTCGCGCGATTCGGCCTGCAGGAAATCCACAAACCGGTACTGCCGGCACTGGGAGCGCGGGATCCCCAGCTGGATCGCCGCCGCCATATTGGCCTCGATCAGGCGCCCCTGGCTGTCCACGCTCAGCAGGCCGACCGGCGCGAAGTCGTAGATGTCGGCGTAGCGGCCCTGGGGCTGCGCCACAGGCGTCTCGTGCACATCAGCGGCATCCAGGGTGTCCGCCGCGGTCCAGCACGACAGGCCGTCCCCGGCCTGCACACCGTCGCGCAGGGGCATCTGCCAGAGCTGCTGGTGGTCCTGTTCGATCTGGTCGAAGCATTCGCAGACCTGGCCACGCAAGGCCGGTGCGTCGTCGATGCTGATGCGGCCACGCCGGGTGGTGATGCAGCCCGCCTGCTGCAACTGACCGGCGGCCTGCGTGATCGACTCACGGCGGACGCCGAGCATGTGGGCGATCGTCTCGTGGGTGGCCTGCACCTGGTTCGAAGCCGTCACCGTCTGGTGCACCAGCAGCCAGGTGCTCAGACGCTGCAGCACCGAATGGTGCAGACTGCAGACCACCCCCTGGGCCATCTGCAGCATCAGGCTCTGCACATAGCGCAGGGCCATGGACTGCAGGGCGGTGGAACGCTGCAAGGCGCCGCCGAACACCGCAGAAGGCAGGCGGTAGGCCAGGCCGGGGCGCAGCACCACCGACTGCAGGGCGGTCCCGCCGCCGCCGAGCACGGCCGACATGCCCACCAGACCTTCGCGGCCGATCAGGGCCAGCTCGGACATCTCGCCATCGCGCGTGGCCGAGACCAGGGTGACGGCGCAGCTGACCGGGAAATGCACATGGCCGTGGCTGGCGCCTGCGGCTTCGATGACCTGCCCGGCCTGCAGCTGCACCGGTTCGAACTGCGAGGCCAGCGGCATGTAGTCCGTCAGGGGCAGGGCCCCGAGGATGCGGTTGGCGCGTGCGGATTCGTGGGACACCATGTTCATGACAGGCTCCCGCAGTCCAGAGCGTTGAGCGGCGGCAGCGCTGCAGCGCCATGCCCCGTGATCGGCGCAGGCCATTGATCGATGGGGGGAAACAGGGCCAGCCACTCCGCATCGGTGATCAGGCGCCCCTGGCTTGCAGGAACAGGTGCAGGGGGGGTATGCGGCGACCGGCAAAAAGGACCGGCAGCGGGGACAGAAGCATTCGGCATGGCATGACCTTTGAAATGGCTATCAGGGTTGTCCATGCTCGCCACCGCACATCACGGCGTCCATCCACCGGGCGATCAGTTCCGGCTGGCCAGAGGGTCTACACCTTCGGGCACACCGTGGGTGCCGGTGCGGCAAGCCACTGACGGCGGCCTGTGCCGCGGCGACCATGCCCTGCCCCCTGACCCGATTGCAACCATGATGGCCAACCCCTGGATCGCCCTGACCGTGCTCTGCGTGGGCACGCTGATCAGCCTGCCGCACCGGCAGCCGCCCGCCACTGCCCTGGCGCTCCATTCGCCAGACCCCGCCCGAATGCTCAACCCGGCGGATGCCACTGCCCTCATGCCCGGGGCACGTCTGCAGGACCTTTCACACAGGCCAGAGCGGCAGCACCTGCTGCAGTGGGCAGTTCAGGCCCCCGATGAAGACGGCATGGCCAGCCTGCAGGCGCGCAGCAGCGACAGCCTGGCCGGTATGACCTGGATCCTGCCGGGAGGCATCCGGGCCCTGCACCTGCGGGAGGGCCAGGCCGAACTCATCGAGGAGCCCGGCCATTGGCGTGTGGTGGCGGGGGATGTGCACCGCCTCGCAGTGCACTGGCAGCTGCGTTCCCCCGCGGAGTCGGCGCTCAATTGACCAGACCGGGCGGTGTGAGCACGCCGTAATTGGGTCCCACACCGCCCGACAGCGAACTGCTGCAGTGGTTGCTCATCTGCACCTGCACGTATTTCTGTCCGATGTTGGCGTCGAGGATGCGCAGGCAGGCGAAGCCGGTGATCGGCGAGAGGGCGTGGTTCTCGGTCTGGGTGACGGTGGGCACCACCACGTATTCGCAGCTGCGGTCCCCGGCGGCACTGCAAGCCCTGGTGGTCTGGTAGAGCGTGGCCTTGGTGCCGGGCTCGATCCAGATGCTCTGGCCCAGCGCCAGATCGACCGGGTTGCCCTGCGCGATCAGCTGGCGGATGTAGCCCACATCGTTTCTGTCGTCCAGCAGAGCACTCCATTCACCCGATGAACAGAGCCCGTAGTGGTAACCCGAGCCAATGTTGAACACATAGGGCTGGCCGGTGGCCGGGTCCAGGCGCGGGGTCGGCGGGTACACGCTGCCATTCCAGTAGGTGTCGTACAGGCATTGCGCCATCGCCAGCGGAAACAGACCGCCGGGCAGCATCAGCCCGGGGCTGGTGGGTGCGGCCACTGCGCTGACCTGCTGCGCGATGCCCAGCACCTGCCAGAAGCGGGCAAAAAAAGTCCGCACCGGTCCCTGGTTCAGACCGTCCTGTTTGCGCAGCGTCACCGCCACAGCCGGCACATCCCAGACGGTGGGCGTGAACGGCAGGGGCTGCAGACCCGACGGCTGGCCCTTGAGGTTCCAGTAACCGGTCTGCACCTGTGCGTCCTGCATGGGCTGCCCTGCAGCGCTGTTCAGAGATACCGACTGCTGTGCCTTGTTCACCGCATCGCTCCAGCGCAGCTGGCCGGTGGCACTGTCGACCAGCGCGTGGGCCCCGGCAAGGGCGGCGGCATCGGCGTCGTTCTGCATCTCGCTGCGCACCACATGCACATAGGCCAGGTCGATGGCAAAAGCGGCGCTGGCGATCAGCACCGGCAGCACCAGGGCCACCAGCAAGGCCACCACGCCGCGCTGCTGGCGCCGCCCACTAGGAAGGGTGCGAAGCGGCGCGCTCATTCGTGCACCATCACGGTGGTGGCACGGATTACCCAGGGGGTGCCCAGGGCCTGCATCAGGCTGCCCAGGGCAACCCCCTGGAAGGTGTACTGCACGCTGACCTGCAGGGTGTTGGGGTAGGCCGCCGGACTCGACTGCAGCACCGTCACCTGCGGTGGCGAGGACGGCATCAGGCTGATCAGGGCCGATTGCGAGCGCTGCAGCACGATGGCCGTGATCTCGCCGGTGCTCAGCTTGGGGCTGCGCAGCACGATGCCGGCACGCGCCCCCTCGCGGCTGGCGTGGGTGAGCACCGCCTTGTCATAGAGCGCCAGCCCCATGTCGACCACGCCCAGCAGCAGCGCCAGCAGCAGCGGCAACACCAGCGCAAATTCCACCGCCGCGGCGCCGCGTTCGGCGCCGCGATGCACGCCCGGTGCGGCATCCGGTCGCCAGCGGCGCGCTGGCCGCGCCGCGCGTGAGCGAGGCTGGGCATCAAGAACAGGCAGTTCGGTCATCACGGCACCTCGGTTTTGTGGAGGCAACAGCTTATGCAGGCCCTGCGGCGTGTTCGGTGTGCTGGCGGACCCGCCACCAGCACTGCCCGAACGCTTGTGTCCGCCAGCCCACGGACACATCAGGACCCCGTACCTAGAGTGCAAGCGTGCCTGTGCAAGACAGGGTGGCAGAGGCACTGCAGGGTCTTCCCGAAGCACCACACACCCGAACCATTGGAGCCTTGACATGAAAAAACTTCTGAACCAACTGCGCGCACTGTCCCGCGACGAGTCCGGCGCCGCCGCCGTCGAATACGGCCTGCTCGCAGGCCTGATCGCGGTCGTGATCGTGGGCAGCGTGACCACGCTGGGCACCACGCTCAAGGGCATCTTCGAAGAAATCGCCACGAAGATCTGACCGTCCCGCCATGGGCTTGCCTCCCTTGCCGCTGTGGACCTGGGCTGCGCTGATCGTGCTGATGGGCACGGCGGTGTGGCAGGACCTGGTCCACCGCCGCATCCCCAACCGCTTGCTGCTGTGCTCGGCAGGTGCCGGCCTGCTGCTCGCGGCATGGCCGCAAGGCATCGGGCTGGGCTCGGCACTGGCGGCGGCCCTGCTGGCCGGTGCCGCCTGCGCGCCGATCTACCTGCTGGGACACATGGGTGGGGGCGATCTCAAGCTGATGGTCACCGCCGGCCTGCTGGTGGGCATGCCGCGCGTTGCTGCGCTGTGCCTGTCCGTCGCCATGGCCGGCGGCCTGCTGGCCCTGTGGTGGCTCTGGCGCCGACGCCACCGTGAGCGCAACACCCGCACCCCGCAGACCCCCTTCGAACGCTTGCCCTATGCCCTGGCCGTGGCCCTGGGCACGGCCACCCACGGCCTGCTGGCCGGGCCCCTGGACGGGCACTGAACCCCCTCTTTCCTTTTTTCACGGATACGCCATGAGAAACCTGCGTCCCCTGGTGATGGTCCTGATGTCCCTGGGCATCGGCCTCGCCGCCATGACCGTTGCCGCGCAATGGCTGCGCGAACGCGGCCTGCAACACACCCGGGCCGTGCTGGTGGCCACGCGGGATCTGCCGGCAGGCACCCGGCTCGAAGCCGAGATGCTCGGCGTGGCCCACTGGCCTCAGGATGCGGCACAGGCACTGGCCCCCGACCTCTCTCGCCCACAGGATGCCGCCGGTCGTGTGATCACCAGCGCCATGCTGCGTGGCGAGCCGCTGCTGCAGGCCCGGCTGGCCTCTGCTGGCGCCACCGGCGGTCTGTCGGCACTGCTGCAGGAGGGCCGCCGGGCGGTGACCGTCAAGGTCAATGAAATCGTCGGCGTGGCCGGTTTCGCCTTGCCTGGCAATTTTGTGGACGTGATGGTCCACACCACAGATCCGCAGAACCAGCCGATCTCGCGGATCGTGCTCGAACGCATCCGGGTGCTCGCCGTGGCCCAGGACGCGGGCGCGCAGGACAACAAGCCCCGCGTGGTCAATGCCGTCACGCTCGAAGTCACCCCGGCAGAGGCCGAGCGCATGGACCTGGCACGCAGCGTCGGCACGCTGTCGCTGGTGCTGCGCAGCCAGGGGGACAGCGCCCCGGTGAGCACACAGGGCGCTCGCAAGCGCGATGTGCTGTTGTCCGAAACCCTGCCGGCGTCCACCCCGTCCAAGACGGCAAGCGCACCCAGCCCAGCGCGCCGCACACCCTTGCCGCCCCCTGCACCGGCTCCGGTCGCGCCCGAGCCACAGCCGGAAATCCTGCGCGGCGTCAAAGCTTCCCTGCACTGAGCCGGCCCACCCTGCCCTGAACGTTCACTTCTTCTGCGAGACAACATGACGCTGCACACCCCCTGCGCCCGCCTGGCCACCGCCCCGTTCAAGACCCCTTTCTTCAAGACCGCGCCCCTCACCCACATGGCACTCGCCCTGGCCTTGCTCCTGTCGGGTGCCGCGGCGCTGGCTCAGGGCAGCGGCGGCACGGCCGAGCCTGGGCCAGCACGCCCGGCGCGGACACCGGCCCTGGCCAGTCCCGCCTCAGCCCCAGCATCGGCCACTGCCCCCGGACCGGTCGAGCGCGGCCTGCCGCTGCGCCTGGTGGCGGGCAAGTCCACCCTGCTGGCCCTGCCCCACGACATCGTCCGGGTGTCGGTGGGCAACCCCGATGTGGCCGATGTGGTGTTGACCCACCCGCGCGAGGTTTACCTGCTCGGCCGAAAAAGCGGCCAGACCAACCTTATGCTCTGGGGCAAAGGCAGCGCCACGCGGCTGCACGACATCACGGTGAGCGCCGACACCGAAACCCTCAAGGACAAGCTGCAGGAATGGGTGCCGGGCATCGACGAGCTCAAAGTCGAGACCCTGGGCGAACACCTCCTGCTCAGCGGCGTGGCGCGTGACGCGGTCAAGGCCCAGCGCGCCCTGCGCATGGCCGAAGCCTTTGGCGGCGACAGGAAAGTCATCAACCTGTTGCGGGTGGGCAGCGCCCAGCAGGTCATGCTCGAAGTCAAGGTGGCCGAAATCTCGCGCAACCTGCTCGACGAACTGGGCGTGGACCTGACCATGACCCGCGTGGCGGGCGACTCGACGCTCAGGCTGCTGACCCGGCTGGTGAGCACGGCGGTCGGCACCGGCACCAGCCAGAGTCCTGGTGGCTCGCTGCAGAGCACCCGGGGCAACGGTCGCACCGACGGCTCGCTCACCGGGCGCGCCGACAAGGACCTGGTCAAAATCCTGGCCGAACCGACCATCACCGCCATCCATGGCCAGGAGGGCTCCTTCCTGGCGGGGGGGCGCATCTACATCCCGGTGCCACAGACCAGCAGTTCGGGGGCCACCACCATCACCCTCGAAGAAAAGGAATTCGGTGTGGGACTGCGCTTTTTGCCCACGGTGCTCGAAGACGGGCTGATCAACCTAAGGGTCACTCCCGAGGTGTCCGAGCTCTCGCAGCAGGGCACCCTGATCCGGGGCGCCAACAACGTCACCAGCCTGCTGCCGGCCATCACCACACGGCGGGCCTCCACCACGGTGCAGCTGCGTGACGGCGAGAGCTTTGTCATCGGCGGCCTGATCAAAAGCAATGTGACCGAAGCCATCAAGGCCTTCCCGGTGCTCGGAGAGCTGCCCATCCTCGGGGCACTGTTTCGCAGCACCTCTTTCCAGACGCAGAAATCCGAACTGCTGTTCGTGGTCACGCCACACCTGGCGCGGCCGGTGGCCAGCCTGCCCAAACTGCCGACCGAGGGCTTTGTGCCTCCGACCCGCAGCGAGATCTTCATGGAGGGCCGCCTCGAAGGACGCCCTGCCGCACCTGCAGCACCTGCAGCACCCGACCAGCCGGCCGCAGCACCGGCATCGCCCGCCCCCAGCACCCAACCCTGACCGGAGCACCGCATGAGCACACCCCAGCGCTTCACACTTTCGTCCCTGGCCTGTCCCCTGGCCTGTCACCACGCGCTGCCAGAGGGCGCAGGCCGGATGCCCAATGCACTGGCCGCACTGGCTGCACTGGGCATGCTGCTCGCACTGGGCGGTTGCACCAGCACCCCCACCGCGCTCGAGCAGTCGCTGGGCGCGAGCGTGCGCCTGGCGGTGGATCAGCAGAAGGTCCCGCCGCCCAGCGCGCGCGGCCCGCAACGGACCGATGGCGTGATCGCCGTGCATGGCGTGGACCGTTACCAACAGTCCTACGAGCGGCCGCCCGCACCGGTGAACGTGCTCAACCTCCTGGGCGGATCGGGCAGCACCTCGGCCAGCCCGTCCGGCATGTCGCGCTGAGGAGGCCGCATGCCTGTCTACCTCATGGGCGCCAACGCCCTGCACCTCGATCTGATCCAGGGCACGCTCCAGGGCGCGGGCTGGCGCAGCGACGAGATCGTGCGCGTGCCCGATGCGGCCGCACTGGAGGCCGCACTGGCCCGGCAAGCCCAGGCCTGCCTGGTGCTGGACCTGGGCAACGGTCAAGACACTGGCCCGCTCGACTGGCTGGGCGAGCTCAGCCGCCGCCACCAGGGGCTGCAGGTGCTGCTGCTGTCGGCACGGCGCCACGAAGCCCTGCTGCTGCAGGCCATGCGCTGCGGTGTGCGCGAGGTGCTCGATTCGCCGCCTGAACCGGCCGAACTGGTGCGCACACTGCAGCGGCTGGCGCCCCAGGGCGCACAGCCCGATGCGCCGGCCACAGCACTGGCGCCGATGCTGGCCTTCGTCTCGAGCAAGGGCGGCAACGGCAGCACCCAGCTGGCGAGCAATCTGGCCTGGCTTCTGGCCACCGAGTTTGGCCGTGACACGGTGCTGGCCGACCTGGACCTGCCTTTTGGCGATGCCTCCTTCTACCTGGGGGGCGGCCAGGCGCGGCACAGCATCGACCACCTGGTCCGGCAAGGCGAGCGGCTGGACTGGCAACTGCTGCGCAGCAGCCTGCACCCGGTCCACCCGCGCCTGCAGCTGCTGGCGAGTCCGGCCCGGCCCGGTCTGCCGCAGGGGATGGACCCGCAAGGGCTGGCCCGTGTGCTCACGCTGGCTCGCCAGCACCAGCAGGTGGTCGTGCTCGATCTGCCGCGCCAGCTCGACCCCCTGACCCTGCAGGTCCTGCAGCTGGCCGACACCGTCTTCATCGTCCTGCGCCACCGCGTGCCCGATGTGCGCAACGCACAACGCCTGCTCCAGATCCTGCAGGACAACGGTGTGGCGCAGCACCAGCTGCGACCGCTGCTCAACCGCGAAGGCGAAAGCGCCCGTCTGGACGCCCATGCCATGGCCAAGGCCCTGCCCTGCCCGATCGCGTACCGCGTGGCCAACGACCCGGCCGCCCTGCAGGGCTGCGTGCACCTGGGTCTGCCGCTGCACGAGCACGCACCGGGCAGCCCGGTACTGCGCGACCTGCGCCTGCTCGCCCACCAGAGCCTGCAGCTGCCCCTGGCCCAGAAACCCGGGTGGCTCGGCCGCTGGCTGGGCAAGGCGGCCCACCCCACCCCAGCATGACCGGACGATGACCCATGACCCCAGACACCCTTGTTGCCCCCCCACCGGCTGCCAGCCCGATCGAGCCGGTGCGCACACGCATCCACCGCGAAATGCTGGCCCGGCTGGACCTGCAGCAACTCGAAAAAATGCCGCCCGAGGCCTTGCGCGCAGAACTGCAATGGCTGGCGGGCCAGCTGATGGACGAGCTCAAGATCGCCCTCAACGACAGCGAGCGCCGACAGGTGATCCAGGGCATACAGCACGAGATGCTGGGGCTGGGCCCGCTCGAGCCCCTGCTGGCCGATCCGGGCATTTCCGACATCCTGGTCAATGGTCCGCGCCAGACCTGGATCGAGCGGCGCGGCCGGCTTGAACGCAGCCCGGTCTGCTTCGACGACGATGCCCATTTGCGCCGCGTGATCGACCGCATCGTCTCGCGCGTGGGCCGGCGCATCGACGAGATGAGCCCGATGGTCGACGCCCGGCTGCCCGACGGCTCACGGGTGAACGCGGTGATCCCGCCACTGGCGATCGATGGGCCCTCGCTGTCCATCCGCCGTTTTGGCAACGAGGCCATGACCCTGCAGGAACTGGTGCGGCTGCAGGCCCTGCCTGCCGCCATGGCGGCGCTCATCGGTGCGCTGGTGCAGGCGCGGCTGAACGTGCTGGTCTCTGGCGGCACCGGCAGCGGCAAGACCACGCTGCTCAACGCCATGTCGGCGCACATTCCGGCCAACGAACGCATCATCACCATCGAGGACGCGGCCGAATTGCAGCTGCAGCAGCCCCATGTCGTGCGTCTGGAATCGCGTCCACCCAACATCGAGGGCGAGGGCGAGGTTTCGCAGCGGGCACTGCTGCGCAACAGCCTGCGCATGCGGCCCGACCGCATCATCCTGGGCGAGGTGCGCGGTGCAGAAGTGCTGGACATGCTGCAGGCCATGAACACCGGTCACGATGGTTCGATGACCACACTGCACGCCAACTCGCCACGCGATGCGCTGACCCGGCTCGAACACATGCTGGGCATGGCCGGGATCCAGCTCGACACCCGCGCCATGCGCCAGCAGATCGGCTCGGCCCTGACGGTGGTGATCCAGGTCTCGCGCCTGTCCGATGGCCAGCGCAAGGTGGTCAGCCTGCAGGAAATCACCGGCACCGAAGGCGATGTGGTGAGCATGCAGGAGGTTTTCCGCTTCGAGCAGACCGGGCTCGATGAGCAGGGGCGTGTGCTGGGTCGATTTGTGGCCACCGGCATCCGCCCGCGCTTTGCCTTGCGTCTGCAGTCGCGCGGCATCGCCTTGCCCCAGGATTTGTTCGAGCCGGCCAGCTGGAGCCTGTCATGAACGCGGTGGATGGGCGTTTCTGGGGTTTCCTCGCACTCTGCCTGCTCTCGCTGATGCTGCTGGCGGGCGCGGTGCTGCTGTGGTGGCAGACCCTCAGCCGCGAGCGCAGCGCGCAGCGTCTGGCAGGGTGGCAGGCCGACACCACCACCGGCAGCCCGCGGCTGCAGATGGACAGGCGGTGGCTCAGCACCAGCCCGAGGCTGGCGCAGTGGCTTGCCCACCTGCCGGGCATCGACCGCTATGACCGCTTTCTGCAGCAGACCGGCTGGTCTTTGAGCACAGCCCAAGCGCTGTTGGGCAGCGGTGCACTGGCCCTGGGTGTGCTGACCCTGGGGGCCGTGCTCATGCTGCCATGGACGCTGTCGTGCCTGGCCGCCCTGACGGCCGTGGCCACGGGTCAGGTCGTGCTGGTGTGGCGGCGCCAGCACCGCGCCGGACAGCTCGAGCAGCAGCTGCCCGATGCCCTCTCGCTGATCGCCCGCTCGATGCAGGCGGGTCACGCCTTCAGCAGCGCCCTGCAAATCGCGGCCGAAGAAAGCCCGGCGCCCATGGGCAGCGAGTTGCGTGGCGTGTTCAGCGAGATCCAGTACGGCGAAAGCGCCAACGTGGCCCTGGGCCACTGGGCAGAACGGGTTGCCGGGCAGGATGTGCGCATCTTTGTCATCGCCGTCCGCATCCAGAGCGAGACCGGCGGCAATCTGGCCGAACTGCTGCACCAGACCGCCGCCCTCATCCGCGAGCGGCAGAAGCTGCGGGGGGTGGTGCGCGTGCTCTCGGCCGAGGGCCGCATCTCGGCAGTGGTGCTGACCCTGCTGCCTTTTGTGCTCGGGGCTTTGCTGACCTCACTCAATCCGGCCTTCATGGCTCAACTGTGGACCGATCCGATGGGCCAACGGCTGCTGAGCCTGGCGCTGGCGCTCATGCTGGTGGGCACCCTGTGGATGTGGCAGCTGGTGCGCGTGCAGCCCTGAACCTGGAGATTTGCGATGACTTTGTGGATTGTGCTGTTGGGCGCCCTGGTGTTTGCGGCTGCCAGTGCCGGGGCCTGGACACTGATGCAGCGCCTGTGGCCCGATGCAGGCGCGCAGCGACTGGCCGATGCGATGGCGCCGCGTGCCAGCCTGCCGCCGCGCTGGCCCGACCGTCTGCCCAAACGGGTGCTGCGCGCCCTGGCTTGGCTCAGCCACTGGAGCCTGCAGGACGCACCTGCTGCGCCCTCTGCAACAGAAAAGGCGCCCGTGCCCTCGGCCAGCAGCGGCCTGGGCCTGCAGCTGGTGCGTGCCGGTTGGCGTTCGCGCCATGCCCTCTGGGTATATGGAGGCGCCAAGACGGTGTTGCTGCTGCTCTTGCCGGGCCTGCTGGCCTCGGCGGGCTGGCTGCTGGGGCTGCACAGCGGCAGCCTGGCCTGGTGGGCAGCGCTGCTGGCATCCGCCAGCCTGGGCTACCTTCTGCCCGATCTGGTCCTGCGCTGGCAACTGGCCCGGCGCAGACATGCCCTGTTCATCGCCTTTCCGGATGCGATGGACCTGCTGCGGGTCTGCGTGCAGGCGGGTTTGGGGCTGGACGCCGCCCTCGAACGGGTGGGCCGTGAAATGCGGCTGGCCAGCCCGATCCTGTCCGAAGAGTGGCGGCTGACCGGGCTGGAGCTGCGGGCGGGCGCCTCCCGTGCCCAGGCGCTGCGCCACATGGCCGAGCGCGTGGGGCTGCCCGAGATCGACGCCATGGTGACCATGCTGATCCAGGCCGACCGCTTTGGCACACGCATGGCCGATGCGCTGCAGGTGCATGCCGATGCCCTGCGCAGCCAGCGGCGCCTGAAGGCCGAGGAAACCGCGGCCAAGCTGCCGGTCAAGCTGCTGATCCCGCTGGTGTTCTGCATTTTTCCGGCCCTGCTGACGGTGATGCTTGGCCCGGTCGGCATCAGCCTCTACAGGCACTTGAGCGTGCCGGGCTGACTGCATGGGCCCGGGCGCCGGGGGATGGCCGGGCTGTGCGCGACAATCGGGCACGGAGACCCGACACACATGCAGATTCGCGACGCCAACCCCAGCGATGCCGAGGGCATCATGGCCATCTACAACCATGCCGTGGCCCACACCACCGCCATCTGGAACGACACCCTGGTGGACGCGGCGAACCGGCGCCAGTGGATTGCCGACCGGCAGGCCATGGGTTTTCCGGTGCTGGTGGTGGCGCATGAAGCGCAGGTGCTTGGCTATGCGAGTTTCGGCCCCTGGCGGGCGTTCGACGGTTTCCGAAACACGGTCGAGCATTCGGTCTACGTGCATCCGGACCACCAGGGGCAGGGGCTCGGCCAGACCTTGATGCAGGCCCTGGTTGAACGGGCCCGGGCGCTGAAGATCCACGTCATGGTGGCGGCCATCGAGGCCGGCAACACCGCCTCGATCCGCCTGCACCAGCGTCTGGGCTTCGGGCAAACCGGGCACATGCCCGAGGTGGGCACCAAGTTCGGGCGCTGGCTCGACCTGGCCTTCCTGCAGCTGCGGCTGGACGACGACGCGCCGCGCTGAAAAGGAGCAACTGCCATGTCCATTTCCATGACCGCAGCCCAACATCTCTGGCGACTCTGGCAATCGGGCGACAGCCTGGACACGCTGCCCCAGGACTGCCGACCGCACACCCGGGCAGAAGGCTATGCCGCCCAGGCCTGCCTGCCGCAGGCCTCAGGGCGAAAAGTGCTGGGCTGGAAGATCGCCGCCACCAGCAGCGCCGGCCAGCAACACATCAACGTCAGCGGTCCGCTGGCCGGTCGCATCTTGTCGGGTCAGGTGCTTGCGCCGGGTGCCGATGTGCCGGCCCTTGGCAACCGCATGCGGGTGGCCGAGCCGGAAATGGCCTTCTGCTTCGCGCGAGATCTGCCCGCCCGCACCATGCCCTATGTTGTGGACGAGGTGATGCAGGCGGTGGCCAGCCTGCACCCGTCCATCGAGATTCCGAATTCGCGCTTTGCGGTCTTCACCGCCGCCGGCGAGGCCCAGCTGCTGGCCGACAACGCCTGCGCACACCAGTTCATCCTGGGGCCCCAGGCACCGGAGGGCTGGCGTGGCCTGGACCTTTCGACCCACCCGGTGACCGCCCGCGTGACCCAGGCTGACGGCAGGACATGGACCCGGCAGGGCAGCGGTGCAGCCGTGCTGGGCGATCCGCGCGTGGCCCTGACCTGGCTGGTCAATGAACTCAGAGCGCAGGACATCGGCCTGCAGGCCGGTCAGTTTGTCACCACCGGCACCTGCATGACACCGCTGGAGCTGAACGAGGGTGACGAGGTGCTGTCCGAGTTCGGCGAGCTCGGCCACATCGGCATGCGCTTCGTCGGCTGAAGCCGTTGCCGTTCAGCCGCGCTGGCGCGTCCAGGCCGGCAGCGGCGCCGAACGGTGCAGCACGTTCTCGTGCAGCCAGACCGCACTGCGGCGGGCACGCTCGGCCACGGTGTCCAGCGGCAGCTGCTGGTAGTCGTCGTTGAACACCTCGAAGCTGTAGTCTCCACGGTAACCGATGCGGTCCAGCCGCATGACCAGCTCGGCCAGCTGTTCGCTGTGCACGCCCTCGCCCGGAAACACGCGAAAGGTGCGTGCAGTCGTCATGCGCTCTTCAAAGGTGGGGGTTTCCTGCCACATGAAGTCCGAGAGCTGCACCAGGAAGATCTTGTCGGGGTCGAGTTCCTCGATCGCATCCATCGGTGTTTTGGCGGCAAAGATGTGGAAGGAGTCGAGGCCGATGCCCAGGTTGGGGCAATCGGCGCGGCAGACCACGTCCCAGCTGACCGGGAACTCATTGACGGTGCGCCCCCAGGACAGGGCCTCGTAGGCGACCTGGATGCCCAGCGGCAGCGCCAGCATGGCCAGTTTTTTCAGGTCGGCCGCGATCTGGTCAAGGTCCTGCGTGGCATGGCGCGAGGTGGACGAGCAGGCCAGGAGCACCTTGGAGCCGGTGGCGGCGCACATCTGCAGCATGGACTTGGCGATGTCGACCTTGTAGCCATGCAGGTGCCCCGACAGGCCTTCAAAATCGCGCAGCACCTGAAAGCCGGTGGGCCGCAGGCCGCTGGCCTGGACGGCCGCCACGGCAGCATTGACGCCACCGGGGTGGGTCACAAGGTCGCGCGCCATCAGCATCACCTGCGAGAAGCCCGCGCGTTTCATGGCGTCGAGCTTCGCTTCCAGCGAGCCCGCCAGGGTGATGGTGTCCATCCCGTAGCCGTCGAGCATGTTCATCTCATGCTCTCCTTTTATTTGTGGACCAGTTCGAAGGCGACCGAGCCCAGCACACTGCGCGTGAGCGCGCCGCGGTCTTCGGGATGCAGACGGCTGGACTCGACAAACTCCACGCCATGGGCCTTGAGGGCCTGTACCGCCTCGCCCACATCGGCGACACCCAGGCCGATGCGCTGCAGGCACTCCGGACCGTCGTCACCCGACTCCATCCACGGATCGGGTTCGATCAGCTGCCACAGGAAGCTGCCGCAGGGGCTCTTCATCAGCTTGCCCTTGGGCAGGATGCCAAAGCGCTGCTCGTCGGGGATGGCCACAAAGTCGAACATGTGTTCGTAATAGGTCAGCCAGTCGGCGCTGCGGCCGGCACCGATGTACTGCACCACGCCAAAGTAGCCCATGCCCGAGAGTGCGGGCGGGTGCTGGTCCACCGTGGGGATGGGCTTGAAATCAATGTCGTAGATCGAGAACTCCTGCCAGCGGTCGACAAAGTAGAAACGGCTGCGGCCCGGGCCGTGGATGGCCGGGATGTGCAGCTCCATGGCCTGCGCCTGGCTCGGCACGCCCCAGGCACCCAGTTCGAGGCAGCGGGTGTGCGCCTTGAGAGCGTCCTGCACGCGGAAGGCCACGGCAGACAGCACGGGCTGGCCATCCGCGGTATCGCTCACGCGGGCGTCGTCCGGGCTTGCATTGACCACCAGGTTCATGCTGCCCTGGCGGTAGAGCGTGACTTCGCGCGAGCGGTGGCGTGCCACCGGGCGAAAACCCATGTTCTCCAGCACCTGGCCCAGGGCCTGCGGTCGGCTGGTGGCGTATTCGATGAATTCGATGCCGGCAATGCCCAGGCGGTTGGGCATCTCGGGCACGGCTTCGCGGTGGACGGTGCGCAGGTTCATGACGGTTCCCCTCGTGTTCAGTAACTCAAGCGGGCCACACGGCGCAGTGCTTCGGCGGTGGTGCTGGGCAAATCGAAATACTCCAGGTAGGCCGGGATCTGCTCGAAGAGCATGTCGGTGCCCACCTGCGTGCGGCAGCCGCGTGCCTGCGCCGCGG
>JACCDV010835471.1_pt1 | contig 17713 bp, 28 predicted proteins | sample 7446131 | NCBI WGS metagenome assembly JACCDV01 (sample SAMN15323448, study PRJNA562643) | freshwater metagenome | isolation source: river surface water | place: USA:Blue River Watershed | collected 2017-08-17 | reverse complement strand
CCGAAAAAATATGCCGTGAGGGTCTACGAGTTACGGATGTATTTACAGATGGTCAGAGATAGATTGTCGCAAGCGACTTGATTGGTCCCGCCAACAGGAATCGAACCTGTGTCTACCGCTTAGGAGAACTGTTTACTTTGTATAGAACCTATATAAATAAAGGCTTATAGGATAAAAATAGGTAATAAAATAGGTATTTAGTATATAATCTTCTTATACTTTATAAGGAGTATTAGTGCGAAAGATACCTAACTTGATTACGGAGTTCGATCGATACGGAAAGCCTCGCTACATCTATTTAAGGCAAGTACCCAAAGACTTACATCAAAAGATCGGCAAAACGGTCTTTAAAGTGCGTTTAGAGCCTTCTTTGCCCGACGCCATTGCCGAGGTCTATCGCCTAAATGATCAACATACGGAGATGTTTAAAATCCTCCGTAAACCCAATCACAAAGACTACGAAACCATGCGCTCCTTATTGGTCGCCCATGGAGTGCCATACCGCCGCTTATCTCAAGACGAGCTTGATACATTACCAATTCAAGTTGAAAACGTCTTAGACCAGTATCCCGACGTAGATCAAATGCCAAGTGGAATACGTCAAATCCACAACGTTTTAGTTGGTAAGGAAGATTGGCGCATTTCTGATGCCGCCGACTTTTATATTAAAAACGCCAATAGATCGACTGCGGAACTCAAAAATGCCGACAGAGTAAGTAAGTTGTTGGTCGGTGTTGTTGGTAACTTAAAGATTCAAGACTATCGAAGATCTCACGTTACTCAATACGTGAAAGCCCGCCAAGAAATGGTTGATGAGAATGGTGAGAGAACAAATAAGAATTCAACTATCCAAAAAGATTTAAAAGCATTGGCTAGGATTATTAAGTTCTCAATGGTTGAAAAGGACTTAGATCCTTGGATTATTCCTTTTTACGGGTATGAGCTTAGTCTTGAAGATAGCGAGCAAATTCATGAGTTCAGCAAAGAGAAGTGGAATCAACTCTATAACAAATGCATTAACTATCGAGCCAATAAACGAGCCGAGAGACCCGATGATTTACGGGCAATCATTCTTCTAATGATGACTATTGGCAGTCGCATTAGTGAAAGTGCGTATGTATTGGTTAGAGACATTCATCTTGAAGAGGAGGGTAAGGAATATATCGACATTTACCCAAATCCAATAAGACGCCTTAAAACCAAAAATTCCTATCGTTCAGTCCCGCTTGTTGATCCAAACGTTGTCAAACTGCTTAAGGCAATTTATGAAGATCGCAAAGAGTATGGTGGAGATGCCAAGTTATTCGCTAAGTCCGCTAATGCCCGATTCGCTTGTGGAAAGTGGATTAAGGAAAACATCGAGCTAGACGAGCATGTCGTGCCGAACCACTCATTAAGACATAACGTTAGTGGAGCACTAAAGCAGGTAATAACACCACCACAGGTTATGGACAACATTCTTGGTTGGAGCAGTGGTGCTATGAGAGAGCGATACGGAAGTAGAGCGGATGCCGAAACTGGTAGACCTTACCTTAATAAGGCAATTGCATCTTTAAGATTAAGTACATTTACCAACAAAGATTAAGCCGGCATCTAAAAGACGAAATGGCTTTTTAATATCTTCGCTAAAAATATCTATTTGCAAATACTGAGTATGCATAAAGCCGCCTGTTGAGGTTGATAACAGCTTGTAGCTTTGATCTTTAGAACCGTAATCTAAAACATGTTTTTTCCAATTATCGTTTTGGACAAACCGATTGTTATATGAGCCTTTTGCTCTATTAACGGTGAACTCTGATCCTTCTGCATCATCGTAAATACGATTAAACTTTTTCAAACCAAAAAAATCTTGAAAGGATTCGATAAAAGATCCTTTTGTCTTTGAGATTTTAATTAGTTGGCCTTTAGGAGAAACCTCATAAACACCGTTAATGGTGCAGTAGGCATTCTCGCCGACTGTGGCAAATGCTGAGTGAGTAAATGCTAAACAAGTAAGGAGCAGTACTGTTATTTTCTTCATTTGTAATCCAATAAACTATTTGCGACTTCTGTAATGACCTCTAACGTAGGTGCCATCTTTTCGATAATAGCCATCGACAGGAATTGTTTTTGGCAGTCCTGTTATATCGCTAATATCGCCATAGCAAGATCCGTTTTCAGCGCAAGTTCTTGGTAAAGCTTGGTAAGAGTTGTTTGCAGATTGGCCAGTTGTGTCCTGAAGGGTGGCTGTAGATCCGGAGCTTCTTGCGTGTTTATTTGAATAACTTTGCGAGTCTTGATCTAAAAGAGCTTTATTGCAGTAACCGATGCCAGTTAAACAGTTATTTAAATTTCTTTGTAATTCATTTTTGCGAGTTGACTCGGCTTCTGCAACTGTAAGCTTAGATTTGTCGCAATAACCTATACCTGTTAAACAATTGTTGTTGTTGCGGCGTAATTCATTTTTCTCAACTGTACTAAGTTCGCTTACTGTTAATGCAGATTTATCACAGTAGCCAATGCCAGTGTTGCAGTTATTTAAGTTTCTTCTAAGTTGATTGCTTTTAACAATTTGTAACTCGTTAGTATTTAAGTTTTTTAAATTGCAATAGCCAATACCTGTTGAGCAATTATTAAAGTTTCTTCTTAGCTCATTTTTGCTTGCTTCTTCTGCTTGCGAATGAGTAAGTTCATTTTTATTGCAATAACCAATTCCTGTTATGCAGTTATTGTAGTTGCGCTGAAGCTCATTCTTTCTAACTTGTTCAAGTTGTGATTGTGCGAATAAATTACCGCCTGACAGGGCAGTAACGGCAATAAAAACAAGGCCTAAGAATTTGTTTCTTGAGTTCATTTTTTCAAATACTTATTAAGATCATCTTGAGCTTTTTGAAGTTTCTTGTCCGACCCTTTAAGTATCTTTTCTTCCTCTTTGGCTAACAATTGAATATTTTGAGATGCGGTGTTGTATTGCTTTAAATGGTTGTCATTAAGCATGATCAACTGATCCGTGGATGGATCATATTTAGTTTGGCTGTTCTCATATCCGGCTTTTACGACAGAAGCTATTCTCCTAAACTCAATAATCACTGATCGTTGAATTGCCATCATTTTTTCTTGTTGGGCTATAGAGTCGTTAAAGCTTTCTTCAAATCCAGCTGTAAAATTGGGATAGTTTTTAGATACAGTCCTTACGGCATTTTTGTAAGCAGTATTAAAAGTTTTATGATCAACCTCTATCGTATTAAGGTAATCCTCATAAAGATTTATAGACGCAGTTAACTTTGCAACGCCATTTAAATTCCTTAAACTTTTCGGAGTAAGTGTTTCCTCAAAGTTGGCTTTTGCGAACAGTTTATTCTGATCTTCGTATGTTTTTCTTGTTTTTTCCGTAGCAATCTCTAAAAGCTTACTTACTTCTCTTAAAAGCTCCTCATTGCTTGACGCAGGCTTTACTTTTGAAAAATACAAAAGACTATTTGATTGATTTTTTGGGGTGATATTTTCAGATTCTGAAAGTATTTCTCTATGAGTGGTTAATGACTGATTGATTGATGCAAGCGAGTTTTTTTGTGAATTTTCAGATGTAATTGTTTGTGTGATTGTTACTAACGGTATTAACGACGCAATTAAAAAATACGTTGCCCTAGATTTTTCACTTTTATCTTTCGATATGTAATGGGCAATAACAAAAACAAGACCAGAAATTGTTGCTAATCGGCCAATATTGTAGGCAGAGTCAAACGTAAAGAATGTTAGTAAACCAGTGATTGCAAGAACAAATACGTACGCTTTTTGATAAAAAATTGACATGATCACATCCGTGTATCTTTAAATTGTTTTGTGTCGATCATTTTCTTCAAAACCTTTAATTGAGCGTCTTTAGATCCATTCAAGCTAAATCTGGAAACATGAAATTTACTATCCGGAAGTGCAATTGCAAATCCAATTGATTTACTCTTAACTGTAATAGTTTGAATAGCATCAAAATCATTGATAGATAGGAATCTTCTTTTTCCTAAGTGAAAGCATTTCATTTCAAAAGTTTTTGCTCCGGCATCTGAAGATACCAGTGAGGAATATTCCTCTCCATCGACGCAATCTTTTTGAAAGTCTACATAAAAGACGCAGTTTTCAATGCACATGACGCCAAAAATTGAGTTTGAGGCGTTGTAAGTGTAGGCTTCACCAATGCCTCCTTCAACGGAAGTGATCCAATCCCCACTAAATTGCTTTTTAGCGTTCGCGGTGCTTAGGCAAGCAATTGCAATAAGGCCTAAAACTAGGGTTTTTGCGTTCATTTTTTAATATTTAAATGTAATTAATATAAGTTTATGTTAGTTTGAGTCATGAATCTCTTAAAATCAACATAAATTACTTTCCTTAACTAGAGGCGGTAGGTGTTAGGTCTTATTAAATGCTAATCAAACATCTTTTGTTTTTTTATGTCTTTTTTGTTTGTTGGCTGTAGTCAAGAGTCGCGAAGATTTGGTTTGCGATCGATTTAATTGAATTGGAGAAATTATGGGTTATTTGATCGGTGCTGTTTGTTTTGTTGCATGGTTAACTCACATTTTTACCTGTTTTGCAGGCTCAATGTGGGGATTTTTAATTGCCGGCGCTCTTTTTTTTCCGATAGGAATTCTTCATGGTTTTTACCTATGGTTTAGTTAAAAATCTAATTCAATCCAAATAAATTTCTTAAACTTTAATTAGCACAAACTAGGATTAAATAATGGAGTTTGTTAACAAAATACCTAATTGGTTGAGGTGGATACTAATACCCGTTGCCTCAATTCTTGCTATGTTCATTGTTCACTGGATTACACAATTTTTTGCAGGCGTTCAATCCTCTCAGGTGGGCTCAGAAACAGGCGGATTTTTTGATAATGTTTTCAGAAATACTTTGCCTCCAGCATTCACAGGCTTTGCTTCCGTATACGTAGGAGTATTGATGGCTCCGCAAGGAAAAAAAATTACGTCACTAATTCTTTCGGCTATTTACATCCTGATGCTATCGGTAACTCTTTTAAGTGGTTTGGAAGTCGGAGATTTTTGGAAGATTGTTAATGTAATTTTTACAATTATTGGCTTAGGCGGCGGGGTTTATACCGCGTTTGAAGAAAAATATGATCAATAAATTAATTTTGGCTCTTATGTTTCTTGGGGTGAGTGGAGTTGCTAATGCAAAGTGGGTATATTTTGCATCAACCTCCGATATGGACGTTTTCATAACTGAAGTTGACCTGAGTAGATCGAAGTCAACTGTTAAGGCTTGGGATTTGGCGGAATTTAAAAACCCAATAGTAACCGGCACAAAGGCTCAGGAAACATTTAGAGAGTTTGATTGCAATAAACGTACATCCAAAATCATTAAGATGAAAACGTACGATAAAAATGGTAAGTTAACTGACAATTATGGATTCTTACCAGATTGGCATAGCAAGCCAAAAAGCGGAACAATGGCAGATGCTCTTATAAAAGCCCACTGTAACTAATAAATTTAAGATCATCAACGCATCATACAAATACAAATTAATAAAACTAGATACAAGTAATATTCACTATGATGATGTCGAACAATTACTTAATGAATATTCTTTAATATATATAAACACTTCATTAATGCTAATTAGACACCTTTATTTTTTATTTTTACCCTTTTTGCTTGCTGGCTGTAGTCAGGAATGGAAAGGATTTGTGTATCCAAATAAGAACGACCTATCTAAACATATAGAAATTGGCAGATACGATTCATTAGAGAAGTGTAGAGATGCATCTTTGCACAAACTATCATCAATAGGAAAAAGGTTGGACGGGGATTACGAGTGTGGTTTAAATTGTCGACCGCTTAAAAATTTTGATGGATCTTCGGATATGAGCATTTGTGAAAAAACGGAAAGATAACAATGAAAAAATTACTCGCCATATTTATTATTTTTTTTATGAAAAATACATATGCCCAAACAATTGAAATTTACTCTGCACAATGCAATAGAACCGAAAGTTGCAAGCTGTGTGTTCCTGATTATAAAGAGGTATATCAAGTTAACAAATCAGCTCAAGTAGTTATTTTTTCAGGAACTGATTTGAAAACTAAAAAAACAGAGTCTGCAACTCTAAAGAATTGCAACATTGTTGATGGTAAAAATTTTATTTGTGGTGAGAAAAAATTTAGAACAAGAGGTGATGGAGCTACGATAATTTTGGATAGTAGAACAGTAATGAGTAATGGGTTTAGAGAAGATAATGCCCACTTAACAATAATGGGTCAAAATGGAAAGCAATTAAATCCTGAGCTTCCATTAAAGACATGCCAATTTAAAAAGAATGTTTTTGGTCAGTACACGGTAATAAACTGATATTTTGCATAATAGAAATAGGACAACGGTATGAGATCTTTATTAACAAATACGCTTAGATATTTCTTGTTGCCGATTTTTAATTATTTAGTCATATTTGTTCCAATGTCGCTTCTAATTCTTGCCCCAATTTATTACTTTGGTGGAGATCTAGGTGAATTGCTCATTGAAAAATTTGAAGTTACAACTGGCTTATACCTAAGACCGCTTGTTATATCTGGAATTTTGATCTCAGTCTTGTTGCTGTTGTCTTCTCCAAAGCTTGAAAAGTTAAATGAGTTATTGTGGTTTGGGCAATTTTCAAAAGAAAAAATTAAGTCACTCTATTCGACCTATATCTACGGAATTGGCTCTTTCGCGCTATTGACGTTGTTGATTGTTATAAAAACAATCTTTTTTTATTCCACCAACGACATTAACTGGTTTAGTTCAAGAAGTTATCTTTGGGGATATTTCTTGCTTGTCTTGTTTTTCTCTCCAGTCGTCTTCTTGGTTAAGCGTGGAAAAGTTGATTACTGATTGCTGAATAGAACTTTTTCTTACCTAAAGTATTTTTAAATATGAAAAAAATTTCATTATTTTTAATCCTAGTCTCCAGTTTTTCATTTGCAAAAGCGGAATCACTAATTTTAGAATGCAAAACTAATTCAAAAGTTTTGGTTTCTAAGTATTGGAAAAACACAGATATTCGCGACTATAAAAACGCGGGCATTGAAAATTTACTTATTTTTATCTCCAATAATTCTTTAACTATTGATGGTGTCAAATTAGAAAAGTTAAAGCAGAGATTTAGATCTGATGATGGGTATGAAGAGTATGGGGATTTTGTAAAAACTGAAACTGATTATGACGGGTTTAAGTTTGTCGAAAGAGGCGAAGAGGGTCCCGGTTATAGTCTCTTAAACATAAAAATATCTATTGGCCGCCTCGATGGCATGCTTTATTACTCCAAAAGCAGTTACGTACACGATGTCAAAAATTCACAGTTTAAGAAATTCAATTCTTTGAACATTAAAAGTGGATTTGTTAATTCAATACATGAGGGTAAGTGCCTTCCATCTAAACAAAAAAGATTGTTTTAAATGTTTTCACTTTATTTGTGAGTAAGGGATCTCAATGCTTCTAAAGCTATGGCAAGGGCAGTTAAGTCTTCCAAAAACATACTGGATATTCGGTGTTCTTGTAAATATCTTCCTTGGAATTCCCATTACCATTTATCTAGAGTTGAGTGGTGAGGTTCAACAAAGCTATTTCTATTTATACATTGGTTATTTTTTAATTTATCTTGTTTATAACGTGGTTGTGGCTGTTGGTTTATGGCGCTCAGCTTCACATTACGATAAATCCATGCTTTGGAAGTATCTCTCTAAGGCAGTTGCTGTTATATCTTTGTTATTTATTGTTCTTGCCATTGTGTTGCAAGTTAAGTCGTTATCCTCAGGGTTAAATTTTGGTAGCCAACACACCTATGATCGCTATGAATGCACCAACAAAACAGCCAAAGTTGAGGACGATTGTGGCCTAGTCTATGCCGGAACTATTAAATTCACCATCGACAAGCCTAACAATCAAGTTCTTGCACTAAGAATTGATAACAATGGTGTTCAAAATATCTCCAAGCTATCAAATTGTTTGATTATTGATAGCTCTAATTGGTCTTGTATTCCTCAAGCCGATGTCACAAACTATCCTAATGGTGTTGCTAGCTCAGTACAGGCCCCAGGATTCAAAACGATTGATAGTGTAACTAGTCCAACTAATGGCCATCTCCTGGGTTTTAAAAATGGAGTAGTTCAAAATGCCATAGTTTTGCGGGCGGATGTTTTAAAGAAGCGCTAATTTTTAATCAAGATAAAGTAAAAAGCTATGAACTCAAAAGAACCAATGTCAGGCTCTTACCAAGCAGTTTTTATATTTACTATATTTACGTCAATTATTGTATTTGTTGTTGCGCTTGGTAATGCATCTAGTTTGTTGGGTTCAATTCTTTGGGGCTATGCCGCATGGTTAATGTACAAGCGTAAAAATTCTCAGCTTGTAACTTTGTTTCAAACATTGATGTGGATTTCCGCTATTGCTTCAGTAGCTATGATTTTTTTACTAATTAGCTATGGAAGTGACTTTGGCTTTTTGCCGTTGTTGATTCTGGCTATTAGTTGTTTTATTTATTACCTTTTAGTTAAGTTTTTTAAAAACCAATCCTCTTCAACAGTTTCCACACCTTTACGGCAAAAGAAAACTGCACCCATTAAATCTACCCCTAAAACCTTTGATAATGAGGCTTTGTGGGAGCGTGCCTCTAATGAATTTAATTCAAATCTACGCAAAGAAGGCTTGTGGGCGAAGTGCTTTGCTGATGTGAACGGCGATGAAAATAAGGCCAAGGCAAGCTATTTAAAGATTCGTGTTAATGATTATTTGATGGAGGGTGACTCAACAGCTAGCAATTTAAATGACACTGCCAAAACTTTAGTTGAGAAAAAATATTCTTTGGGCAATGAAATTGAAAAAGACGCTACTGTTAATTACTCTATTTATTCCGTTAGTGAATTATTTCAAAGAGGAATGTTCAATGTAAGAAGTACTCTCTTTGGAGAGTTAATTTTTTTACATAACGGCTATGTTTGCAAGGAAGTAGGTCAGTACATCAAATGCTTTACTTCTGAAGGTTTGTGCATTGAGGCCATAAGAAATGAATCTATTAATAAAAACTTTACGAATGGTATGGTTTTAATGCTCGACAAAGAGACATTCGAGCCTTACTAAGTAATTCAACTAATGACCTTAGGTCACTAACAGATGAATGCTAAGCGCTAGGTATACTAAGACCCAAGCAAGGACAGTTTTGAGTACTTCCTATATACAAATAGAGTCCAAGTTAATCAAATTCAATAACTTGAGTACCTCTATAAACCAAAGACAGGCTTGCTCTAATTTGAGTATCCCCTATAAGAAAATCCCTTGGCGGTCAATTTTTCTCGCAGTCTATTGGTTACTATTTCCGTGAGATTTGAGTGTCATGGCGATCATTCTGGTGCATCTAAGGGCATTTTGGACACTAAAAATCAGTGTATTTGGCTCTGGTTTTGCCGAAAATGACAGCCTTAGAAAAAGTGTATCGTATAAAGAACAAAGATCGTTTAGAGCATATTAAATATGGGCTTTTACATCCCGAGCGCTAGGTACACTAAGACATGGATCACAGGTATCCCAAGGGTTAATAACTCTTAGTAAAGGCAAGTGGATCCCATATAGAAGAAAACAGCCTTCATGCTGATCTAATATATTTAAATATATCTGAAGACATTCCCAGCCAATCCATTGAGGTTGGCTTTTTCGTTTTGATTACATAAACAACATACAGTTACAAGGAGGTCAAATGACCCAAATCGACCATCGTGGATATTATTTGCCTCAAGATGAAACAACATTCATACATTGCGAAGTAGAGAAGTCCAAGTTGTTAGCAATTTTGGATAAATTCGGCACAGACCACGAGAAAACAATCAAAATCTCTAAGACTGCGGCTATCAACAAAGCCTTAGATTTAGCACTAAAAGCATGAGTTATTAACTCAAGGGATAACAAGCCGTAAAACTCGTTCTACCTAATAGCTGTTACATAACTCCACCATAGTTCACTTAGCTTATTGGCTAGTTGGATTGTTATCATTCTTTACTGAGAGCTATATACACACTCACCTAGCACCATGTGAACTGTGTGTGCCATTTATAGGAGCTTTATGCTTTACGAACAAGAGAGTATCAAACTACTCGATCACCTAGGTTTGCTAGGTCAACGGCCAGATACATACATTCGTTTAATGAATCGTGTGCTTGCCGAATTAACAAAACGCAATGGGTTAGGCGAAGTGCCTTTACCTCAAAACAATGACTTTGGTATTGATGGTGCTTCCATTAAACCAACTAACTTTCTTAACTCACTCGAATCATTGCCAAGCAGTAAGCAATTATTAACTGTTACTCGTAGTGATGGCAAATTGCACTGGTTTCATGACAATGAAGTATTAGTGGTTAATGGTATGTTTGATATTGATACCGAACTTGACAATCGTAAGGCCGAACATTCGGGCTTTCGCAAGGCGCACAGTGTAAGTATTAATAGCGAGCGAATACTTGAGTTTATGCAAGTTACCGGTCTATCAAGCACGATGACCAAACTAAGTGTTGATACCGAATTCCTACGCCATTACTACTCAAGCATGCGTATTCATCGTAATGATGAGAAGAGTTTCGTAATCCTTGCAAAGGACACGCCAAGTCATTTAATTAAGCTCTTACCATTCATGCACGAAGGTATTTATCGTGATGTTATTTCCGATATCGACGATCAACCTGTAGGTCCATACGATGTCCGGATTTATGGTGCTCGTTGGCACAACCTACCAAGAACAGACCGCAAAAACTGGACATTACTCAACTGGCGCAATAAAGGTATTTATCCGGCCAATGAATTAATGGACTTGGATATTAATAGTTGTGCTTTGTCTGTTGTATCCAATCATTTTGGTTACGATAGCCATGAGATGGTAGCGAAGTTGAGCAATAGGGCATTTGATAACGGAGATGTTCCAATCAAAGGCTTCACGCGCAAACAACTCAAATTCATGGTTAATAGCATTATTCATGGTGGATATCAAAGACCCGCCTCTAGCGCGATATACGAAACAGAGAATAATTTACCTGATGACTTTGAAGGTAATAAAGCAATCGTTGAGCAACTTTGTGATTATTTACCACCTCTTAAGCACGTAATCGGCTTTCACAACAACAGTAAGGTTGAGCGTATCGGTGTGGATGGTAGGAAATACAAAGTTATCCCAAAGAGCGCTAAGCTCCACTTCATGATCATGTATCAAATGGTTGAGAGTGATTGGGCTATGAAGATGTTGCGATTCGCTGATGACAATAAGCTATCTGTGCTTACCTTCCATGATGGATTCACTGTGCCAAAAGAGCAGCTACCTTTGTTTCAGTCCTATTCCAATCTTGTATTACCAAGTTATTTATCAACCTCTGTCGATCCATTTGTTGAGAACGAGAACCGAGATATTGACGGGTAGTAACTTCTCCAACAGCGTTTAGCCAATGCACCGATAGCACCTAATAAACGATATGGGGCTATCCGGAAAATAGGCGATAACACTCGTAATCCGTATGTCTGTGTTTTTTTAACGCACTATCTTCCTCGGTGACCCGACGGCACTGAAGCGCCACCAAATCGGCGCAAATTCAATAACAACTCTAAAACAAATCTAAAGCTGTTTATCAGCAGAAAGACCACAACTATGTCCAAAACTCTAAAACCAAATACCTTCAACGGAAAAGTAAACATCTTTAACGATTTCACCGCCTTGCTCGATTACACGCAAGAAGTGGTCAAAGATGAATCCGAAGAAATCCAACAAAAGGTAGTTACTTATCTATCTCAGAAGCAACCACGCATGTGGTGCAAAAACACGATTGCTCTCACAGTCGCACTTGCTCGTAATGAATCTCAACTTCTCGCTTTATCGAAGCAAGCTACCCATTACTTGAATGGAGAGTTTCTCAGCGAATCAGATTTGAAGAGTCTCAAAATCATCAATACAAACACCGCAACGCTAACTACGCAAATAAATACATTGACTGCACGACTTGCGCTCATGTCTAGCCAGTTAGGTTTACAGCCCACTAAACAAGCGATAGGTAATGCCCACAGTAGAGAGGTAGCCGAAATGGTGATTGCTCAAACTAGCGCAAAGCCATCAACCCTAAAAACCAATGATTTGACTGAAGCCAAACGAAAAGCCAAGCAAATCTTAGAAAGTATCAGAGAAGAATGACCATTTTGTATTCATTTGTCGATTGCCGCGGAGTTACGCACGACATTAAACAAAAGCACATCGAGGAATCCTTTCGCACCCTCATTAACGCCGGCTTCGACAGAAGTGAGGCTAATGACAAAGCGATTGATTACGTAATTGCACGTTTACAGCTAGATGCTGTGCCATTGGGTGATTTGCTTTATCACTCCCACGATTACGACGAAGAAGAGCGCCTTTGCTCACTTGTCGCAACAAGACTACAACAACGCGGAATCTCACAGACCGCATAACCAACAGGATTTACATGAAACCAAAAAACCCAGCAGTTTTCACAGAATCATTACTGATTGTTAAACATGTTGAAACAGGCGCAACACGCAAAGTGGGTGCTATTTTGAAAGATACCAACACAGATAAGAGATTTGTATTAATTGATAGCACCGTAGATTTCACTAAGTTTAGAGATGAGCGATACGACAGCGATTTCGTCAAACTCCAAATCGTTTGTCCAAAGGAGGGCTACGATGAGTGATAAGTTTTTCCAGCTAATCTTCACTGTTAAATACTTTTGCCTTGACCGTGCCGACAACCGACTAAAGACCATCTCATCTCACGTCGGTCTTATGCAAGATATGGAGAAAACCGCAAATCGTTTTGAAGAGCGCTTTGCCAATCAAAGTTTTAAGATTATGTCGGTGACGCTTTTAAGTGCCGATGAAGACTTCCGCCATGATTGGAATGCTATCCATGCCGACAAAGACATCTCTTTTGGAGTTAAAACCAAAACATTGCTTGAGAATCGCTTAGACATTAGTGAGCAAATCCTTTTTAGAGACTTAGGCTTTATCGCTCGCCGCTACTCACCACGTTGCATAGACGCTACTGTCGATGCGTAGTGCCAAGTATTTTGATGAATCTATCCTAAACAACCCAAACAACAATTTTTCTTTAAAAGTAATAAAAGAGAATCGCAGTCGTATTGAGTTGTTTATATCTCAACAAGACATCAAGCACGTATTACAAGCGTTTGTTGATTCAAATCCTGACGAAATAGTTATTTATTTCTCAAATAGCAACATTTACAAACAGATAGTTGATGAGCTTGTCTCAGACTATTCGCTCAACTATTTTGAAAAGCTCCGACGCTTCGAAAAACGTTGCCCACATCTGTATCGCTACACCATAAAAAAGAAAGCAAACAAATGAAACCAAACAAATACATTGCACTAGCAAGCCATCCATTTATTGATTGTATTGATGGATCGCGTGATTTAGTAATTCGAGATAAAACCGCACCTAAATCCAAAATCTGCCCACTCTTAGATCACCATGAATACGATACTGAGCCGCTAGGCTTCGCTGAGGTCGCCTTCATTCCCTGCGCTGAAATCTCCGATACAAAAGAGTTATGTGTCGTAACGGCACTAGTAAACACCACTAAAGAGTTACCACCAAATCAATGTGTATCAATCGGTGCTTCACTTGAGAAAACCATTGGCAAATACCAAATCTACAATGACATTATTGAGTTATCACTTGTCGACAAAGGTCACCTAAAAGGTGCGCAACTTGTTGAAGAGAGTCAGTGGAATGACATGATTCATTCTTTGTATTCAACCGCTCCAGTGATTATCAAGAAGATTCTCACAGATGTTTATGGAAAAGTTTGATGGGTTATTCACGACCCAATTCCCATTTATACGGTGGATACACACTAGATCCAGAAGCGGTAAAAGTCCTACAGGTATTTGTTGAAAGAGTTTGGCAATCCTATTTAACTGGAAAACCACTTTCAAGAGAATTTTGTTATCCCACGCTTAAAAACGACTGGAGACAGAACCTTTACTACCGTTTTTACAAAGACTACCTTTACGGCAATGTTGAGTATGAGTTTGACGTAGATACTGAAAGCCTACAAATGGCCAGTCCGGCGCATTTAAGCGCACTAACTCGCAAATTCACTAGATACGCCTCCAAAGAAGTCTAAGCCGGCTCGCCGGTATTTAAATCTTATAAATCTACGGCTACTCGAGAGTGAGTAGTCTTTATCAATCCTAAACAAAGGATTATTTATGTTGAAATTAAAAAGACAAAACGACCAAGTAGTAATCATGGTGGACGGCGAAACTGCAACTCTTTCACTAGCCGACACGAAATCAGTCAATCAAACTGTGGACAGTCTGTTAGAGGTAGTGCACAAAATGCAACACGAGTTGAATGATTTACAGGCGTTACGATACGACGATGCCGAGAGTTATGACACTAAAGGTGCCAGTGCTTTATTCAGAGACACTACATCCCATTTCACTGCGGCTACACGCAACAATATCGAAAAAGCAATGTCATATTCACCGGCTTATTTGCAAACTGAAAACTTGAGAAATCAGGTCAAAGCCCTTGCTAATGCCTATAAAGATTGTGCTGAAAGCGTATTGTCCAGTAACGGCGATACATTAGCCGTTGGCAAATCTCTTTATGCCAAATCATCCGCAATCCTTCGTGATCTTGATCTTCTTGAGCCCCAACTCTCAGCTCCATTAGAGAAACTCAAGTCAATTAAGATGGAAAAGTCTATGCGTCAAGAGATTCTTCGCAAAGGAATCGAGCAAGGAAAACTTCAAGCCAAAGCCGGATTTAGTGGCATGACCAATGAAACACTTGAAACTGCCGCCGCTTTAAATAAGGCCAAAGCAGTATTAGGTGACAAAAAGAGTAAGCGCGACAAGATTATTAGTGCCGCTCAGAAAATCTCCAGATAAGGAGATGAATAATGAGTCAAACTATAAATCAGCTATGCGCATTACATCCTAAGGCCGCCGCGGCTACAGAAAACCTTCGTTTCAATAAAAAGTTACGTAGATTAGTTATTGAGAAACTTTCCAAGCTCGAAGGATCAACAAGTCCACGCGATTTAGCGAGCAAAATAATTGGTGAGCTATCAACCGATACCAATCTCAATTTTTTATTTGGTGAAGAGGTAGTAAAGAGTATGGATAAGTCTCACTTGGTGTATTCCAAGCTTGATAACGCTGTATCTCTTTCTGTAAATGCTTATACCGGTCTTGTGAGCAAATCTACCTTCGAAGCCGAGATGTTTTGGAGAAAATCAAAGAAATCCTCAAAGATTAAAAACCTATGTGGAAACTTTGACATCCATTTACTCGGGCAAAGCGAGCATTACCGCGTGTATGTAACTTCTCCTCATGTTGAAGTATGTATCGCTAAGAATGCGCAACCGTTTAAGTTTCTCGAAGACGGTGTGAGAGACCGACAAAAAATGGTTACACCTCGAGACATTACATTTCTTAAGCTCAATCCTGAAAAAGCCTTAATGCTGTTCAGCAGTCCTAACGACAGTATTCAGCGCCGCTTTGAGATTTCTCTTGAGAAGGTCAAAGGCTATAACTTCAAACCTATCAATGATTTCATTCAAGATGGCACATTAATCGTGGAGCGAGATTTATCCGGTGAGGAGTTTGCTGTAAACCAATTTGGTGAGCATATTGGTGAGAAGCGTTTCGGAGTAACTCCGTCCGTATGGTTAATTGATACTACCAATCAAGGTCGTATTGGTGATCAAGGCATTAAAGGCATCAAAGGTGAGAGTGGTAAAGATGCTAATAGCTTTGGTATTAGTGCCCAAGCCATGCAAACGGAGCTTGCAAAACAAGGTAAGCGTTTAGTTGCAAGTAAAGAGGACTACAAGAGAGCTTTGATTGAGAGAAAAGGGTGGGTATTGCCCATGAATACCTCTTTAATTAAGAGTTGGCGCACTAAACCTAGGTAGTCTTTCGATATTTTATTAAGCGCCCATTTCAGTATTGCTCTGAGTGGGCGCAATCTTATCCAGTAGACTGCCAACATATTCTTTGGGTAGCATGTGCCCAGCTTTTGGGACTATGTGAGTAGTTATATTTAATAACTTGCCTAATTCAGTTACTTTTTCAGAGTTACTTTGCCAATCCAATTCACCAACGTGAATCTCACATTGGCTAGGTTTTGGGAACTTGTTTGATTTTGCTAGTTCAAATATACGATCCGCACGCGGTGGAACGTAGGCAGTCATTGTTTCTTGATTAGAAAACTCACCAATGATCGGCGATAAAAGAATTGCTTTCCCGATATACGGATCAATCTGAGCTTGTGCGTGAAAAAATAAATACGCGCCAAATGAATTAGCTATAACAAATGCATCTTCACGCCAAAAATGGGTTTTTAAATCGTGAGCTACGGTATCTATTTGTTCTTGAAACTGAAGCTTTTTAAACTCCCCAAATAATTCTCTTCCGTAAAGCTCAAACCCTCTACTTGATAGCGCTTCACCTAGACCTGTATGCAAACGTCCACCCATACCAGTCAGGTAATAAACAGACTTAGACATTCGAGATTATTTGAGTATTGATATTTGGATTATTTAAATTCAAACCCATAGCGCCGATAGCACATATCAACACTTTTTTCGGTTTGTATATTAAGTCCATTTGCTACAAAAAGATTTGTTAGCTCACAGCCTGCTTTTTTCTTTTCTTTTGCACATTCTTGGTCCCACTTTTCAGTTTGGGATTCGTAGACATTACTTAAGCAATCGTTTAACTGACTTTCTCGGTAAAAATAAACTGCAAGAATGAGAAGTAAAAAACCAGCTATAAAAAGCTTGAACCAGTTTGTTGCTAAAAATGATTGTTGGGTATCGCTCATGGATTAGTTATGCGCTATCTTTTTTTATTTTTGAGTCTTTTTCTTGCTTCAGCTTCTCTTCAGCCTCTGCCTCTTCTTTAACAGCTTTGTTTAAGCCATCAGCGAGCTGTTGCCCCCAATCCTCAGGCATAAAGTTTGGTTTTTTAGAATTTGATCCGTTGTTTTGACTCATATTGTATTTATTCTAGTGCTTTCGGCACTGGCGACCAATCTTCCATGTGCTCTTTGTAAACTTCGAGCAATCTCTCAAGACACTCGTCTACATCTGAATTCGTTCTGAAATCAGATAATTCCTCACTTAACATCGACCATTCAGTTTCAAAGTCGTCAACTTGTCCAAATACTTCGAAGAATTTGTCTTCGGCGTAGAGCTTTATCTCTTTTTTAGTAGCCATAATTGCCTTAATTAAATGGTCCCACCAACAGGAATCGAACCTGTGTCTAGCGCTTAGGAGGCACTCGTTCTATCCACTGAACTATGGTGAGATTTTCAAGTAATAATACCAAAACTAATATAGGTAATAAAAGTGGTATTTAATGTCTGCATCATAAGTCATAAATTATTGATTTTATTGACTTATTCAGATAGTTATCATAATTAGGAGGCAGTTGTACTATCCACTGTACTATGGCGAGTCAAAATAGGGCGTTAGCTTACCACCCGCAGAGGGTTAGCAGGGTATTTGCCACATCGACCATCATCTCAGGTCTTAAGTAAGCAGCGAACACCAAAGCCAGTAAAACCAAGATCAATACTTTGATCACAATAGGTCGTTGAAAAAATGACATCATCTCAACTTCTCTTATGGACTAGCAGTGGCAGAGGCTTGCGGAGCTCTCACCAATT
>JACCDV010707063.1_pt1 | contig 17713 bp, 14 predicted proteins | sample 7446131 | NCBI WGS metagenome assembly JACCDV01 (sample SAMN15323448, study PRJNA562643) | freshwater metagenome | isolation source: river surface water | place: USA:Blue River Watershed | collected 2017-08-17 | reverse complement strand
GCACCACGGGCGTACCCGCGATCAACCCGTTCGACAGCCGCCCGGCCCTGAGCAACAGCAAGCTGTTTGCCCGCGATCGCAACATGTGTGCGTACTGCGGCGCTCTGGGTCATGAAGACCACTTGACGCGCGAACACATCGTGCCGCTCGCACAAAAGGGGCGTGATCACTGGATGAACGTCGTCACCGCGTGCCGCTCCTGCAACCACCGCAAGGGCAACCGCACACCCGAGCAGGCACACATGCCCTTGCTTTACGCGCCTTACGTGCCCAGCCTGTGGGAAGACTTCATTTTGCGAAACCGGCGCATACTGGCCGACCAGATGGAGTTTTTGCGGCTGCATCTTCCCAAAAGCTCACGCCTGCACGCCTGACCTCTGCACATGATGGAACTGCTATAACATGCAGTCCATCAAGGCAGGAGGTCAGCATGGGTTCAGCAAACGGCACACACCGTTGGCGTTTTTTCCGCTCCGGCGGGTTCGATCAGGTCCGCATCGACACGGTGGACGACTTGCGCCACCTGGGCGAGTTGGACCAAAAGCTGTGGGCCGTCCTGGCCTGCCCGACCAGCGGACTCGAATTCGATGCCCGGACCTTGCAATGCATCGACACCGATGGCGACGGACGCATCCGAGTGCCGGAATTGCGCGCAGCTGTCGCCTGGACGCTGGACGCGCTGCAGACTCCCGAGTTGCTGTTTCAGCCCGGTGACAGCCTCCCGTTGGCAGCGCTGCGGGCCGACACGCCAGAAGGTGCCGCCCGCGTATCCGCCGCCCGCCAGGTGTTGGCGCGGCTGGGCCAAGCCGAGGCAGCGGCCCTGACCCTGGCCGATTTCGCCGACCCGGCGCGGCTGTTTCCACCAGACCAGTTGAACGGCGACGGTGTGGTGACCACCGCTCTGGCCCAGGATGCCGCCGTTCGTGGCTTGATCGAGCAGGTGCTGGCGGTGCAGGGCCCCGTGGCGGACCGCAGCGGTGAGCCCGGTGTCTCTGCCGAGTCGCTGGACGCGTTTCTGGCGGCAGCCCAGGCGGTGAGCGACTGGCACGCGCAGGCCGAGGCGCAGGGCCGTGATTTGAGCGCCTGGGGCGCCGACACCCCAGAGGCGTTGGCGGCATTCGATGCGGTCCAGGCCAAGGTGCAGGACTACTTCACCCGTTGCCGTCTGGCGGCTTTTGACGGTCGTGCGGTGGACGCCCTCAACCCCGCCGACGAACGTTACGCCGAACTCGCGCCACAGGCGCTCAGCGATGCGCACGAGGCGGTGGCCAATCTGCCGCTGGCGAAGGTGGCCCCCGGTGCCAGTTTGCCGTTGGCCGAAGGCCTGAACCCCGCATGGCAGGGCCGCATGACCGCCTTGCAGCAACGCGTGGTGCTGCCGGTGCTGGGCGACCGAACTCAACTGACGCAGGCTGAGTGGGATGACCTCGCAACCCGATTTGGCGCCTACCGGATGTGGTGGGCGGCTCGCCCCGCCAGTGCCGCTGCCGACCTGCCTGTGGCACAGGTGCGTGAATGGTTGCTGGGCCCGGCGCCCCAGGCGTTGCGTGCCCTGATTGAGCAGGACCAGGCGTCGGACGCCAACGCGGCGGGCGTGGAGGCGCTGGAGCGCCTGGTGCGCTACCGGCGCGATCTGGTCGTGCTGCTGCGCAATTTCGTCAACCTGAGCGATTTTTACGCTCAGCACCAACCGGCCATCTTCCAGGCCGGCACGCTCTATATGGACCAGCGCAGCTGCAACCTGTGCTTGCGCGTGGCCGACATGGGGCGCCATGCGGCGCTGGCGGCGTTGTCGGGCACCTACCTGGTGTACTGCCAGTGCGTGCGACAGGGCGAGGCGCCCCTCACCATCGTGGCGGCCATGACCGGCGGTGATGCCGACGACATGATGGTGCCCGGGCGCAATGGCGTGTTCTACGACCGCCAAGGGCGTGACTGGAACGCCAGCGTGGTCAAGGTGGTGGAGGCGCCCATCAGCGTGCGACAGGCCTTCTGGTCGCCCTACAAACGCATTGGCAAGCTGATCGGCGATCAGATGCAGAAGTTTGCAGCTTCGCGCGACAAGGACGTGGAGGCCAAAGCCGCTGCCCGCGTGGCCGATGCGGGCAGCAAGGCCGAGGCCCCGGCGGCACCCGCGGCCGACACCAAGGCGCAGGCCTTCGATATTGCCAAGTTCGCGGGGATTTTTGCCGCCATCGGCCTGGCCCTGGGTGCTTTGGGCACAGCGGTGGTCGCGGTGGTGACGGGCTTCCTGGGCCTGCCCTGGTGGCAGATGCCCCTGGTGCTGGTGGGTGCCATGCTGGCCATTTCCGGGCCATCCATGTTGCTGGCATGGTTCAAGCTGCGCAAGCGCAATGTGGGGCCGTTGCTGGACGCCAACGGCTGGGCGGTCAACATCCGGGCGCGCATCAACATCCCCTTTGGGGCGTCGCTCACGCGGGTGGCCGAACTGCCGGCCGGTGCCGAACGCTCGCTGTCCGACCCCTACGCCGAAAAGCCCAGCCCGTGGCCGTGGTGGCTGTTGCTGGCCGTGCTGATGGGTGGTGTGTACTGGGGCTGGAAGCAGGGCTGGTTCTGAGTCGGTGGAGCGCGTTGACTGCATCGTGATCGGGGCGGGGGTGGTGGGCCTCGCCGTGGCTCGCGCCATGGCGCAACGGGGCTTGGAAACCATCGTGCTGGAGCGTGCGCTGAGCATCGGTACTGAGACCAGTTCGCGCAACAGCGAGGTGGTGCACGCCGGCATCTACTACCCCACTGGTTCGCTCAAGGCCCTGTGGTGTGTGCGTGGCAAACACTTGCTCTACGACCACTGTGAGCGCCACGGTGTGCCCCACCAGCGCTGTGGCAAACTCATCGTCGCCACGTCCGAAGACCAGGTGGGAGAACTGGTGCGGCTGCAGGCCACCGGCCACGCCAACGGTGTGCCCGAGTTGGCGCTGCTGACTGCCGCGCAGGCCCAGGCGCTGGAGCCTGAGTTGCGTTGTGTCGCGGCCTTGCACAGCCTCAGCACGGGCATTGTGGACAGCCATGCTTTCATGCTGTCGCTGCAGGGCGACTGCGAAGCCGCCGGGGGCCTGTTCGCTTTCGGCTCACCCGTGTTGGGCGGCCACATGGGGGCGGACGGTATCACCCTGCAAGTCGGTGGCGAGCAGCCGATGGAGATCCGCGCCGGTATCGTCGTCAACGCGGCGGGGTTGTGGGCGCAGCAGGTGGCTTCGGGGTTGGAGGGGCTGGCTGAGCGACACATTCCCCAGCTTCACACCGCTAAAGGCAACTATTACAGCCTGGCTGGGCGTTCCCCGTTTGCCCGTCTCATCTACCCTGTGCCCGAACCGGGCGGGCTTGGCGTGCACCTCACCCTAGACCTGGGCGGGCAAGCCCGGTTTGGCCCCGATGTGGAATGGGTGCACACGTTGGACTATGGGGTGGACCCGCGCCGCGCCGATGGTTTCTACGCCGCCATCCGCCGTTACTGGCCGAACCTGCCCGACGGCGCGCTGCAACCGTCCTACGCTGGCATCCGTCCCAAGTTGTCAGGGCCCGGCGAAGCGGCGGCAGATTTCATGATTCAGGGGCCAGCGGTGCACGGCATCCCAGGCTTGGTCAACCTGTTTGGCATCGAGTCGCCTGGGTTGACGTCGGCCCTGGCAGTGGCGGAAGCGGTGGCTGCGACGGTTTGAAGCGGGGCAGGTGTCAAAGCGGTGCCATTGCCTGGCGCTCCAGCCACCCTGGAACCCCTGCACGGGCGCAGGCTTGCAAGCCGCGCAATGTGGTGTGTCCTGCATCGCGAAGCCCATGTCGGCCGGTCAGGTCGGCCTGTATGCGGCACAGCAGGTCCGCAGTCACTTGCGCGTCAGACAAGGCGCGGTGGGCGCGCCCTTCGCGTGACAGGTGCAGGTGCTCAGCCAGGGTGCTGAGTTTGTGGTTGGGCGCCTGTGGGTAGAGGCGCCGGGCCAGCAACACGGTGCAGGCGAAGGGTTGCGCGTGGTTCAACCCCAAGGCGGCCAGTTCGGCCTGCCAGAATTTCCGGTCGAACGACGCGTTGTGGGCCACCAGCGGCACATCGCCCACAAAGCGGGCAGCTTCGGTCATCACGGTCGCCACGTCGGGCGCCGTCCGCACCATTGCGTCGGTGATGCCGGTGAGCTGGCTGATGAAGCCGGGTATGCGCCGTCCCGGGTTCATCAGGCTCTGGTAGTGATCCACCAACCGGCCTTGTTCGGTCATCACGATGGCGACCTCGGTGGGCCGGTCGCCATAAGCAGGCGACATGCCGGTGGTTTCGAAGTCGATGACTGCAATGCGGGCCATGCCGCATTGTAGGCAGGCCACCCGTCCGTGCCGGTGTGTACGATGGCGGCCATGTCCGAAGACAACCAGACTTACGTGCCCCCCTCGTTCATCGCGCTTTACCTCCCCGAGGGCCGGCTGAAGCCGACTGCGCCCAAGGCAGAGATTGCGCAGCGCCATGAATTGTGCGAAGACTTGGCTCAGATGCTGACGGAGACGGCATCAACCCTGTTCCATACTTTGCACATCACAGAAACCGATGTGCTGCAGCGCTGCCTGGCTGGACTGACCGGAGAAGGCGCGGTGGTCAGCCCGCCCGAAGCCGAATGGGTGGTACGCCGTTTGGCAGAGTTGATGAACTGGCCATTCTGGGGCAATGACGCTGTTCCTGAGCGGCCGACGCAAATCGCCTGAGTGCCCATGTGAGTTCAGCGTTCGCCGGCGGCTCTTTCAGTCGGCCAGGCCCAGCGTCGCAAGCCCGTACAGCGGGACGCCCAGCCACGGTTGCCAGCAGGCTTCGGTGGCCTGGGCGGCCCAGCCATAACATTCGGTCACGCTGCTCAGGGCCTGCAATCGCAATCGGGGGTGGATGCTGGTGAGTTCTTGCGGGCTGCGCAAGCCCCATTGAAACTGCGCGCCTGTGGGGCCCACGCTGGCGTGCAGCCCGGCCTGGCCCACGGCCAGTGCCGACAGGGTGTCCAGCACCAGCAATGAACCGGTGGGCGCGTGTTCGGCAAAACTGAGCAGCACCTGGCGCACTTGTGCTGGCTCCAGGTACATCAACACGCCCTCGCACACCACCAGCACTGGGGTTTGAGCGCTGCGTGGTGGCAGCGCCAGGCTGGTCCACCAGTCGGCGGTGCGCAAGTCCACGATGGTGTTGCAACAACGGGGAGTGCGAGGTGGCAGCAGGGCTTCACGCAGAGCGTGCACCTCCGGCAGGTCGGCGTCGATCCAGCCATTGCGCCCGTTGTCCAGCCACTGGAAATGGCTGGACAGCCCACAACCCAGATTCACCCCCAACGCGTTTGGCCACTGCTGGAAAAATGCCTGCCCGATCGCTTTGATTTCGCGCGTGCGCCACAGGATGTTGATGACGGTGGGCGCGTCGATCATGTAGCGGCCGGGGTCCACACCCAGGCAGTGCAACAGGTCGTCAGCGTGGGTGTCGTGGCAGTTCAGCCATGGGAATTGGCGGTGGCCGGCCGCACGAGCTGCCAGCGGAATGAGCAGGGTGCTGGGCACCGCGGGTAGCGAGCAGGCCGACAACCGGCAGGGCCGTGAAGCGCGGGGCAGGTCGCATCGGGTGCGCCCGCAACGGCGAATGACCGGGTCCATGGCTTGCTCCTGCATGTCGAATGAGACATGCCCAGACCATCATAGTTCACTTCATCCGGGCTGTGTAGCCGCCATGACAGGGGGGTGCGACGCCACCAGAGCATCCCAAAACGCCTGGGTCAGCCGCAGCGGGCGTGGCGATTGCCGCACAATCGCCGAGAACTGGCAGGTGTAGCGCAGGACGGTCGGTGAGATGGCCCGCATCTGTCCATGCCGCACAAAAGGTTCGGCGTAGTGGTCCGGCAGAAAGCCCACGAACGCACCCGACAGCACCAGCGTTGCCACCGCTTCCTGGTCCGATGCCGTGGCATGCCGCTCCAGCTGCCGTTCGTGGGTCAGCTCCATGTTTGGGGAGTGGTAGCCCAGAGCGGCGAGGTCTTGCTGGCGCAGGTCGTCCCAGTCGAAAGTGCGCAAGGCCTGCGCAAACCAGGGGTGACCCTGTCCTGCGTAAAGCTGCATGGTTTCGCCGAACAGCTCTTTGTAGAGCAGCGTTTCCGAATGGCGGTGTTCCGGGATGACTCCCAGGTGGTAGCGACCTTCAATCACGCCACGCTCGATCATTCCGATCGGCCCCACGTGAAGGTGCAGGGTAGCCTCGGGCGCGAGTTGCCGAAAACGCGCCACTGCGTCGGCAATTCGTGCCTGGGGGTTGGAGGCTGTTTTCTCGAACAGCGCCACGTGCAGATCGCCACCCAGGCGGCGGTGGATGTCGTGCAGATTGCCGCGAAAAGCGTCGGTGGCGGCGAGCAGGCGCAGCGCCGCCTCATACACCTGTTCGCCTTCGGGCGTGAGGGCAAAGCCAGCCCGTCCGCGCCGGCACAGGACCAGGCCCAGGCGCGTTTCCAGGTCTTTCACGTGCCGGCTGATGGTCGACATGGCGATGTTCAGCTCCAGCTCCGCCGAAGCCATGCCGCCGCACTCCACCACGCTTTTGAATACCCGCAGCAGGCGCAGATCGGCATCGCCGAGCTGCCCCAGCAGGGCCACGTTTTTTACTTGCATGAATGTTCAACCAAAGATGGGTATCTGTTCATTGATGGGAGTATGGCAGCGCGCCAGAATGCCTGCACGTTTTCTTCATTTCGAGGCCTTCACCATGGACATGACCGACCGCCAGCACCTTGGGGCTCCTTTGGCTCCCCTGCGCACCGACGCCGCCTGGCTGGATGCGCACTGGATGCCCTACACCGGCAACCGCCAGTTCAAGGCACAGCCGCGCATGATCACCGCCGCCCAGGGCGCGTACCTGATCGATGGCGATGGTCGGCGCATCTTCGACGGTCTCTCGGGCCTGTGGACCTGCGGCCTCGGACATTGCCAGCCGAGCATCAGCCGTGCCGTGGCGCAGCAGGTTGCCACGCTGGACTATTCGCCTGCCTTCCAGTTCGCGCATCCTCTCTCTTTCGACCTGGCCAACCGCGTCGTGGAACGCATGCCCAAAGGTCTGAGCCATGTGTTTTTCACCGGCTCTGGCTCCGAATCGGCCGACACGTCGTTGAAAATGGCGCGCGCCTACTGGCGGGCCAAAGGGCAGGCCAGCAAAACCCGCCTGATCGGTCGCATCAAGGGCTATCACGGGGTGAACTTTGGGGGTATTTCGGTGGGCGGTATCGTGGCCAACCGCAAGCTGTTCGGGCAGGCGGTGGAGGCCGATCACCTGCCGCACACCCAGCCGCCCAACGGTTCATTCTTCAAAGGTATGCCGCCGGCCCAAGCTCAGGGCGCTTATCCTGGAGCTGCGCTGGCCGATGAGCTGTTGCAGCTCATCCAGTTGCACGACGCGACCAACATTGCCGCAGTGATTGTGGAGCCCATGAGCGGCTCGGCCGGGGTGGTGATTCCGCCGAAGGGCTACCTGCAACGCCTGCGCGAGATTTGCACTGCGCACAACATCCTGCTGATTTTTGACGAGGTGATCACCGGTTTTGGCCGCATGGGTGCCTGGACCGGGGCCGAGGCCTTTGGCGTCACGCCCGACATTCTGAACTTTGCCAAACAGGTGACCAACGGCGTGCAGCCGCTGGGCGGGGTGGTGGCGACCCGGGAAATTTACGACACCTTCATGGCCGCTGGCGGGCCCGACTACATGCTGGAGTTCCCGCACGGCTATACCTACTCGGCCCACCCGGTGGCCTGCGCCGCAGGTATCGCCACCATGGACCTGTTGGTCAAGGAGGACATGCCGACGCGGGTGGCCGAATTGGCGCCCCACTTTGAACGCGCCGTGCACGGCCTGCGGGGCGCCAAGCATGTGGCCGACATCCGCAACTACGGCCTGGCGGCGGGCTTCACCATCACCCCGGTGCCCGGTGAGCCGGCCAAGCGCCCTTACGAGATTGCCATGGCCATGTGGAGCAAAGGTTTCTACGTGCGTTATGGCGGCGACACCATCCAGCTGGCGCCGCCCTTCATCAGCACCCCGGCCGAGATCGACACCCTGGTCAGTGCCTTGGGCGATACGTTGCAGGCCATCGCCTGATACCGTTCCTGAGCAGCGGCCCCGATGCTCCCGCATGCGGGCCCGAGGGGCACCGTGGATCGAGCATTCGGCTTGGGGCCCTTGTTCAAAAACCGCCCAGGGCCTTGTAGAGCGCCACGCGGTTCTGCTGCAGCGCGTAGCCCACCTGCACCGCAGCCTGTTCGGCGCTGTACAGGCTGCGTTGTGCGTCCAGCCATTCCAGCTGGCTCGCTACACCTTGGTCCAGCCGGCGCTGGGTGAGGCGTGAGCGTTCGCGCTCGGCCGTCAGCAGCTCCTGTTGTGCCTGGGCCTGCAGGCGCAAAGTGTCCTGGCCGGCCAGCGCGTTGTTCACATCCTTGAAAGCGGTCTGGATCGCCTTTTCGTACTGCGCCAGTGCCGCTTCGCGGGCCGCCTGGGCCGAGGTCAGGTTGGCGCGGTTGGCGCCCCCGTCAAAAATGGGCAGCAAGGCCTGCGGCGCCAGCGTCCAGCCCCAGGAGCCGCTGCCCAGCAAGCCCGACAGCTCGCTGCTGGCGCTGCCCAGACTGGCCGTCAGGCTGATGCGCGGGAAAAAGGCCGCGCGCGCCGCGCCGATCTGGGCGTTGGCTGCTGCCAGTTGCTGTTCCGCAGCGCGGATGTCCGGCCGGTCCAGCAGCACGCGCGACGGCACGCCCACCGCCACGTCCGCAAAGGCGGTTGGGTTGCTCGTGGGGGCGGGACTGCCCGCATTCAAAACAGCCGTTTCTGGTACAGGACCGCCCACCAGCAAGGTCAGGGCATTGCGTGCCACCGCCCGTTGCTGTTGCAGTTGGGCCCGGCTGGCGCGGGCTGCCGCCGCCAGCGACTCGGCCTGTCGCAACTCCAGGGCCGAGGCTGCGCCGTGCTCAAAGCGCAGCCGGGTCAGGCGCAGGGTGTCATCGCGCGTGGCCAGGGTGCGGTCTGCCAGCATCAGCTGGGCTTGCGCCGATTCCAGGTCCAGCCAGGCCGAGCTGACGCCCGCGACCAGCCCGATGCGGGTGTACTTCAGCGCTTCTTCGGACGCCAGAAACTGCGCCCGGGCCGCTTCGCTCAGGCTTTCCAGCCGGCCAAAGAAGTCGATTTCCCAGCCAACCACCTGCAACCCGGCGGTGTAGGTGCTCTTGATGGGCTCATTCTCGCCCACGGTCTGGCGGTTGCCGGTCAGGCCGGCGTTCACCGTGGGCAGTTGCGCCGCTTCGCGGATGCGCAATTGGGCCCGCAGCTGTTCCAGTTGGGCAGCCGCCATGCGGGCGTCTTGGTTGCGCTGCAGGGCTTGTTCGACCAACGAGCGCAGGGCCGGCTCCTGGACAAAGTTCTGCCAGGGCAGGGGCGCGATGGTGGCTTCACCGGCCACAGCGGCATCAGCACCTTGCCATTTGGCGGGCAAGGGCAGGTCCGGGCGTTGGTAGGGCTGGAACTGTGAGCAGCCGGCCACCACGGCCAGCACGGTCGGGGCCAGGGCCCACGGCGCCCAGCGCTTGCTGCGCGGTTTCAAAAGTGCGTCAGTCATGTTGAACCCCCAGTTTTTCAGCGTCGTGCTGGTGGACCAGGTGCTGCCGGGCGCTGCCCTTGAACAGCGAGCGCACCACCACAAAGAACACCGGCACAAAAATCACCGCCAGCACCGTGCCGGTGACCATGCCACCGATGACGCCGGTGCCAATGGCACGCTGGCTGGCCGAGCTCGCCCCCGTAGCGATGGCCAACGGGATCACCCCGGCGGTGAAGGCCAGCGAGGTCATGATGATCGGCCGGAAGCGCAGGTGGGCCGCCTCCAGCGCCGCATCGAACAGGCTCTTGCCCTGTGCTTGCAAGTCTTTGGCGAACTCGATGATCAGGATCGCGTTCTTGGCCGACAGGCCGATGATGGTGATCAGGCCGACCTGGAAGTACACGTCGTTCGCGTAGCCGCGCAGCCAGGTGGCCAGCAGCACCCCGATCACGCCCAGCGGCACCACCAGAATCACCGCCAGCGGGATGGTCCAGCTTTCGTACAACGCGGCCAGGCACAGGAACACCGCCAGGATGGCGAACGCGTAAACGATGTAGGCCTGCGCGCCGGCGAGCTTTTCTTCGCGCGATTGGCCAGTCCATTCAAAGCCGAAGCCCGGTGGCAGCTGGGCCGCGAGTTTTTCCATCTCGGCCATGGCGTCGCCGGTGCTGTAGCCTTCTGCGGCACTGCCGCTGATGCGCATGGCCGGGTAGCCGTTGTAGCGCACGGTCTGCATCGGGCCCAACACCCAGCGGGTGGACGCAAAGGCCGACAGTGGCACGGCCTGGCCTTTGCCGTTTTGCACCGTCAGGCGCAGCAGGTCTTCGGGCTGCATGCGGGCTGGGGCGTCGGCCTGCACCACCACGCGCTGCAGGCGGCCCGCGTTCGGGAAGTCGTTGGCGTAACTCGATCCCAAAGCCGTGCCCAGTGTGGACGCGATGCTGTCAAAGCCCACACCCAGCGCGGCGGCGCGTTCGCGGTCGATGTCCACCTGCAACTGCGGCGCCGGCTCCAGGCCGTCGGGCCGCACCTGGGTCAGCACCTTGCTTTGCGATGCCATGCCCAGCAACTGGTTGCGTGCCGCCATCAAGGCTTCAAAGCCCTGGTTGCCCCGGTCTTGCAGGCGCAAACTGAAGCCCGATGCACTGCCCAGTTCCGGGATCGGTGGCGGACTCAGCGGGAAGATGAACGCGTCTCGGATGCCCATCAGCGCCCCGAATGCACGCCCTGCCAGGGCTTGAGCGCTGCTGCCCGGTCCGGTCCGTTCACTCCAGTCTTTCAGGGTGACGAACGCCAGCGCAGCGTTCTGCCCCTGGCCGGAGAAACTGAAGCCCAGCACGCCCACCATGCTGTCCACCTCGGGCTGCTTGAGCATGAAGGCTTCCACCTGCTCCATCACCGCGCGGGTGCGTTCCTGGGTGGCGCCCGGTGGCAGTTGCACGTTCACGAGCAGGTTGCCCTGGTCTTCCTGCGGCAGGAAAGACGCGGGCAGGCGCTGAAACACCAAAACGGCTGCGGCCACCACCGCCACGTAAATCACCAGTGTGCGGCCCGATTTGCGCAGCAAGCGTGCCAGCCAGCCTTCGTAGCGTTGGGTGGTCCGGGCAAAGCCCCGGTTGAACCAGCCGAAGAAGCCCGTTTTGGCGTGCTGGTGCCCGGCTTCCACCGGCTTGAGCAGCGAGGCGCACAGCGCCGGCGTCAACGACAGCGCGAAGAACGCCGAGAAGCCGATCGACACCGCCATCACGGTGGCGAACTGGCGGTAGATGTTGCCGACCGAACCGCTGAAAAATGCCAGCGGCACGAACACCGACACCAGCACCACGGTGATGCCGACGATGGCGCCCGAAATTTGGCGCATCGCCTTGTGGGTGGCCTCGCGCGGCGGCAGGCCTTCCTCGCTCATGATGCGCTCGACGTTTTCCACCACCACGATCGCGTCGTCCACCACGATGCCGATCACCAGCACCATGCCGAACATGGTGAGCACGTTGATGGAAAAACCCAGCGCCAGCAGCGTGGCAAAGGTGCCCAGCAGCGCGATCGGCACCACGATGGTGGGGATCACGGTGTAACGCCAGTTCTGCAGGAACAGGAACATCACCACGAACACCAGCAGTACCGCTTCGAACAAGGTCACGACCACCTTTTCGATCGAAATCTTGACAAAGCGTGAACTGTCGTACGGGATGCTCCAGCTCATGCCTTTGGGGAAGTAGGCTTCGAGCGATTGCATCTTGGCGCGCACTGCCTGGGCGGTGGCCAGCGCGTTGCCGCTGGGGGCCAGCTGAACGCCAATGCCGACCGAGGGCTGGCCGTTCAGGCGGGCGCTGGTGGCGTAGAGCTGCCCGCCCAGTTCCACCCGCGCCACGTCTTTCAGGCGCACGGTGGAGCCGTCGGTGTTGGCGCGCAGCAGCAGGCGCTCGAACGCCCCCACCGACGACAGCTGGCCCTGCACCACCACCGTGGCGGCGATGCCTTGGCCGGCCACATTGGGCAGGGCGCCGATTTCACCGGCTGACACCTGCAGGTTTTGCGCTCGGATGGCGGCGGTCACGTCGGCCGCGTTCAGGCCGTAGCCCTGCAGCTTGGCCGGGTCTATCCAGACCCGCATGGCACGCTCTGTACCGAACAACTGGGCCTGGCCCACGCCCGCCACCCGCTGGATTTCGGGCAGCACGTTGCGTGAGGCGTAGTCGCCCAGCGCCACCGGATCCCAGGCCGGGTCGGTGGACGACAGGATGGTGAACAGCAGGAAGTTGGAGCGAGCCTTGTCGACCCGGACGCCTTGCTGCGTCACTGCAGAGGGCAGCCTCGGTGTCGCGCGCGACAGGCGGTTCTGCACGTCCACCTGGGCCAGCTCATCGTTGGTGCCAGGCTCGAAGGTCAGCGTCAGCGTGCCGGAACCGTTGGCCTGCGCCACCGATTCCATGTAAATCAGGCCGGGCGAGCCGTTCATCTCGCGCTCGATGATGGACAGCACGCTGTCCTCCAGCGTTTGAGCCGACGCGCCAGGGTAGGTCGCGTTGATGACAATGGCGGGAGGGGCCACCGGCGGGTACTGCGACACCGGCAGTTGGGTGATGGAAGCCGCGCCCAGCACCGTCACGAACAGAGCGATCACCCACGCGAAGATGGGGCGGTCAATGAAGAATTTGGCCATGCGGTTCCCCTGTCACTGGCCTTTGTTGCTGCTGCCATTTGCGGCGGGCCCTTGCCAGGGCACCGCTTTCACAGGCGCGTCCCCGCGCAGCTTCTGGAAGCCGTCGACCATCACCTGGTCCCCGGCGGACAGGCCTTCCATCACCACCCACTGACCTTGCTGCTGGCCACCCAGCTTCACCGGTCGCGGGCTCACCTTGCCGTCGGTTCCCACCACCATCACCTTGTCGCCCTGCGGGGATCGAGTGACCGCCTGTTGCGGCAGGGTGACGGCTTGAGGCGCCAGTGCTTGCGCCAGCCGCACCCGCACGTACATGCCCGGCAGCAGCCGACCACCCGGGTTGGGCACCTCGGCGCGCAGCGTCACCTGGCCGCTGGTGCTGTCCACCGTCAGATCGGTGAACAGCAACTTGCCGGTTTGCGGGTGTACCGTGCCGTCTTCCAGCACCACCTGCACCTGCGCGCTCTGGCCCTTCTGCAGCTTGCCAGCTTCCACCGCTCTCGCCAGCGCCAACGCTTCGTTCGCGCTCTGGGTGAAGTTCACATACAGCGGGTTGATTTGCTGCACCACCGCCAGTGGCGTGATGTCGCCTTGACCCACCAGCGCACCTTCTGTCACCAGCGCACGGCCCACACGGCCGGCGATCGGCGCCGCCACGTCGGCATAGCTCCGGTTGATGGTGGCTGTCTGTACCGCTGCCTTGGCCACCGCCACATCGGCTTCGGCCTGGCGCACCGCCACTTCGGCATTCACAAATTCCTGCTTGCTGACGGCCTGCTCGGTCACCAGCGGGCGGTAGCGTTCCAGCAAAGCCTGGGCCTGGGCCAGCTGCGCTTCGGCTTTGGCCTGCTGCGCGCGGGCGCTGGCCAGTGTGGCTTCGTAGGGGGCGGCATCAATGCGGAACAGCGGCTGCCCTGCCTTCACGTCAGCGCCTTCCTGGAACACCCGCTGCTGCAGGATGCCCGCGACCCGGGCGCGAACCTCGGCGATGCGAGAGGCTTCCAGGCGACCGGGCAATTCGGCGTTGAGTGCCACCGCGCCGGGCGCCACGGTGATGACGCCGACTTCTGCCGGGGGCATTTGCTTGCCTGCCCCGCTGCCTGAACCTTCCTGCTTGCTACAGGCGGCGAGCGCCAAAGCGAGGGCGGTGAGAGTGAGCGCCAGCCGTGTGTGGCGGGCGGTGGAGGGGCGTGACGCGACAGGGGTTGCGACCATGTGATACCTCAGACAGGGCTGGAAATCGGGGAAAACCGCGGGTGTTGGGGAACTTTAATCAAGCGTTAATATACATACAATCTTGAATGTATGTGTTTCAGCCCGGTAAAGTCCGCGTGCAATTGCTGGAAACGATATGGTGAGACGAACGAAAGCCGAAGCTGAGCAGACCCGCCATGCCTTGCTGGACGCGGCGGAGCGCCTGTTCCTGGAGCGTGGAGTGTCCCGCACCACCTTGCAGGACATTGCCACGGCTGCCGGCACCACCCGTGGCGCCATTTACTGGCATTTTGAGGACAAGGCCGCCTTGTTCAACGCGATGATGGACCGCGTCACGTTGCCGCTGGAGCAGGCATTTCTGGACTTCCCCGATTGCGCCCAGGCCAACGCCGACGCGGTGCTGGCCCATTTGCTCAACGCCATCCTGAACGCGCTGAAGGCCACCGTACACGACCCCCAGACCGGCCGGGTGTTTGAAATCGCGATCCACAAGGTGGAGTACGTGACCGACATGCAGCCGGTGGTTCAGCGCCGGATGGAGGCGATGGGTCAGTTTCGCCGATACATCCAGAGTGCTTTGGAGCGGGTGGCCGAGCTGCGCAACACGCCGCTGCCCATGTCAGCGCCCGATGCGGCGATGGGACTGTGCATGCTGTTCGACGGCCTGCTGGAAAACTGGCTGCTGGACCGTGCTGCTTTCGACCTGGAGGCCATGGGCAGGATCATGTTGACCAATTTCCTGCGTGGTCTGGGGCTGGTGTTGCCCGATCAGCCACTTGCTCTGGGGAGTCCGGATTCAGGGGCTGGGGGTGCTGGCGTCTGACGCGGTCGCATCGGTCGGCGTGGACACGCTGTCAAGCAGTGCCACCTCGTTGTCCACCGGGCTGGCTGGTGTCGGTGCGGAAGCGTTTGCTGTGGGAGTTTCTGCGGGAGCCTCGGCCGCCGGAGGCTGAGTGGGGGACGTCGGATTCGCAGGCGTTGAAGCCAGCGCCTGATTTTCCTGATAGCGCGCCAGGTTGCGCGATACCCGGTCCAGCGCCTGACTTTGACCAGGTGTTTTGCCTTCCGCAGCCCTGGCTTCAAATTTCGCCACCACGCGCTCCAGTCCGGGCGGCGTGTTCGGGCGCCCGGCGTTGGTCGCAGTTTCGGTGCCCGCTTCGGCTTTGTTTGCTTTGGGCCATTCACGGACCATCGCGGCCGCAGGGGTGTTCTGGATCTTCATGGTCAAACTCCAGCACCCCCAGAACTGGGGGCAAGTTTTAGCACTTTAGCAACGAACGGCTTCGCTGGATACCCGGAAAAGCCAGGCCATGCCAGGCCAATTTGTGGCGTTGAAGGCATCGAGCTGCTCAGTCTTTGGTAAGTTTGAACACGGCCGTGCTGGCGCGCAGGTTGGGCCACAGTCGCACTTCACGCCCTTGCTCCAGTCCAAAACTGTCGGTCACTTGCAGTCCCAACCGTTGAGCCAGCACCTCAAAGTCCCCGTAGGTCCCGACGCGGATGTTGGGCGTGTCGTACCACTGGTAGGGCAGTCGCCTGGTCACCGGCATGCGGCCTTGCAACACGCTCAGGCGGTTGGGCCAGTGGGCGAAATTGGGGAAGGCCACGATCGCCTGGTGCCCCACGCGCGCGGTTTCGCGCAGCATGGTTTCGGTGTTGCGCAGGTGTTGCAGGGTATCGATCTGCAGCACAAGATCAAAGCTGTTGTCCTCGAACATGGCCAGGCCATCTTCCAGATTCAGCTGCAATACGTTGATGCCGCGTTGCAGGCAGGCGTGGACCTTGGTGTCGTCGATTTCGACGCCGTAGCCTGTGCACTGCCGCGTATCGCGCAAATAGGCCAGCAGGGAGCCGTCTCCACAGCCGAGATCGAGCACGCGGGAGCCGACGGGCACCAGCCGGGCGATGGATTCAAGGGTCAGGCGGTCGGTCATGGGCGGCCTCCTTGTGCGGTGGTCGGGCTACCCTGGGCCACGTGGCGGTCAAAGTAGGCCCGCACGGCGGCGTGGTAGCGCGGGTCATCGAGCAAAAAAGCGTCGTGGCCGTGCGGCGCATCAATTTCGGCGTAGCTCACGTCACGCCGGTTGTCCAGCAGCGCCTTCACCATCTCGCGGCTGCGCGCTGGTGAAAAGCGCCAGTCGGTGGTGAAGCTGATGAGCAGAAACTGCGCCTTCGCAGCCGCCAGGGCCGCGCTCAGGTTGCCACCATGAGCGCGCGCGGGGTCGAAATAGTCGAGGGCGCGGGTGATGAGCAGATAGGTGTTGGCGTCGAAATACTCGCTGAACTTGTCACCCTGGTAGCGAAGGTAGCTCTCGATCTGGAACTCCACCTCCTGTGTGCTGTAGCGGTACGCCAGGCGCTCCATCGCGTCCATGTCACCGTCCTGCGCAGCCTCGGTCAGTGGTTTGAGCTGGCGGCCGAACTTTTCGTTCATCACGTCGTCGCTCAGGTAGGTGATGTGGCCAATCATGCGGGCAATGCGCAAACCACGCCGTGGCAGTGTGCCCTGTCTCAGGTAATGACCGCTGTGGAAGTCAGGGTCGGTCACGATGGCGCGCCGCGCCACCTCATTGAAGGCGATGTTTTCGGCCGTGAGATTGGGTGCGCTGGCCACCACCACCGCATGGCGCACGCGGTCGGGGTATTGCAGCGTCCAGCTCAGCGTTTGCATGCCACCGAGGCTGCCGCCCATGACGGCAGCGAGCTGGCCAATGCCCAGTGCGTCCAGCAAACGCGCCTGGGCGTTCACCCAGTCCTCTACCGTCACCACCGGGAAGTCGGCCCCCCAGGGCTGGCCGGTGGCGGGGTTGGTGTGGGTGGGGCCCGTGCTTCCGAAGCAGGAGCCCAGGTTGTTGACGCCAATGACAAACCACCGGTCAGTGTCTACCGCCTTGCCGGGGCCGATCATGTTGTCCCACCAGCCTTCGCTTTTGGCGATGGGCTGGCCGCTGGCGTCAACGTGCAGGCCCGCCACATGGTGACTGGCGTTGAGCGCGTGGCAGATCAGCACCGCGTTCGAGCGGTCTGCGTTGAGCGTGCCATAGGTCTCGTAGACGAGTTCGTAGCTTGGCAGCAACGCCCCGCTTTGCAGCGGTAGCGGCTGGTCGAATCGCATGCATTGTGGTGTGACGATCACGTGCTTCACCTCGGGGCGGTGGGCCCCCAACAAAAAACCCGGTGCCGCCAGACCGTTCATTCAAGCAGAAGACGGGGTGCGGGACCGGGTGTCTCCTCTTTAGCGGCATTTTTAATGCGCCCGCAATTCCGGAATCAAATCGGCGCACCCTTAGTATAAAGTGAAGCCGGGCGGCCCGGGAATGCAAGGTGGCTGTCCCAGTACGCAAGGAGAACACATGTCGGAAATCTACGGCTCTGACGCGTACGCCCCGCGAGAGGTGGCGCAGCGAGTGGAACAGGTGGGGGTGGTCAAGGCGCGCTTGCCCTTATTGCCGCTTGCCATACTGGGCGTGCTGGCCGGTGTGTTCATCGGCCTGGGTGCGCTGGTGTTCACGCTCGTCAAGTCCGATGCCACGCTGGGCTTTGCCACCAGCCAGGTGCTGGGCGGGCTGGTGTTTTCGCTGGGACTGTTGCTGGTGGTGGTGGCTGGCGCGGAGTTGTTCACTGGCAACAACCTGCTGGCCATGGCCTGGGCCGATGGCTTGGTGAGCACCCGCGAGGTGTTGCGGAACTGGGGCGTGGTCTGTGCGGCTAATCTGGTGGGTGCGGCTGGTCTGGCACTTCT
>JACCDV010976983.1_pt1 | contig 17714 bp, 26 predicted proteins | sample 7446131 | NCBI WGS metagenome assembly JACCDV01 (sample SAMN15323448, study PRJNA562643) | freshwater metagenome | isolation source: river surface water | place: USA:Blue River Watershed | collected 2017-08-17 | reverse complement strand
GGCCAACACAGGAATCTCGGGAAATTTTGGACTCCAATAAAAAAACTCCACAGATCTCTCAGGATCCATGGCAGTGCCTCCGCATTTGTCGGCGAAGTAGGCATAAAATTTACCATCACGAACTTGGCATTGCAGTTTGTCAAATCCGTGAACTACTCCTACTTTTAAACCTTGACGTATTGCCTGTTGCTCTTGCGGACTTTTTCTGGCAAATCTATGAAAGGTACCAATACACAAATAATGACCACCATTTTCAACAAAGTTTTTTTCATTTAGATGTTGATGATATTCTTCTGTGTCGTCATCAATATAGATATGAATGTCTGGATGAGTTTTGGCCAACTCATCTAATATTGGTTTTACAGCATAATGATATTCGCTGTAAAGATTATACTCTCTACGGTCATTGGCATTGGCAGTTTTATAGTCGCCTTCTTTGAAACTCCAACGAGTATAAATTTCGTCTACCTTGATACCATTGGATAAAAAACTATCTAGCACAGTCCAGGAGTCGGCACCACCGCTGAATTGAACAACTACATAGTCGTAGGTATCTCTAATTTGTTGTGCTCGCTCTCGATAGAGTTCCTGTATAGCCTTGGAAGGACGCTTGGTCCAGTTAATGGATTTATAGGTAGACTCGTGAAAGTTCCAGCGTACATCTAGATTTTTTCTTGAAGCGTAGAACAGGGCATCGGATTTATTAACAAATGTTTGATGCCCTGAATGATATATTCCGTAAGGATAATCAGTTAATATTGTCATTGTATTGACAGCGCACTAGGCGCTGTGATATCAAGGTTGAATTTTATCAAAAACTGAACGAATGCGTACAATATCACCCAATATCAAATCATTGAAGTCTGTGATTTTTTTGGCGTTGATATCAATGCCTACATCGGTATAAGGTTTAGCAGTTGTTGGGTTGGTCAATTCTTTGACCAAAACTGCTTGAATCTTCTTTACAGTGTCAGGATTGGCTGTCTTGTTTGAAAACACCATGAACATCTGTACAGGATTTTCAAAACCAGTGATACCAGATTCGGCCAAGGTTGGCACATTTGGTGCCAATGGACTGCGTTGTGTACCAGTTACAGCCAACAATCTCAAACGATCTGGATGCTTGATTGCGTTAGAAGTGCCAGTTACAATCAACGGAATTTGTCCGCCCATGACATCAGTAAGTGCTGGACCTTCGCCTTTGTAAGGAATATGTACAAGATTTTTTCCTGTACGTAACTTCAGCACTTCCATGGTGATATGACTGCCTGTGCCCACACCTGCTGAACCATAGTTGATGTCCTTCTTTGGATCAAATTTGACAAAATCTCGAATTGACTTGAATGGAGAATCAACCCCAGTGGTCAGTGCAAAACTCAAACTACCTAAATAAGCCACTTGGTTAAAATCATCATGAATGTTGTAACCAGCATCAGCACGCAGGCTGTTGCTGACCACAGAGCTGGCATTGACCATGAGCACTGTTTCTTTGTTCTTGTTTTGTGCCACTGCACGAGTGCCGATCAATCCAGCAGCTCCAACTTTGTGTTCTAGCACAAAAGTATAACCCGGCATGTTGGTTGTCAAACTGCGTTCCACAGCACGAGCAATTACATCTGTGGGTCCGCCTGGTGGAAATGGCACTACAATTTTTACAGTTTCGGAAGCCCAGGCTGTAGTCGATAGCATACAAAATAGCATGGCTAAAAATTTATTGATCATTATTTCTCCTTAGTTGTTTAATTGATATTCTACAAGTAATAGTAATGATGCCATAACAACCGGCAGTGTTTGACTATAACAAATGTAGAGTGAAAGTTGTTAAAATTTGAATTTGTCGAATTGACAAATTTATTTATCATAGAGATAAAAATTATAAAATAATCCATCCTAACGCTAGTAAATCCTCGCGAATCTCATCAGTGACTTCGCTCTCTTTGACATAACCGTTTTCTTCATAGTATGTTGCAGGATCCGAATCAGCAGTAGCAAAACCGCCCATACCTGAACAATAATAGTCCATGTAATCTTCGTCGCAATCACGTAGAGTAGCAACCACTCCGCCTGCGGCACGCCAACTACAACTCCAACGACTGTCTGACAATACTTCCCAGGTATCTTGTTTCTGAAACTCATTGTTGCACATGGCTGCATACAAATTTTGAGCATAGGATCGAGATGATTTCACTTTGTCGCGAAACCATTCGCTTTCCATCATGTCAGTTTGCATGTTAAATTTTGTCATACGTGGTATGTTTTAATTATAGCACAAAACATACCACAAGGTCAACAATTAGAATTGACGACTATAACTAAAAACCACAGCGCGAGAGTTAGCATCACCGTTGGTTCGATCAATACCAAAATTCACTGTATCCGCTTTGGTCACAGCATAGCCAACACGATAACGCATTGTTTTTTCTGTTTGATTGCTGTAACTGCCGGTGTCAACTGCGTCTCGATATCGAAACCCCACACGGAATCGGAACTGATCAATAGAATGTGTCAATCCTGGTTCTACACTGTAATAGGTATTGTTTCCAGTATTGGAAAATCTTTGACCAGCTGCTGTACGCACATAGCTCCATGTGGTTGGTCGATAAGTTAGTCCGCCTTCAATTCTTTGACCCAGAGCTCCAGTGACATCAGCTTGACTGGTAACAGTTAAAATATCACCTCGCAAATTCTTACTGATTTGAGCACTGCCACCTACAATATAGAGTGCTCCTGAAGCGTTGGTATTCAAATTTTCAGTGATGTGATATTCAGCAGTCATGGATGGGCTAGCATTTGCCACGCCAGCAGACAACAACAATACAAATAATAATTTTTTCATAATAGTCCTTTTAAAATAAAATTACTCATAACAAATTTCTTGGTTGATTGAGTTTGATTAATGCTTGTAGAAGAACTCTACTACGGTAGGCGTTCTGTATTGATAATACAGTAAAGACATTGATATGTCAGGCGTCTATTTTGAAATCCGACGTCGGAAGAACCCGGCGTTGCAAAGATATTTATATTGATATTATTGTATGATTAATTTTTGGCGGAGAGCTAGGGATTCGAACCCTAGATAGTGTTGCCACTATGCCGGTTTAGTAGACCGGTGCCTTCAACCGCTCGGCCAGCTCTCCGTTATTGTTAACTTGGTATTACATGTGGCAAGTATGGCACTGCTCGTGGACCGTGACGTTGTTGCAACAGCATTCGTGCTTCTTCTGCTGTGTTGGCACCCACTCGATCCTTGAACTCCCGGCCATCTACTCTAATTGTTGCTTCGTATAGTTTCATAATATCACCATAATAAAACACACTGACCAGTTGCGAATATCGCTGTTGTTTGCTACCACACACGGTTCGTTCAGTGTGTTTTATTATGGTGGGCCCACCTGGACTCGAACCAGGGACCAAAGGATTATGAGTCCTCTGCTCTAACCAACTGAGCTATAGGCCCTACTAAGTCAATAGTATAAGCTAAGGGCCTTTTGTTGTCAACTGTAATTTTCAAGAAATTTATCTAAACTACCGTACAATCTGGCCAGCATGGCTTCTCTGGAACCAAACATCACAATCTTCACAGGAAGTTTTTTCTTGACCACTATGTAATAGGGCATTTGTAGTTGGCGATCTAGCTTGAGCAACATATTTCTATCAAATGTTTCAAGATCAACATCCATGTCGTAGCTTTCGATCTCCAACATGTTTTTGAGTACAAAGTATCCTATATCTGTCAATCGCAACCCACCAGACCCGCGAATGTTATACCACCACAGTTTCATGGCACGGTCCACAGTCTCCTCGTGCCCGTCGGGCAATGCAGAAATTAGGGTTTCAACGAGTTTGAGTTTGTCACGCACATCAAGGATATATTCTATCGCCGGCCTTCAACAACACCACACTGAATTTGTCAGTTTTGAATTGTGCGTTGAGTTTTTTGGCCAAATTAATGGCATGTCCAGGATTTGAAAAACTTACCTTTTTGTATTTGGGTCCAGGATATTGAATCAACATATTGGAAGTTTTCAAGTTAATGGGAGTTGAATCGTAGAACACTGCCCAGATACCTTCACTGGCTAATACTTGTTCAGTTTTGTAAGTGCTTTTGTTGGTTTGTTCAACCAGCACGTTGGGTTTTGGTCTACTCATCGTAATACTCCTATATTTTATTTATGCCAAAATATAGGTACTTTTAGAATGATCCACCATCCATGTTTACAGTGACAACTTCTTCACGAGGTGATGTTGCAGACTGTTCACGCAAGGTTTGAAGTTCGATTAACAGTCTAGTTAAGTCGGCGTGCAAGGCTTTTGCATCAGTCATACTCATTGTAAAGTCTTTTAGGCCACGACTTTCGTTGCCTTGTACACGGTCCACAAACTTTTGTAAGTGTATACTCATGGCATCCTTGTAAATGGTTCTAAGTTAGGTGGAGTCCAACCTTCTGGTTTAAGAACCTTGCCATCCGCACGTTTGCGAACTTTGCCTGTTTCTGGATCAATTTTGGCAAAGTTGGTACGCATGACTTCGTTCCAGGCAGCTTCACCATTGGCACCTAGGCTATGAATAGCGCCAATTGTGACAACCAAGATGTCAATTAGTGCATCAAGATCGTCTACAATGTTGTCGCTTTCACACAATTCATCAAACTCTTCTTTGATTAAATTGCAATACAGTTGATACTGATCTTTGTTGAGTGTGCCTGTTGTTTGATCACACGCTCTCATAAAATTGTATTGATCTAGGAAAGGATTTCCTGTAGGTTGTAGGTTAGCCATTGGCATACTCGCTTGCTTGTTCTCGGGTTTGAAAAGGGCCATGAAACTTGTAACGTTCCAGGGCAATTAGTTTGGGATCTTGAATGGTTCTCCACTTGCGACCTCGTTTGACAGCATACCATCCTGCGGCAAACCATGATTTGGATTTTTTAGTCTTGGTATACAACGGCAATTGATGTGGAACATCCCACACTGGATTGTGTACTCGGCCGCTAGCAGGATATCCATGCACTAGGTTTGCATCAGGCTTGGTTGCCTTGACTGTGGTTTCAAAGTGTATGTTGGCACGCTGTGCTGCCATACGGATAGTTCGATACTGCTCAACTTGATTGTTGATAACCACTTGATAGCCTCCTGCTGTGGCTTCGATGTTGCCAACTTTTTCGTTGTCTTTCTGCAATATCCAAAACTTTTTATCAATGATAGGTTTAGCTATGATTGTCATTTAGTACTCCTTTGTATGTCTCGTTCATCCATCGTCCAAACGAGTCTGCTGATTCGCTGCATTTGATCAAATCATATTTGCCGCAAAACTGCATGAATCTTACACCCACTTGACCCACATCTTTGTGCGATCGCTGTTCACGAATACAAGTGTCTACAACATTCTTGACCTCATCTGGCTGTGCTGTTAGATCAATCAGCGACACGTTGCGATTGTAATCATCCAACACTCTATGCTCTTGACCATTGTGATCAGTCCAACGTTGTAACATCATGTTGTTCCAGTTATATCCTTGACGATCGCGATCTTCAAATGCTTCTTGTAGTCCTACTTTGTTTTTAGTGCCCTTGGTTCTTACACCTGGATACGCAGAGAATACGTTGTCACTGGTGTCTCCACGCATGCACTTTTCAAACAACAACCATTTAGGGTCTGGAATAGTTTTTGGTTCTTGCTTTTTCTTGTCAATTACTGCTTTTCCTTTGGCATCAAAATAGCCTTCCAAAGTAATGTGCTCATCACTGATACCGTTGTATTGAGTTACATTGGGGGCAATTAATTGTACAAAGTCAGTATCGCTACTGATAATAATATGTTCGTCTTGTGGGTGTAATGCAATCCAACGAGCAATGATATCATCACCTTCTGCTGTTGGACATTGAATTACTGAGCAATTGGTTCTCTCAGCCAAGTATTTAGTCAAAGCATCATACGTTTCCCAGAACATTTTGTCTTCTTCTGCCTCTGCTTCTGTCAGTGCCGCACGGGCTACAGCACGGTTCTTTTTGTATGGCTCATAAAAGTCTTTGCGCCAACTGCGTCCTTCTAAGGCAAACACCACATGATCTGCTTTGAATCGTGTGGCCACTTTGTTGGCACTCATCAACGTAACATGTAAAGCAAATCCAATTTTCTCCCAAGTGTCGGACGCACGAAACGCACCATGTCGAGCACGGAAGAACATGTTTGCTGTGTCAATCAGCACATAACGCATATGAAGCCTTAAATTAATTTGTTGTTGATAATGTATTGTAGCATGAAACGGTGAAAATAGCTATGGCCATCCTTACCAAAATGCCATGAATTGGGTGCTACTGTTTGAATGCCTTGATCTTGAATTAGATAGTTGAACGTTTGTTTTGGATCGTAGGGTCCAATATAACTGGATCCCCAGTCATATCTTTCTGTCAACGGACCAAAATCATTATTTCCGTTGAAAAATATATGTCGTATATTTTTGGATTCTAATTCTTGATGAAATTGCCAAATATCTTCGTGTGCTTGTTGAGTTTTGGTTTTCCAATCTATTGTGCCCACAAACTCTTTGTACCGTTGTTGTAATTCTTCTGGCACCTGATCAATGCCCGACCCGTTGACTTGATAATAAACATTGTTGTGCAACCACTCTTCTCGTTCCCAAGTGGACCATTGAATGATTACCAGCAAGTCTTGATTACCGGGCTGTGAAAGCAACCATTCACGTGAGGTACGGATAATTCTACTGTTAGAACTAGCACTCTCGGCTCCGCAATGAAATCCAGCTTTTAAACTGTCAGCTAGTCTGCGGCCCCAACTTACTGCAAGATTTTCTGGGTGTGGTGCACGACCCATATAAAACAAGTCAGGATCGTCCATGGCAAACGCATGTCGGTTTACAGCCTCTGCGGCTGCAGTATGGCTGTCTCCGTTTACATATAATATCAACTTACTTCCCTACGTCCGTTACCTAGGTCTCTACTGCTGGATCCTCTATTGGGATTTATTGCTTGCTCCTGCTCCCAAGTTTCCATAACCACATGTCTGCACACATTGTTAAACCATCGATCCACAATGTCGGCATCGGTATCGTCGGGCTTGATTTGATACCCGGCACGTACCAAGTTGGCAACAAATTTATCGTTCCAATCTAATTCAAATGCACCTTGGTGCAAATTGTCTGGATCTACATCCATGCTAAGAATGGCTACCCAGGGCTCACCTTTTTCTGTGGCTAACTCTTTTTCTGTCTTTTTAGCTTTGACTTCTTTGGGTTCAGCTTTGACAGGTTTTTTCTTTTTGAATATATCAAATATTCCCATTATTCTCTCACTTTCTTAATCATCAACATCAGTGCTTCATCACGATGATACCAACGCGATTCAATCACTGGTTCACCTGGTCCATGCCATATAGCTCGACTGTACATGGCTGTGGTTAACCACAACCAACGCCCGCTACTATAACATCTACGCGGCCACAAACTAATTTTGTATTCATATTGAGCACGATCTTCAAATGGATCATAGTTGTCGTGTGGCGAAGTCATAAGATATTTCACTTTTTAAATACCGGTATGGGTTGCATTTTGTGTAAATTACGGGCACGAATTTTACGGTATTGATATAAATTCATTGCCTCTGCATCGCTCAGTGGCACAGCACCTGACTCGTCCAATGCCATAGCCACTTCGAGTTCGGCATAACTAAGTCCGCCCAATTGGTCTTGATCTACACGACCATCTTCCCACAGTCCGTCTGTAGGTGGCGCATCAATAATGCGTTGATCAATTCCTAACTCACTGCCCAATTGCCAAACTTCTGTTTTTAACAAGTCGGCAATAGGACTGATATCAACTCCACCGTCACCGTACTTGGTAAAAAAACCCACACCAAAGTCCTCAACTCGATTGCCAGTGCCAACGACAATACCAGAACAACTTTGTGCTATTTGGTACAAGGCCATCATACGTAATCTTGATCGGCTGTTAGCAAATGCTAATTCACTATTGTAGTTGCCCATAGTTTCTTCAAACACATCAAATGCTCGAGTAAGATTGACAATCTCTGTACGAACATTGGAAAACTGACCACCGAGCCAAAAGCAATGATCCAAACTGAGATTATGTAATTCTGGACGTTGACGAATAGGTAATGCTATTGCAATTGTGTGTATGCCTGTCTTGGCACACAATGTACTGACCACTGCCGAATCAATGCCCCCTGATACTCCGACCACTAGACTTTTGATGCCAGCTGACTCTGCATAGTTTTTAATCCATGCAGTAATGCGATTGGCCAGCGTTGCCTGTTCTCTATCTTCTGTTGTAAATGTTGTCATTATTTCCCCCAACCATTGCCCCATAAGTCTACGTGTAAACGTGGACTGTAATTCCAACCCTCTGTACAGCAAATATCAGCAATACGAACTTTGTTTGATTCATATGGTTTGACAACACCACCTTGTGGCATCAAGTAAATTGTTCCTGTAAAGCCTGCATCGCGAAATTCTTTGGTAGCACGTCTAGCATCTTCAATATGCTCATCTGTTTCTACAACAAACTTAAGATATGTGTGTCCATAATTTTGATAATTGCAAACAATGTCAGGACAGATAGCATCTTCCCACTTTTCTCCACTGGCACTTAGTTTAGCACTGACACTGAACGTAACTTCTCCGTTCCAGTGACTCAAACAATGTGCAAAGTCGTCGTGTAGTTTTTGAGTACCGTTGGTCTCAAATGTGATGTTTTTCAAGTCCGCCATGCGTGGATGACTCAGTAATTCTTCATAGGCACGTTGCCATCCTAATAGTGGTTCACCACCTGTGATAACAAGATGAACGTCGTTGCCGTTTGCTTGCATCCATCGATTGTTTGGGGTCAACGTCAGCATACGCTCTACCAGTTCTTCTGTGGTCTGTGTTGGACTCAAATGCTTGTAAGCAGGATGCCATGATGCATAACTGTCGCAACCTGTTTCTACCAAAGGCAAATCGTTGAATGTTTTATACAATTCTATAGACTTAGCAACTTCATCTGCACCTGTTGACGTTTCACCAGGCTTGCAACCAAATCCTGAACAAGTAAAGTTACAACCGTATGTTCTTAAAAATACACTGGGTACGCCTACAAAGCGACCTTCGCCTTGTAAACTGTAAAATACTTCTGATACTTTAATTTTTGCCATTATCTAGTCCACCAATCTTCCCAAGGAAATACAATCCACGAATCTTCTTCTGCTTTGTTTATTGTAACAGCACTGTAGTTAATATTCAACTCGGACTTGCTCGATTCATTGTCACACAAAACTGCTACTCGGACATTTCTGCCCCAAACATCATTGATCCATCTTTCATCATTGGGAAAACAACTACTTTGCCAATCTTGTTTGATATAGTTAAGAGTAGCACCTGTGTCATTGATATCATCTACAATAAGAATACGTTTGCCACCGGATTCATTGTCGCCAAACGCATCTTCGGCCATCCAAAGATTGCTTTCTGGTGCGGAAGTATCATCACGCAAACTTACCTTTAGAGTTTCCATTGGGCACTCTAAATATTGACTGATTAGGTTAGCTGGAACCAATCCACCGCGTGTAAGTCCTACTACATAATCAGGACGCCAATTATCCTGTTGCAGTTGACGCAGGACTTCCTGAGTTTGACTTTCAATATCTTGCCAAGAATAATAAACTTTTTTCATATCAATTGTTTACCGAACGATTGTTATCGTAGATTTGTAGTGGAACTTGAAAATTGTCAGCAACGTGTTTAACTTTACGATGCGCAGACCATAAATTAACATGATGAGCAGTACCTCTCATATCAGCATCATCGGTTTGAAATGCATTCAATCTCTCAAAGCCATTTTTTTCTAAGAATGACAGTATGGCCCATGATTCAGTAACATGGACTCCGTGTCCTATTGCATACGCAGTTGCATGAACTCCTAGGAAGCAACCACCGACTTTGACCATTTTAATAGCATTACAAAACGCTGTGTGGATATCCCAAATATGTTCTAGTGTGCCTACATCCATCACACAATCATACTTTTGATCAAACGCAGACATGTCTCCGGTGAGGTCGTTGGTATAGTCACCACCATCTGGGTCTAAGGTTTTATAAGAGTCAACATCAAAGAACGTTTTAAGATCACCCACAGTAGATTCTTGATTGCCAATCATTAGCATGTCACCTTTATAGTAAGGTTTAAATCTTTCGTAAAACTGACGGTGTTCTTTGATAATCATTATATTTTCCTTGTGATATTTAGATAAGCTGGTTGGTTGCTGTTAATAAATTCGGGCCAAATTTGTTGTAATTCTTCAATGCTTTTAGGTTTATAAATTTTAATGTTGGGTAAACTGCTTAACACTTGTTCATCGTCGTGTGCCCAATGACTCATACCATCGTGGCTGTAATCATAGTCTCTACCACTGCCTATGAGTTTGACAGGAACTTGCTCATGATTAACATAGTTACGGAGAAACTCAAATGGCCGATATAGTATAAAAGAACTCATTGAATAACACACAGGAATTTTTTTATTTTCTGCTAGCCCAACTGCGGCACCAATGAGCAATTGTTCTGCGGCACCAACGTTGTAAAATCTTTCTGGGAACGTCTGACGAACTTGATCTAATATTCCAAATCCTAAATCAGCAGTCAATGTAACAATATCTTGATTGTTGTGCATTTCTGCAACCAACAATTCCATGCATTCTTTTCTCATATTGTTTGGTAATCCTCTGGTTTCATTACATAGTAGTGTGTTAGCAATCCTTCGGCAAACTCAAACCTACGAGGCTCACTTATCCTGATATTAATTGTGGGTAAAAATGATTTTAGTCTACGGACTAGATAATCTACATCAAGATGATCGTACGCACTCATACCATTGATGTTAGCATATACTTTTAGATTGTCTAGTTGCTCAACATGAATAAATCTAAGTGATTCCCATATGCTACCTTCTGCGGCTTCACCATCACTGATCATGCAGTAAACATTCTTACTACGATCTGCTAGTGCATGCCCCACAGCAATTGGCAATCCGCTGCCTAAACTACCTGTAGAACAGTGTAGTCGATTTTCTAAATCTTTACCTGGATGTATTCCGTGTTTGTGTAACAACATTATTGGATCAATGCCGTAACGAGCTTCTAGTTCGCAGTATAGTGCTACACCAGCATGTCCATTACTAAGAATAAAAACTTCATCGTCCTTTTTTTCTTCATAAATCTCATGAATAATGGGCCAAGCACTTAAACAACTACTTAGATGACTAAGTCGTTCTTGATAAGTTACTTCAAAAATTCTACGTTCAGTTGGATGCATATTTTTTTATAAAATTGTTGATGCCGGACTCGATTGTATGTTCGAGTGTAAAGTTATATTGTAACTTCAAATAATCATTATTGCAACACCAAACGGTGCTTTCAAATGGCTTGGCCATTCGGTCTTCATATTCAATCGGTGGATTTTTGATACCGGTAATTTCTTTCCACAAATTAAGTATTTCCAAATTGGTATATTGCTGACCACTACCAAAGTTTACTATTTCGCCCAAAGGTATGTTGGATCTTACTAACATATCAATGCCGCGAACAAAATCATCAATGTAGATAAAGTCATGAACACCAGAATACAAGGTCATTGGCTCATTATTATAAAACGCACGATACAATCTAGGAAATAATCTATGCGGTCTTTCATAGTGTCCATAGGCACTGTAGACTCTGGCCACTGCCGTGGACAAATTAAACTGTCTAGCATAGCCCTGACACATTAACGTAGCAGCGCCTTTGGTTGCTTGATAAACGTCTACAGGGTTTATACGATCTTGCTCGCTGGTTGGATGAGGAACTGGACCATATTCTGCACTACTTCCAATTTGTATTAGTCTAGTTTTAGGATTACGTTTGACCCATTCTAGTATTTCTTCGACCATGCCGATATTGGTTGCATACATTTTATCAGCATTGTAGATTTCGCCAGCACAGTTAATAATAACATCTGGTTGGGCAATATTTAGACTATTGGTTAAACCAGCACCACGAACATATTCAACAACTTCGTTTGCGGGCCGATAAAAATCTACAAGACTATGCCCAATAAAACCTGTAGTGCCAGTAATAAAAATTTTCATAAAGATACTTGTTCAATGCCATTGTGTCTAATTAAGAATACATCGCCATGATAGTTGTAGATGTTTTTGAGTTTCTCTAAAATTACAGTTTGATACGCAACCGCAGTAACAACTACAACATCAGCACGGTCAAGTGTATGAGGATTCTCAATTAAAAACTCACTAATAGGAGTATAAAATCCTTGTTTGTTTACATCACTGTCAACAACCATGTCAACATCGGCAACATCCATAGCTGTCATAATTGACAATCCTTTAGCACCGGCACCCCAAATAGCAGTGGTCTTACCTTGTTGTTTATATTGTCTAAACAAATTTTCAATCTGATTAGTTAAATTATTGATGTTATCAGCAACTGGTACAAAGTTTTCAGGATCGCGGAGACGAACAACGGCTACATTATATTCGTCCTTCATAGTGCTACGCAAATCCAAAACTTCAAATCCATTGAGCTCTAAGGTAGTGCGTAGAGTTTTTAAACTAAAATAATTTAAGTGATCTGGAAAGAAATCATAGAATCTACAATCTGTTAAGGCTTTTTCTAGTCTAGGAATCTCGACAATACCAACAGCGCCTGGTTTTAATTGACGTCGAATACCTGATAATAAACCCTTGATATCGTCCACATGCTCTAGCACCTGTCGTGTAACAAATGCGTCATATGGACCTGTTGGTAATACAGTATCAGGAGTCATGTATCCACCGTAGACAGTAAACCCATTTGCGGTTGATATTGCTCGACTTTTATCGCTAGGTTCAATGCCCTCTACAGATATATTGCGTTGTTTAAATGGAATCATAAAAGCCCCATCGCCACATCCAATATCCAGTACGTGTGCATTGTGTAAGTTGTAGGTATTAACAAATTCTTCAACCAAGCCATCTAGATATTCATTTAACTGTTGACTAAATGTTGTTGACATCAAATAGTCATCATAGTAATTTTCATTTAATTGAAGTGGAATTTGCACTAGGCCGCAATCAACACATTGATAAACTGTTAACTCCGTGGGATTCATTGTTCCAAGTTTATCTTTGGTCAGTAGTGCCTGCACGTTAGTTGGCACTCGTTTAAGGTGCATGGTTTCTTTAGTATTGCCACCGCATAATCTACACTGCATAATCGACTCCTGCATAATCTGCTATTTGTTTCATTATCTCAAGTCTGTTATCGACCCCTCGGCTACCGTGAAGATGTATAATGTTAGCATCAGTAAAACTACAATTATTCCATATTGCTGCTTGATCAGTGTCTGACCCCATTGCTTGCCAAGCCATTCTTGGTTCTAACATTTCATCAACGGGTATACCCTGTGACCATAACATATGATTGTTAATATGTTGTCCGCAAGCCCACTGTGATTCAGAATGGGTAAACCAATCGTTCATATGACGCTCGCCAATATCCCAAATTTTAGGATCCATTGTGCTAGGAAAATATCTAATGTCATCATTGAAATTGTGCCCTACACCATTGTGATAGTGAGCAAAATCAGGATGAGTCTTTGGATCGCTGTGATTAAACATACGCATTTCTTTATAACGCCCAAATATTTCTGTAGGTTTTATAAAAACAGTATCAGAGCCCATGCATAGTATATTACAAGGTTCACGGAACCACATTTCCTTGACCAAATACCATTGTGCAATTTGAAACATTCTGGCATCAAGTATTGGCGCTTGATGTAAAATTTCTTCCCATTCGCCTTGTAAAAATTTGCGGGCACTAGCACGACTAATTTTATATAATTTTAAGTAGAGTTCGTAATTTAGTTGTTTGTTGGGATTGTCTGGAAGTTCTTCTCCAGGCAATACTGTAGGATACCAAATTTTATCAACAGGTCTAACGGAACCCACTAGATAATTTTTTACCATACAAAGTTTTCCTTATACCATTCAACAACTTTTTCAAGTTCCTGATCAAAATTAGCCAGTGGTGACCACCCTAGAGATTTTAACTTTGAATCATCTATAGAATAACGTATGTCTTGCCCTTGTCGTTGAGCGGGCTTTGTGTAGGATTGCCAATCCGTGTCGTGATTTTCATTATAATATAAACGCAAAATCTTTTTAATAACTTCTCGATTGGGAAGCTCTACGTTACCACTGATGTTAAAAATTTCGTTTTTACATTCATTGTTGATGATTGTTAATACAGCTTGAGCAGTGTCATCAGCATGCAACCAAGTACGCACAGGTTTTCCGTGATCATGTAAATCAATTTTTCTTCCTAATTCGAGATATTTGACACTTTTTGGAATGAGTTTTTCAACATACTGTCCGATACCATAGTTGTTTGTCGGGCGTACAATAACATAATCGATGTTATAAGTTCTTGCCCATGCCAAGACCAACATGTCAGCAGCTGCCTTGCTAGCCGAATAAGGATTGCTAGGTTTCAATAAATCTGTTTCTAAATGGCTTCCATTCTCAATATCACCATAGACTTCGTCTGTGGAAAAATGTAGCAATACCGGAGCCTTGTATTTTGGTTGTTGTTTGATCAATTCGAGCAAATGATGAACACCGTTGATATTGCTACGTAAAAACACATCACTGCTCATGATTGAGTTATCGACGTGTGTTTCTGCTGCGGTATTAATTATGTAATCACAATCAACCAATCGATCAAGATCGTTGATATCTTTGTGTAAAAAGGTAAAATTAGTGCGAGATTCAAACTCTTTTAAAAAACCCCAATTACTAGCATAGGTACCTTTGTCTACTCCGATCACATACCACCCTTGATCAAGACATTGTTTTGTTATATGAACGCCGATGAATCCTAAACAACCGGTGACGTACACTATTTTTTTCATTGAGCAGGCCTTTTCAAACTCAATTTAAAATGTTTCATATGATTGTTGACATCATTGGCAATGAGTTTTTCCCAAGGATTTTGTTTTCCTGTTTTGATATTTTCCCACCATGAGGTATCCAACCCAACAAATTTCATGTACTGACTCAATCTTTCAGTTTCATTCATGCGTAGTTGAATCCAACCCATGTTATGAAAATCTCGAGGATTGTTCGGATTACCTTCTAGTTCGTTCATTTTTCTATCATCAAATGTTTGATCTTTGTTGTTGCCAGTGAGATCGTGTCGATCATGTGTGACATGCACAGGAATACGTTCCCAGATGTCCAGCTGATATGCGATTTGACTGAGCCAAGCATCTGTCAATGGATGAGGACTTAGGTAGCCCAGTTGATCCATCCATGCTCGGGGAACAATAGGGAAAATGCTGTAAGGATGATCTTTGTGGGTGTGTACCGCCAACAGTTTAAACTGACCAGTGTAGTTGGTAATGATTTTGTCCCAACCCGACGTGTCCATTAATGCATCGTCATTCCAGAAAAACAACCAATCTGCTGATGCTTGTTTGGCCAATGCATTGATATATTCATTGAGTCGACTGTAGCCCAACGGCTCAAATTCCATAGCAGTGTACTCAACACCTTTGTTGTCTAACCATGGTTGTAGTTGCTCAGCAAAATGAGCCTTGCCTATTTCATCATCGTTGTCAAATGCAAACAACAATTGAATTTGATCCAACATCACTGCGCGATTGACCAAACCAATCACACTGCGACTTAATGCATCTGTGCGCCCACGGGTGGGTAATAGTACTGCTATTTTATATTGATTTGTTGTTGACATTGATTAACCTTCGTATACTGCTGAGTTTGCATTGTGTTCAAATACTTCTACTGAACGCAATCGAACACCTTGCCCTACTGGATAGCGACATTCAAATGTTTTGCCATTTGATAATGTGTATGCTTCGCCACGTTGGAATGTTTTGAGAATCTTGTCCATTTCTTTGTAAGCCAGTTCTGAAAACTTTTCACAGCCCACAGCAGGCACAATACGAATGTCGCAAACACCGCCTTGATCTTGTAAACCTAGCGTAGCCATTTTTTCAAACATAGCACGATGAGGATCGTCTTCGGCAATCACTAGTGTGTGATCGAACATGTATTCTGACCATTCTTTGAATGCTTTGAGTCCACCAAAGTCCATGACCCAGTTACGGTCATCTAGTGTTTCTGATTCAAAAATTAATTTGATACCAATTGAGTATCCATGTAGCAATGAACAGTGACTATGGGTACTACGCCATTGTCTAAAACAGCATGATAAGCCGCGGTCGTTGCCGTAAGTTTTTGTTGATAGATATTTTGCCATTGTTTTCTCCTATGTTAAATTTTAGCATAGGCTTGCAGAATTTGTAAAGCGGGATGAATGCCAGAAAGGCCGCTGTTGTTGAAAGTTTTATTTATTCTTGTAATTTCCCATGCCTGGAATTGTGTTGCGTACTCCACCCACAGGATCAGCCACGTCGCCTTTTCGTCGAGGAATCAAATGTATGTGTGGCCAACCCACTGTTTGGCCAGCGGCCTCTCCATAATTAAGTCCAATATTAAATCCGTCCCATTGACCCATTTCAACCATTTTTTTACCATAGCGCACAGCGTCTTCAAATGCATCCGATAGCACGCCAATGGTATTGTATCGAGGCACAAACAACAAATGGCCTTCGGTGCAAGGATATCGATCTTGAAATACCTTGACATGGTAATCTTCACTTAGCACCTGATCCCATGGTGCGTTGCTGTCTTCGATTAAATCTGGCTGTGTTTCAATGATACATTCTTTGCGTGGCATACCGGTCCTTAAAAATTAATTCTAACTTCGCCCATTACAGTGTGTTGTTTTTGGGTAGTGACCATGGCATTGATTCTATAATTTGCGTATCGGTTGATACGATCAGTGTAGTTGAATCTAGCATAGTGTACTGTGGGACCATATACTTCAGCCCTTGTGTTAGTGTACTGTATTTGCCCACGATTGTCAATGCCAGTTGGTAAACTAATATCAGCTGTACCACCGACGACCTTGGGCAACATACCAGCATAGGCCCGGAATTGTTGCCACTCGTAGCCAGTTTCGGCCCATACACTGCTGATTGGATTGATACGATTTACCAATCCTGAATCAATTTCGGTACTGGAATACATGAGTCCTAGTTTGTTTACAAATCCACTTTGACGATGGGCGATTGTGGATTCCATAGTGCTAGAACTTTTTACTAGGCCCCAAGAGCCGTTGAGTTGTACAAACGGACTAAATGGCATACGAGTATATTGTACACTGAGCGTGGTATCTTTGAATAAATCAACACCAGTTACGCCTACTACCATGTTGCGATTGTCCTCAGTACCTCCAAACTTGAATCCATTGTATCGGAAAGTTTGAACACCATTGACTTGTGCGCCTCTAGTGTCATCATCAATGTTTTCAACGAATCTACTCCACAAATTCATGATGCCAGGAGTGTTGGTTGCTGAGTAGTTCATGGTAAAATTACGCCCAATGCTGTCAACAACATTGATTTGATTGGCTGCACCATTTAGATTAATACCTCCGATGTAACCGCCGAGATTCATTAGACGTCCATTCACCGGCAAACTCAGAGTACCAATTGGATTCAATGCCTTGTCAGGATCCAGCACATTGAGTCCAAACCATGTGGGCGAGCTTTGTGCCAGCACAGTGTTTACTTGAGCATCGCTCAT
>JACCDV010172858.1_pt1 | contig 17715 bp, 16 predicted proteins | sample 7446131 | NCBI WGS metagenome assembly JACCDV01 (sample SAMN15323448, study PRJNA562643) | freshwater metagenome | isolation source: river surface water | place: USA:Blue River Watershed | collected 2017-08-17 | reverse complement strand
ATTGAATTATATTGATATTTAGATAAGTACTTAATTGTTATTTGATAATTCAAAATATCGACAGAAAATAGTTCTAAAGTATGTATTGGGTGATCCTGAGGAATGGTAGAGGGCGGGATGTAAGAAGGGCAGGCTGGTAGATAAATTAATAATATAATAATAGTCGTTATAGAGTATATGCAAAAATAACACACAGTGAAGCGTAAAAAAAATAAAGATGGGGTACCAATAGCAACTCTCACCACTGATGTTTCCCACATTCTTAGAGCTATCAATTCCAATGCGCTTTGGAAAAATAGCTCCGCCAAACTCAATAAAACCATCAGCAGCAAACCTCTCAATACCACCATCAAACCCAAAAAAGGATTGATGACTGAGTAAGACATAGATCGACTTTTCAACAAAAGCAGGTCTAAAAACAAGACTTAAATCCAGCCTATCGAATAACGGATTCCTCGGCATATCAGGGACTTTGCTAATTCTGTCAAATTTTTAAAAGTAGACGATTCGACTGATAAGCTCCTCAATGGCTTACCAATCTGTTAGGACTAGTTTACTTAATAGAAAATAGATGCTCTATTTGAATAGAGCTCAGTGGACTTGACTGCTGAGTTCAAGAAGGATTACATGGTAGGAAAGGTGGTGGGAGAAGGAGCATATGCATCAGTCCGGGTTGCAGTTTTTAAGCCTCTCAATAAAAAGGTGGCGATTAAAGTATACTAGAAAGTGAAGTTAAGGGAGCCTCAAAGGAAAAAATCAGTTCGAAGGGAAATAAGGATCCTGCAAATGTTGGACCATCCTAACATCGTTAAGATTTTGGATGTTGTGGAGACAAACAATCACCTCAATATTATTATGGAGTACTTAGATGGAATATCTCTCAATGCTTATCTTCAGTCCCAGCAAAATCATCGTGCAAGTGAGAAGAATGCCAAGATAATTGTTCGATATTTAGCAGGAGCCCTCTAGTACCTTCATAATCGCCAGATTTCCCACAGGGACATAAAACTATAAAACGTTATACTTTCAGAAGATTTATCCCCTAAACTTATTGACTTTGGATTCAGTACCTGCATATAAAAAAGTAAGAAAGTTAAAATTTTCTGTGGGACACCGAGCTACATGGCTCCTGAAATCGTTCAAAAGAAGTAATACAGAGGATAGCCTGCGGATGTGTGGGCACTTGGCGTTCTTACTTTTGTGGCTTTGACTGGAATTTTTCCCTTTAGAGGGGCAACTGACCAAGAACTCTATCGTAAAATAAATAATGCAGACTATCCAAGACACTAGCTTTACTTTTCCAAGGAAATATCTGATCTCGTTAATCGAATGCTCAGAATCAATCCTGATGATAGAATCACTGCCGAATAAGTAAATTCGATAGTATGTTAGATTTTAGCGCATCCCTGGCTCAAGCAGGAATAGTTACGAAGGGAGAAAAAAATAACTTAAGTTTCAGAATGCAGAAAAAGAACGACCATATCATCTCATCGATCCAAGTAGAAGTAGCAAATGAACGCGACCAACAATGCTCGAAAATTAACTTAAACTTGCCAATAAAATTTGAAACTAGAGTTACGCTTAGCTCGCCACTCCCCTCAAAAGCTTAATAATACTTATACTCAGAGGCGCTTGGCGAAATAGCTGCCTAGTGGCAAGGCAAAAGAAAAGAAGAAATAGCAAAAGGGAAACCCTAAAGTTTTGTAGTTGCTAAAGATGGGGTTGAAGAGAGGGTAGGACAAGTCGAAGAGCAAGTCGAGAAGGTTTTGATTTTTATGCATTTTGCATGTATTTTATACAAAATTTGAATATTATGCGAGTATTTATTCTCATGGATAATGCTGATTAAAATTGATGTATTATGACATTATTATATTCAAATGTAGGCCTCTGTGATGAAGGAGCTCTCTAAACTGCCTGCTTTCAACTCTCACCTGGGAGACTACCTGCGTTCACTGCAGCGAGTAGGAATTGAGAGCTTTTCTCAGTCAAATCTAAGATTGATGCTTTCGACGTTGGCATCTGCGGCTTGCCAAACTCGAAACCTACTGCATTATCGTCATCTTGAGGAACGCAGCGCTACCGAAAAGTGCTTCCTCTTGGCTCAAGACATTTTCAGTAAAATTTTGAAGTAAGCAGTCAACGAGTTAGGGATCATCCGTATTTACTTGACCATGTTATTAACGAATTTCTAACGCATATTAATCAGCATCCGAGCTGCTACGTGAGTCTATCATTTTTCCTCATGATTGCTCGCTCTCATCGGCCATCTATCGCACCAGAACGCCTTCGTAAAATTTTACATAAACTTTTATCTTGCTTCTAGGAAGCAGGGGAGATCAAATTTTTGAAGGATATCAGTAAAGAATCATCGATTGATTGGCAAGTTCCGAGAAACAGTCTTTAAAGTTTCCTTTCAGGAAAATTTAAACCAGTCCGTAGAAAGGAAGGTAACGGCGAAATAAGTATCAGCCTAACCAAAATTCCTCCACTCATCTTGCCTTCCCTCAAATCCATCAATTCATCGAGATATTCGGCTGTTTCTCGATAGTAAAGACAAAGGGGTCTTGGAGGTCTGCGCGAACTCGCAAGCGCTGCAGGTTAAGGGTTTGTGGCAGTTTAACTTGGCTGCTTACTATCTCATAAGCGCACTCAACAAGCGCAGTAATTTCTGGATAATACGGGTATATTTATTGTAACAAAGATTATCGGAATAAATGCCTTGCAAAAGTATAGACCGAACGAGCCCTTTCTTCTCGCCTATTTTTAGTAGACGTTTAACAAAAATTTGCACTCGAGAAGCAAATGGATGAAACGAATAGAAGGCATTACCGTAAAGCACTTACTATTCATCTCAACCTCATCGATATGCTCTTTGACCCAAATGCAGTCGAATATAGTTTCAATACTTTAACTCCTTTCTTCATTGATTTGTTAGATGTGTGCCAAGTAGGGATAATCTAACCATTTTATGAAGGAGAGGAGTAGCCAATTACTGAATATTTTACTAACATAAAGCTCGACCTGAAGCCTTTGGGTGGGGTGTTGAGCAGATGGAGTGAAAGAGTAAGCTTTTTAACATAAAAAAAGCATTTACGAATGCTATGGAATAGAAACAAAAAGAATAGTCCTTTTGTCTTTTAAGAAAAGCTAGTAGAAAAACCAATTAACGATTAATTTTTATTAAAAGACGTCAAAGTAACAAGAATCGATCATTTGAAATATGTCTTTGGAGGAAAGGCCAAAGTAGAATAGAAGAGCCACTCAGACATGGTAATTCAATAGATAATGAACAGATTACATACTCTTTTTAGCATGTGCGATATGAACAACTCTCGCTTCTATAAATATTAATAAAACCTGTTAGGAATGCTTGCCAATTATTTACTATATTCTTTCTCTAGTACAACCCAATATCTTTCGATTTAGTTGCTGTTTCCTATGATAATGCTGATAAAGCGACAGATATTAGAGCTTTCTCATCCATTCCTCGATTTATTGGACTTATAGCCTCAAACAGGTAAGAGGTTCAGCAAGAAGGAAAAAGCAAGATAGTAGCCTCTGATAGCTGCATATCCTACCTTGCTATGCAATTTTTTATTAGTTGTTGGTGGACTTCTCTCCAACCAAAAACACATTGAAAAACTTCTTTCAGCAGTATTCATTAAGTGCTCACCATTTATGGAAATGCTTTAGCGATATGTGCATTTCTTATTTTCAAGAAACCTCAACATAGAAATCTGCCGTGTCCTTCGATTTTATCGAGAATGCTTGTAAACTTACAATCAGAGAAAGCTTAGAAACCAATAAAGTAAATCAATAAAAACTTTATTCAACCATCTGACATCATACTTTTATCCAAAAGTTGGATGCCTTGCAATCAAGCTGGAGTAAAAGCAAGAAATAATAGCAAGTGGGTAGGGATCATCTTAAGAGCGAAACCTTCTTCATGAGTTACTGCAATTTGTTAAAGATGTGTTCTATTACTGCCAAGATTAGCTTGCAGAGCCATTATTATAATAATAGATCGCCAGCTTCTACCTCAAGTTCGCCTTTTTCAACTTCATTAAGCTCTACTCAACTTTAACTGTCGCTGAACTCATGAGTTTGCAGACAGAAGTAGAGCCAACTACAAAAGAATCCCCACATGTCAGCAGAGTACCACCTATCAATACAATCTTCATGATTGATCTCTTGAGAATTATTACTAGTATTGCTGTGAATAGAACTAATGAAGTAGCAAGGAAGATAAAACAATATAGAATAGTGGAATTTTTTGTTAGGGAGTTTGAGTTGGAGTTCGAAGTTACCTAAAATATTGAAAAGTATATAAGAAAAGTAGCCAAGCCGAAGGAAGTCCCTCAAAAGAAGGAAGTGGTTGAGCCCAAAAAGCCAAGCAAAATCCCAACATTAAACCTAAAATCTGAGAAGTTTAAGACTAATAAGACTTTAGAAGATAATTCCCAAGAATAAAGAAGTGACGGCAAGCCAAAAAAGCTAAAAGTTGTCCCTAGCTTGAAAATACCAACACGCAGTGATCGTTCGGCATAAAAATAGCGAGGTGCTTTAGATGATCTTCTTTAGCAGATAAAGGAAACAAAGCCAACTGAAACTATATCAAAAGGTTTCGATCTTAATTTGCAGCTAGGCAAATTAAATCTTGATAAAAAAGAATAACAGGATGCAAAATCGTCAGAGCGCAACTTAATATATAGTTCTTAGAGAAAGATAAGGAAAATATATTCAAATAGAATGCTTCATTCTGAATCCATCCTTTTAGTACTATCAATGTTGCTTCACAAGGGGCTTCTTGATCCTTAGTATTGTGATCAGTTCCCCATCGCTCATGGAAAAGTCAATGTCCTATATGTCCTGCATCATCACCTCAACGAATAAAGCAACAAGTCTGTTATTCCTGTCCTAGCCTAGGCCGTTAGTCGTATTAAACCTTTTCTATCAGGGCAAAGATTATTAAAACTTCTATGCACGAGTTTTACAGATCTAAGCCATTATAATAATTGGAAAAAGATAAGTGCTGGCGCATATGGAGTTATTTATGGATGTCAAACCAATCTCTAATCCCCAAAAGAAGTAGCCATCAAATAAATGAGTTTCCCCAAAAGTATTTATGAACGTAGTGTGCTACACGATATTTTTACTGAAATAACCTGTTTGTAAAACTTTCGGCTGGACGAACGCATTACTACAATGTACAACTATGGAGTCATATCCCATGCGTATGTAATTGTCATGAAAAAGTACGACTGCTCTCTTAGAGACTGGATAACGATGAATAAAGAGTCTCTTTCGGCTAAGTTTCCAGTTCTCTTGAGAATTTTTTGGCAGTTCTTGCAAACACTATTCTTGCTTCACGAAAAATCAGTGACTCATTATGATATCAAGGCAGATAACATTTTATTGCAATTTAATGCCGGATAAGAAGAACCTTGTCGTGTTGTTCTTGGTGACTTTGGATAATGTCGCATTTTCGACCAAGGGAGATAATAGCTTGACATGAAATCTCGAGGAACTTAATGTATTAAGTCACCCGAAATGTTGACACTTGCAATCCATCTGAAGAAGGAAGCAGACAACTACGATAGGCGTAAGAAAATAGGAACCACTCGGGCATCTGATATTTGGTCTGTTGGATGCCTCTTCTATGAGTTGTTAACTGGTGAGTATTTATTTCATCGGGCAGACTGGGTGAGTTTTTATGTTCAAGTCACCAGCTCAAGCGAGTAAGTTCTGGATAAGGTCAGCTTACAGCGTTTGAATAAATATCAAAACATGCCTGTCCTTGTATAGTTTTTGAGGACTTGCTTGATCAGGGATCCACATCACCGTCCATAGATACGAGGAGTGATGCAAAAATTCAAAGATCTATTTGGAGATCATCGAGATCCACCCCAATAGATCAAATCTCCACTTGCTGTCCAAAAAGATGTTGAGCAGCTTGTCAACCGCTACCTCGAATAAATAAACAAGCATGATCGTACTCTAAGTACAGAAAAGTCAGAAATCAAGGCTTCATACGCAATGAAATCATAATATAATCAAGATAGAGAGGGGAGAATTCTTGGGGCAAAGTTTTTAAATAGCTTCAATAATGCCCGCAGCAATAAGTTCATGAGAGTGATGGAAGACATCTTTTTCTGTGAAAGCATAGCATTAAATGAGGGGGGCTACGATAAAATAAAAGAACTAAAAATTACTCATGTAGTGACAACACTCAATCATCCTCTTCTTACAAGGTTTAATACGCTCATCATTAATTTCTCAGAATGTGGACTGGCTGGTCTTGCATTCCGTTTAGCGCCAAAGATATCTGACTTTCTAAGAGAAGTGCTGCTTCTCAAAGGGAAGCTGCTTTTTATAAATGATTAATCAAACTACGCAACCAATCTTTTGATCTATACCCTCAGCTATTGGTTTCGTTGCTCAGTTTATGAAACTTGGTGCCTAATCAACACTCAGATTCTACTTTTCCCAACATTTACATCAGATCTACAGTCTCTATCAACTGCTCTCACCATTTTGAATGACGTATAATAGAGGGTTTAGTAATTGCCCAAGCTACAATGCATATGTGGCAGTGTTACTTTTATCTTACGAGAACTCACAAGAAGCAAGAAGAGAGCAGATTTGAATTGTCGATGCAAACGAAAGAAAATAGCAGAATTCGCAAATTTATCGTCGAATGGGACAGAGTGTATTTCCATCGGATGTCAAAATTATTTAGATTTTGTGAAAAAACGGTACAGCATATCATGGTAGTCAATAAAATGGGGATCTTTCAATATGTCAAGCCTATTAACTCTTACAACCCCTTCCTCAAAAGGAAAAGAAGTCCTGAAAACTCAAGTCCTTCTCAATTCGAGTGAGCCCTTCGCCAATATGGTCGAAGTAGGGTCCAGCGTTCGTGGCTTCAAGGTTTATTCGTGTCGAGTGTGCTAAATGATGATGATGGGCTTGGCTTAGAATAAATAAGAAATACTGTTGGTGATGAACAATATGCTGAGAAGAATAAGACAAGGAATAATGATCCCAAACGCACAATAAAGCTTTGCTAAGAAAACCCCTGCACTTAGCTATTATACATTAACCAAACTTCATATGACCAAGAACATATAGGAATGATATTAATCCAATTTTACTTATTCTTTTGAACTCACCCTTTGCTTTGACCACTAGTTAAGCACATTTGCAAGAGTTAATTCGATTGGGGTTGTAGCTCAGTTGGTAGAGCGCTTGATTTGCATTCAAGAGGCCTGGGGTTCAACTCCCCACAACTCCATATTTTTATTAACGTCAAATGAATTATCATTATTCTAGTTCGCTTAGCACAAATCATTTGCATCACTTTTTTTGCTTCTTTTTCTTGGGGGCCTTGGGCTTTATTTAACCTTCATTATTTTCCGATTTATTTGTCAAGACTGATTATTTGGGCTCTAGTAAGACTTCCACTTTAGGTGCCTCCTTTAGTACCTCCTTTGGTTCTTACTCATTGGACTCAATTTTAAATCCGAAAATCTTAGCCACAAACTATTCTCTTTTGAAGTAAGGTTTTAAGTCAGGATAGGTCTTGATTAGGAGAGATATACCATAAGTAGGAGATGAGGGAAAGAGGTTCCAAAATAGGCCCCATCAGCATCAGCCGATTTCTTCTTTGGTGAATAGATATCTTTGCAGCGAGGACAGTACACTTTGACTCTAGCTATTTTAAGATCTTAGCTGATGGCGATGGGTAGAACATTCTGTTTTTCGCACATTACTCTAGGGCAGTTTCCAAATCTCCCAGCCAAATATCGCTAGCGCATGATAGCGAGTCCTTCTGGAGTGGTGATGTATCTTGCGTGGATGAGTCCGTAGAGTTCAGTTGCATGTTGATAGACTTATAAAAATCTAGGTAGAGTGAGCCTTACCTTGGATCTTAAACTTCTTCCTAGGCGGGAGGGACAGTTCTTAGGATCATTTTGAGAGCTTCACTACATGATTAGATGTCTACGCATATTTATTGACCCTCTTCTTCAGTCCATAAAGATTAAACTCATTCTTGATGAAATCTTCATTGATCTAGCAGAAGAACAGGTGGTCCTCTAGTCCACAGAACCATTGAATCCATCCTACATTGATATCCTCACTGAATTCCGACTCCTCGCTCATTAATTTAATTATTATTATTTGAATTGAATTTTAAAATTGCTCATAGTGAAACATATATTATCATTCGTCAGTCGTACTCTTAATCGATAACGTATGATTTGGCCTTTGGCTCCACTATCTCGTTCTATAGCTTCTATTACTCGTACTACTACTAATACTCTTAATCTTTTTTGTGCTTTTCGCCCTACTTTGGGGTCTACTACTTCATCTATTTCTCTTTTCCTTACTCTTACCATCCGTACTCCTCTTCGTCTTGTGATTATTTTTGCTACACAGTCTTGTTACGACTGCCTAAATGTGACTTGGATTCTTCATATTCCTCATCTTCTTAATGAACAACGTTTTCGTTGGAGACTTCGAACTTTTTCTTTTTGAGGTTGGCATTAGCTGGGGCAGCAGTCATTTGAGGCATGTAGAAGATTTAAAACATGGCATAGAAGTTGAGGTGCTCCATATCCAAACTTTACAGGATGATTTGAGTTATGATGAAATCAATGTATTATTGCTCGAGTTCAATTTACTTAAAGAAGTCTAAGAAAAACTTCTAGGCTATCGTCCCTTCTCCATTTCGTTTGGCAGTGAGGGCAGCCATAATTTGTTGATAGTATGTTGTAATGAGTTCTGCAACTTGGATGAACATCTCCTATTCTTTCTCTTGAGACATAACTTCATACTTGGGCATAAGTTTGTTATAGGCGTTGAGAATTTATCCTTTTGTTATTTTTTTACTTTCATCAAGCATAATGGCTTACTGCACTTAGCCGTATATGAGACGAATTATCAACACTTCAAGATACCTGTTGCTTACTATACAGAAGGGTTCAACAAATAGGCTCTCCATGAGCTATCTAACAGTCATCTCTTTCTTCTTTTAGGCTTAGTCTAGGTTGCCCTCACAGTTGATAAGGTATTTCTATGATTCTTCATAGTTGAGCCTGTGAGCCTTGAAGCGGAGAGTCAAAAATCTTCTGAGCTAAACAACCTCTGCATCAGATACTTTTTGAATAGGTTCCCTCACAATCTCAGCTAAATTTCCTTTGCCTAGAGTCTAAAGTTAAGATTCAAGCTGCTTGCATTTGTTGGTTAAATTTTTTATTTATTCCTATAATTTGGGGCATTTTGCACAAGACCCTTTACTAGTAGGCTTTTGAGCTGATTTTGCTTATGTCCTAGTGGGAATGGATGCCATCTTACTTTTTCTTTCAATGGAAGGCCTTCGTATTTCAAATTTATTAGGTGTCCCCACAAGACTATTAGATGTGCCAATATTACTGCTTGTCTTCAGCTGTCCCTTTAAATGCTCTATTTCATTCTCTTTATCATTCACAGTCTTCCTCAAATTGGCGATAGCCTTTTGTAAATTTCTTTAATTTTCAACTGCTTTTGAAGCTTTGCCTACATTTTCTTCAAGCTTCTTAATTTTTTCGTTTAACTCTGCATTTTATCGTGTGAGCATTGAATTCCTTTCCGAGAGCTGGTGAAGACGATGTTCTAGCGCATTGACTCCTTGATAGCTTCTAAGTTAGATGAGGAATACGCTTTAAGATTGGCCCTTTTGGCGTGTTATTCCTCGAGAGTCATCCTGAGCCTAATTGTTTCCTCAGCTAGTTGATCTCTTTCTGTCTCTAGTTATTTCAAGCTGGTAAATTTGACTGCAGACTTAATATTAGTATTTTCTTTCTTTAGATCTTCGATCTCTTTCCTAAGCCCCCGGATGACTGCACGAAGAGTTGCATCAGCAGGCCTTACTTTATCGCGATTGGCATAGCCAGTGCTAGGTTTTATTTGCTGTGAGTTATCAGCATCTATAATTTTCTGTAGTCGTTAGTTTTCTTTTTAGAGTACTGAGATCCTTGTTTTCAGTTTCATATTTTAGGAGGAGACGAGATTGTTCCTTTCTTGATTATGGGGGAGTTACGCTTGAGAAGGATGTTGTCGTGCTGACGGACCTCTTTTTAGATAAATCCATATTGGTTCTTGGACTCAATGCTCACAAATGGCTTTATCTGGAGTTTGCGCCTGCATCAACCATCAAGTACTTCTCTCTCTGCAGCTACGGGAGGGGTGGATTGGATGAAGATTTGAGGGAGGGGGCGGATTCAATGTCCTCTTCGTCAGTTGCAGATTTGTAATTACTCTTTTGGTCTGCCTTGCGCTTGAACTGGAGAACGTTGGGGTCCTAGCTAGAGAAGAGCATACGATGGGTTTGTTGGGTTCATGAAGGTTATCTGCCATTTTGAATTAGAATAATAATGAATAAGTAGTTCTACAGTAAAAAATGTAAATGCTAAAAACCATAGCCCAATCAACCCATCTCTCCAGATCCAATCGATTCTTGAGATTACGAGTGCACCTATTACTCTTACATTATCTATGCTAAAATACTCCTCTTTAACTATGACAATATCCCCAGTCTTTCCGATATTGCAGGTGTCAGGTCTTCGTGAGAAAGGGTTATTTGCTATGATTAGCTTCCATATTTTTCGAAGACTAGGTCTTCAAGAAAGAGCTGGAGAAAGGCTGGGACAGGCTCGTGCTCCTCTTCGCTTTCGAGATGAAGGTCGGATACAGCAATTTTAAAAGAGTCTCCTTGATCTCCTAGAGCCTGTATCTGGAAGTTGACAATATCCAAGATGGCATCAGGTGGTAGTGGTTGTTCGTAAAGCTTTAGTTTTTCTCTACATTGCTATGGCAGATTACTTAAGCTGTTCCTTTATTTGAATCGACCAGCTCCTAATCCATTCGGCTACGCCCTCATCACACATATGAAATTCAATCGAATCCGTGATCACTGAATAGTCAATGTTGAGGAATACTACGAAATCTTTTTGGGCCTTCTCGATCAAATACTGTATTTGTTCCTCGAAAGTGCAGATAAATCGATAATACATTTCTAGCTCTGCACTTTCTCCCTTCCCGAGTTTCTTCTTAAGCTACTTGAAACACGACCTTCTGGCCTTTCGGTTGTCTGCGTATATGAGCTCTAGTTCGTTGCCGTCAATGACAGATGATGTAAACTAAAGGATTTATTGTAGGCAGTCTGCTGACAATAGATGAGGCGCAGATTTATGATATTTGATCTATATACATTATGAGCTACCTAAATCTCTTACGCTTTGTCTGCCAATAATGCCTGCAAATGGTTGAGATTATCAAGTTACTCATTGATTTAGTTTTAATTGAGCTAGGAACTCGTTACCTATTCTTTGACCTTTTGATCCTAGGGAGTTGGTTTTCGATTGAGGAAAACACCAGCTGCGAGTGCTAGTGAGAATACTGAGAGACTTGCGATTAGGCCCTTATCCTTAAAGATGCTATTTTGCATGCTTACAAAAATATTATACGCATCCATTCAATTAATCATTAAATTAATCAATAACTAACATTACTATTCATTATTCCTATTTTTAAACCTGGCGCTGCTGCTTACGACTCTTTATATCTGTTTTATCACTTTTCTTTCTTTGCCGCACGAAATCTCTCAGGACACCTACTTTGTCGTTATAGTGTTCGTTGAAGTTAAAGCCGTAGCGATGACCAAATCGGATTTGAAAGAGATAGTCATCAAGGCTCTTTTTGGATATTTTGACTTATCTTGCGGCATCTTCTAAGGAGTATTTGACTTGTTGGTTTTTTTAGTTGATCACTCCTGAATAAAATTTCCTCCATTAAATGACCTTGTCGATTATATGCCCTATCCTACGTTACTTAGTCCTTCTGCATTTGCTCTTTTCTGCCATCTAATCAGCAAAAGTCCTGTCCTTTTCCTCGCCAGTACTAAAGTTTTCGAAGGACATTAGCCTATGAACAAGTGAGACTCCTAGATCTTTACCGCGTATAATAAGCTATGTATTTTCCCAATCAGTAGATCTAATACGCATTTCTTCACTAATAGGATCAATTCCGCAGTTTACCCAAATATCTGCTGAATACAAAAAATAGTAGATTTCTTTATCTAAGTGGTAAAGTAGGTACTTTCCAGACTGAAGTTGTAGTCCTGCTTCAGAACCATCATCAACTTACGTATGTACAGATTACCAGCCTCATCTACACATTCCCCCACATCCACATCTTACACGATTTACTCGCTTGTCTTCGCACCCTCTTCTATTATCACTTTCACGCTTAGTAGTCGCTTCTACTTAGAATTTTATGTACTTCCTAGTTGTCTTATGACCGATTGTCTGCCATCCTAATATTTATTACAATCCTAAAAGTAAATATTATCAGAGTTTAAAGAGTTGGAATGTGGGAATAATATATATTGATCATTGGCAGAATAATTTGAAGTCAAAACTGCTCATAAGGATACCCATTGTCACAAAGAGACTCAAAGAGGGGTCAATCTATAGGAAAAAGCTATCGGGCTCTCTTTTGCAGAATATCATGCTTGCTATTTTTTCCTGCTGCTATGGCACCAAAATCATATTTTTGATTGAAGGCAGTTTTCCTTTTCCCTTGAAGTTAAGAGTAAAACAGCGAGATACTTCACACCATTTTGGCTACTTCGTTACAAGCCTCTTTATGTTTTGTTTGTAGCCGTCGTCAAATAATTGCTTTAAATCCTTTCTTTTCGTCTCCCCTGCAAACATCAGATCATTATTGTTTTAGTCTTTTATGTAGACCTCCATTTTTCTGAAATCTGAGCCACAGGCAAAGTTTGCTTCATATACTATTGTCGCCATCAGCTCTTCTTCATTTCCCCTCAATCGATACAAATTGAATTCCGTTCCTCCGAAATTTCCACGAAGGCACCCAACAGCAACTTCAGATACACATATATTGTAATAGCTATTTAAGTGACATGATTGTTTCTTGGCAGTTAAGGCGACTGTCCCATTTTTACGAAGTATCTTAAAGTCGGGATTCATATAATTAAGGAAACATTTCTTCTATCTTTGAAATTCGAACTATGTCACTGATTGCACCTTTTGTATAATTGAGTTGAGCGACTATTAGATTTTAGCTTAGGAGAATGGGATGACTTTGAAGCTGGAGATAGGTAGGTCAATGATGGGTTTATTGACAACTATTGTACTTTAATAATTTCCAAAAGCAATATTACTACTATTTTCACTCATTATTTCTTACATCCTTGAATTGTTTTCTAACTTTTCCTATATCTGTACCTACTCAACTTTGATCCCCTTCTTTGAAGAGGCTATTCTTGAGTCGATTCTCTTCTTTTTGTTTCGTATGCGTCCATCATATGGATCGTATCCTTTATCGGATTATTGAGGTTTGAAGTTAAAGTTGCTGTAATTTTGAAGCACAGGACTTGCATTACCGTTTTATGCTGAAAGAAGGATATTTGGCTTCATTTAGCTTGCTTGGCCCATGTGAAACATATCAACTTTTTATTCATAAGAAGTTGATTTTTTCCTTGGCCTTCCCATTTCAGGGACAGTAAGGTAAGAGTTATTGTTGGTAGGGTCGACTGGACGATTTTGTTAATTTTGTGATTGAGGAATATTGATGTCGTCTGGTTGTATATTCGCATGATGTTTCTCTGTAGATTAGCTTTATTTCTAGTTGTTTGTCACAAGTGTTGTATGATTTGTATTTGATTTCTTTCTAATTTCTTGGCTCTGCTATTTTGAGGCCAGCTCAACTCTAGATTACTCTACACTAATTTAAAAGAGATTTTGGTCTTAGATGAGGTGAGATTGGCTTGAAGGATCTTGTTTTTTAACTCCTCTTTGCTACTCTTCATGGATGAATTTAGGTCTACTCATTGCCCCCTGTTATTTTGTTCAATTTATTTTATCAATATGTAGATGTAAACAAAATCATCAAAAAAATGGCTTTATCAACAAATAAAATAAATGTATGCAAATGATAAAAAACTAAACCATATTTTATATGGAAAATTTGCTAATCCTAAAATTCAATAAAAAACGATTAACTTCTATTTGACAAATTTTTCTTTGACATATAGTTATGTTATAAGGGTGAATGATTAATTTAATGATTGGTTGAGTTTTAACAATGATAAATATGAATATAATCATCTTGCTTGGACAGCTTTGTTCGTTTAAGAAATTGCCTTCCCCACAAAAATAGTTAGCACAATCTTCAAGATATTTATGACAATATAGCAAAATATTCCAAAATTGTGTAGAGGCCTAATTGTTTGCCAAACTTGGTTGCCTTAGTCTACTGAAGTCCACACTCCGAATTCAGTTAATGCGAAGATAAGATCGAAAATGAACAATAGTATTAAGGTTGCCATTATCTGCTTTAGAACATTTTTACTAGTCTGAGGCTCAATCCATCCTTTCGCTGCTGCCATACGAAGTAGCAAAAAAAGATAGCAACAAAATTGTAGTCTGATCGAATCAAGCAGCTGAAAAATCCAATGAACTAACTTACAAAATATTTACTAAAATGGCTAAGGAAACCATATCAATCCTATGGTCTAGAATAGGCTCGATCGTTGATGATCTAAATTTCTACTAGTGATTCATATCGTTTATCTAATATATAATACATCAATCAAAGATAAATTAAGACCTAAAGAATTCCTTTTATGAAGAGTATGCCTAGTAACATTATTTTGTTTATTGGAAAGATCCCAGTATTTCCTACTGTATGTATAAGTCATTATCTCAAATTTAGGCGCTTCTCAATCTATATTTCAATAATAACGTCACTGAAGTCAATAATGTCAGTAAAGTATAATAATGATTTTTTCCATCAACTGTACTACTTACTTATGTAATTTGAATCCCAGTAATTGTCAATTTCGTTTAGAATGTTCCCGTCAAAAGGCTCACGAAGCTTAGCTTTTACGAATGCACGTAAAAAGCCCATTTTTTGAGTTTAATATGTTTGAAAGTCAAAATTTAGCCTTTAGGCGATTTTCATGTATCGTAGATAGTCATCCAATGATTTTTTGCTCATTCCAATCGACTGTGCGGCTTTGACTAAAGTAATGGCTTTAGAGCCTGATGAAAAGTTTGACTGGGCGACCTGGCGCCATTGTTCAATATATGTTCTAACTTCCTTAATCGTTCTTTCTCTTGATTTTTTGCTAGCGATGGCCTACTTGATGTTTTTGTTCGGAGGAGGGTGATGCTTTCGATAGGAGATCAAAATGGAAGATGCAGCCCAATCATCAAAAAATAATCTGCAATCCTCAAGTGGAAATTCACCTAGAAAATGTTTGGTGCGATGGCGCTCATCGAGATAAAAAAGTTGTGAGTTTTGCAATAAGCGCTAGATATGTTGATTTGAACTGGAAAGCTAACTGAAAGTATTGGTGAAGTCAATGGTCTGGGTTGAGGGTTAATAGTGGAATTTACACTTAGTTGTGAAGGAAATCCCTCCTTAGTCGGGCACAAGCACGAGTAAACGATTGAGTGGGTACAGGTTTGATGTTTCATTTGTACTCATCAATAGATAAAATTATACCACAAACATTAAAAACTTCCATTCAAATAATTTGTAAGATTTACTTCAAATTCGTTACATTCTTTTAATTCATTGTTCATTCCTAAAATAAACAGTTTATGTTTGCCACAATCATCAAAAGCTTAAGTTACGGTCAGACTAAGATTCTCCATAAAATAGAGATTTTGAGCCCAAGGGAGTGTTGAGAGAACTGCTGAGCTGTCTTTCTGGGTCTATTTTGTTGATGAAATCAGGGAAGGATTAAACTGGCTTGTTAGAGATGACTTGTTGAAGAATCAGTAGAGTATAGGAAATGTTATTATAGTAAGGGTTATCTTCCATCTTGTATGAAGTTAAGTAAGTATGGCTTCTTTTTTTTGAAACAGGTCGGCTTTTTCTTACTTTTCTCTCCTGCCGATCAGCCCCAAATGTAGAATTTATTTATTAAGTAATCATTAAGTCTTACCTTTTACGCCAAAATTTGTTCTACAATAACTAGCTAATTCTTTTCAAATAGATCAACACAACTATTAAAATACACGATAGTCCAATGTATATCACTTTACAGAAGGTAAAAGAAACCAGTTATGGCTCATTTTCAGGGAATATTTAGTTTACTGAAAGAGCATATAGAGAACAAAATTGATGCAAAACTAATGAAACAGAAATAGCATGCATAATGAAAGTACTTAGCTTATGGTCTGAGGCTTGAGGTGCTTTAGTGAAGTATTTGAATATTATTTTGCTGGTAAGAAATAACGAGACTAAGGAAAAGAAAGCTAATAAATAAAGAATAGGCATAGCCAAAGAAAAGAATAAGCAAAAGTAAGTTGAGTTTAATTGAACAGAATAGTAAAACTACCAATAAAATTATGAATCTAATATCCTCTTATTCATAATTTTTTGTGTGGTTGCAGCTCTTGCCCAAAGACATCTACCCTGTTGTAAGACCCATTACTAAATAACATAAAACCAAGGAAACAAGTTCATCGTTAAGAAATAATTGGCCAATAATATCTTGCCTATCTACATATACCATTTTCGACTCATCTAGTTATAAACTTATAAGTTCGTCTTTACAGATAGCTCTGGAAATAAATCTTATGCCCAGTTTACTAATGAAAATGACCCTCCTTACCATTTTATTTATGCCCTAATTAGAAGTGTTAGTAAAGAAGAAGTTGCTAGATATGTTATAAGAATGCTGATAATCATAAACCTTCTTTTCTCAGGTAGAGTGCGAAATCGTCTTAATTATGTCATGGCAAACACAATCTTGATCAAGATAACAGTCACAGCTGATACTACTATTGATAATGTGCCTAAATATATCCAATGTTTTTAATATCTTTTGAAATAATCAGTGCAGAGTTCATAGTAACGCCACTGAAAGGTTTTGTATGTGAGAGTGGAGCAAAAGGCATAGATAATAACTGAATCATTAGAGTTTTGAGCTTAAAGAAAGGTAATATTTTTTTCTAAGCTATCATTAATTGTAAAGTTTTCGTCATTTTTGGTCATCCCATTGGAGTGCAAACTGAGAACGAAAATCCCAAATAGCGTGACTAAAAGAATAAAGGCTACCAAGGCGATGAATAAACAACTTCTTAAATATTCATTATGATCTTTAAGATGGAAATTTTCCCAAATAATGCTCAATGGTTCGACGAAACACTTCTTAACTTTAATGTGAACCCCATCCATGCTTAAATTCATATTTTTCATGTTGTACTTATAAATTCCATGAACTCTTTGAGCTAGATCATAGTCCTCGAAAGAAACAAATGCTTTTATTTTAGGAAATGGGTTACCTTCTCCTTATTCATTAATTGACTTATAAAATTTCTTTAATTTATTATATTTTTCTTCAATCTCATCATAAAGGTGGTCTTTTTTGGACTTATTCAGTTATTGACTATAACTGTCTATAACGTTAATAAATTCTTTCAGTTCAAGCAAAAAGTTCCCATAGTTATGAACATATTAAATCTGTTGTACAGCCCCAAACTGAGAGAAATGATCCAACAGTCTATGCTATTAAAAATGATGGGGCAAATCAACTAAAAGTGTATGATAGCTTGGCGGAGCATTTTTGCTAATAATTTAGCTGACAATCGATTTGCTTTTGATTCTCCAGAAGATCAAGAAGGCTAGAAT
>JACCDV010519863.1_pt1 | contig 17725 bp, 18 predicted proteins | sample 7446131 | NCBI WGS metagenome assembly JACCDV01 (sample SAMN15323448, study PRJNA562643) | freshwater metagenome | isolation source: river surface water | place: USA:Blue River Watershed | collected 2017-08-17 | reverse complement strand
GCTATTATAGCTATTTTTAAAGGATATTATGATGAAGCGTTTATTTTTGTTTGTTTGGGTATTTTCTTTGATTTTTGGGATGGCTTTTTAGCAAGAAAATTTAATGTTGCTGGACCTTTAGGTGTGCAATTAGATTCATTAGCAGATATGGTAACTTGCGGAGTAGTTCCAGGTTTGATGATGTTTGTCTTATTTCAAAACATTCAAGAAGATTCCACTTCAATTTATTATTTAACAGAAGAATATTTTTATATGGGATTTGTGCCTTATTTAGGTTTTTTAATCACATTAGCATCCTGCTATCGTTTAGCAAATTTTAATATCGATACACGTCAAACCGATTCTTTCATTGGATTGCCAACACCCGCCAATGCTTTAGTAATTATGAGTATTCCCATGATTCAATATGCAAATGATTTTGAAGGATTGACTAATATTTTATATAATCCTTATGTTTTACTAGCAATAACTTTAGTTAGTTCGTATATTTTAAATGCCGAAATTCCTTTGTTTTCTTTAAAAATTAAAGAGTTTACTTGGGCTAAGTATAAAATGCAGATTTTATTTTTATTGGGTTCTTTGGTTTCCTTTTTTATTTTGGGATTTGTAGCTATTCCTTTGATAATCATTAGTTATGTGCTGGTTTCTGTGATCAGTAATAAAATGGCTGTTAAAGCATAATGGCAACTAAAAGTTACAAAAGAAAATCGGCTTCATATAGAAAATCAAATACATCAAGTAAATGGATTTTCTACCTAGTTTCTTTTGTACTATTGCTCTTTGTTGCGTTTGGAATTTATAAATTTCGAGATGGTTTTCTCTATTATTTAGGTTTTAAAACCAATAAAAATATTGAAACTTTATCTAAAGAAGAACGAAAGTTAGCCGATATCCGAATTTACGAAGTGTTGCATAAACACGATGACAAAGCTATAGGTTTTGATGTTTCGGAATACCAAAGTGAAATCGATTGGGAACAAACGTATCACATTGATGAATCGTTTGAGTTGTCTTTTGTTTTTATTCGTGCTACTGCCGGAAAAAATAAAGTAGATAAACGATTTAAAGAGAATTGGAAAGCATCAAAAGAGCGCCAACTCATACGCGGTGCTTATCATTATTATCGTCCAAACGAAAATTCAATTGAACAAGCTGAAAATTTCATTAAAACTGTAAAGTTGCAAAAAGGTGATTTGCCTCCTGTTTTAGATATTGAAAAACTACCCAAATCACAATCCATTGATAGCCTAAAAGTAGGATTACGACGTTGGTTGAAAAAAGTAGAAAAGCATTATAAGGTCAAGCCGATTATTTATTCAGGCGAGAGTTATTACACCGATTTCTTAAAAGAAGAATTTTCAGAATATCCGCTTTGGATTGCCAACTATAATTTTTGGCGTAATCATTTAGAAGATGATTGGTTGTTTTGGCAATTCACCGAAAAAGCTCAAATTGCAGGTATAGAAGGTATGGTGGATATCAATATTTTTAATGGTGATAAAAATAAGCTGTTGTTAAAGTGTATTCGATGAATTTAACCACAAGGAACACAATGAAGGCACAAAGCGACTAATTTTTTTAAAACAAATAGGTTCAATAGATTTTACTTTGTGTTGATAATTGTTTCACTTTTAAACTATACGACCAGTTTGTCATGCTACCAAGCATCTCTTCAACGAAGAAGAATGTAATAAAATTTAGTGAAACTCTCGTTAATAATTAACCACAAGGAGCATAAATAATGCACAAAGATCACAAAAAAACTTTCTGAAACTTTGTACTACAAGAAAACTACTCTTTATTCAAGTTTAATTCTCCTTTACCGTGAATGATAGTAGTTTTAGGTGCTTCAAAATCGATTTTAGTTCTTCTTAATTCGAAATTTTGACCTAAGTATACACGTCGAACTACTTCATCAGATGCTAATTCTTCAGGTTTTCCTGCTTTAAGGATGCCGCCTTCAAACATTAAGTAGGTTTTATCGGTAATTGCTAAAGTTTCTTGAACGTTGTGGTCGGTGATTAAAATTCCGATGTTTTTGTTTTTTAATTGGGCTACAATTCTCTGAATATCTTCTACCGCCACAGGGTCAACTCCTGCAAAAGGTTCGTCTAAAAGAATGAACTTTGGATCGGTTGCTAAAGCACGAGCAATTTCGGTACGTCGACGTTCACCTCCAGATAGTAAGTCACCACGATTGGTACGAATGTGTTCCAAAGCAAACTCTGCAATTAATTCTTCCATTTTAGCTTCTTGTTCGGCTTTTGAAAGAGTGGTTAATTGCAGTACACTTAATATGTTATCTTCGATACTCAATTTTCTAAAAACAGAAGCTTCTTGTGCCAAATAGCCAATTCCGTTTTGTGCCCGTTTGTACATTGGGAAGTTGGTAATATCCATGTCGTCTAAATAGATATTCCCACTATTTGGTTTTACTAAACCTACAATCATGTAGAACGAAGTGGTTTTTCCAGCACCATTTGGACCTAATAAACCTACGATTTCTCCTTGGTTTACTTCAACGGAAATCCCTTTTACAACACTTCTTTTTTTATAGGTTTTAACTAAATTTTCTGCTCTTAATTTCATTATAATAATGTGTCAATTAGACAATTCGGCAATGTGCCAATTTTTTGTAAAAGTATAAATTTTATTTAATGCTAAAACTTACTTTAATTTTGTTTTAACTTTACCGATTACTGTTACTGCTTACTGACCACTTTCCTCTAAAGCTTCCCAAAACTCATATGCTCTTCTTAAATGAGGAATTACGATGGTTCCACCAACCAATGTGGCAATTCCCATTGCTTCCATCATTTCTTCTTTATTTACCCCGTTTTTATAGGCGGTTTCTAAATGATATTTAATGCAATCATCACATCTTAAAACAGCTGAAGCTACTAAACCAAGCAATTCTTTCGTTTTTACATCTAAAGCGCCTTCCATATAGGCATTGGTGTCTACATTGAAAATTCTTTTGATGACTTTATTGTTGTCGGCTAATAATTTTTCGTTCATTTTAGAACGGTAATCATTAAATTCTTTTACTAAATCTGCCATTTTTTATGCTTTTAATTTTTCTTTTTCTTGACTTTTTACTACTAAAACACTAATCAAAATACTAGCTTCATATAATAACATAATCGGAATTGTAACTATAATTTGACTTAATACATCGGGTGGTGTAATAATTGCAGCTATAATTAATACGATTACTAAAGTGTATTTTCGGTATTTTCTTAAAAACTCAGGTGTTACTAATCCAATTTTTGTTAAGAAGAAAATGATGATAGGTAATTCAAATAACAAACCACTTGCAATCGCAGAAGTTTTCATCAAACTCATGTAAGAATCTATATCAATTGAATTGTTGATTTCTGGACTTACGATATAACCAGCAAAGAATTGTACGGATAATGGTGCAATTAAATAGTAACCAAATAATACTCCAATAAAAAATAATATGGAAGAAATAATTATAAATGAAGCGGCGTATTTCTTCTCTTTTTCATATAAAGCCGGGCTAATAAATTTCCAAATTTCCCATAAAATAAATGGGAAGGCGAAAATAAATCCTACCGTAATGGATGTCCACATGTGCATTGAAAATTGCCCACCCATTTCTCTGTTTTGAATAGGAAGATTGATTTCGGTAATACACATAGTATCGGCCATATCAAATTGTTTTCCTAAATCACAAAAGAATTGGTACGTAACAAAGTCTGGACTTTTTGGACCGAAAATGATTTCATTAAATATAAAATCACTGAAAAAGAAAGCCACAACTCCGCAAATTAAAATGGCTGCCGAGCTTCTTACTAATAACCAACGTAATTCTTCGAGATGGTCTAAAAACGACATCTCTTTTATATTTTTATCTGCCATTATACGATTCCTTCTTTTAAAATATCGTGTAAGTGAAGTATTCCTTTGTATTCGTTGTCATCAACTACAACTAATTGTGTAATCGAGTTGTTTTCCAAAATATTCAACGCTTCCGAAACTAAAATGCTAGAATTGATGTTTTTTGGATTTTTTGTCATGATATCTTGTGCAGTTAAATCGGCAAAAGTATCACGATTATTTAGCATTCGACGAATATCTCCATCTGTTACAATTCCAATAACTTGATTATTTTCAACAACTGCTGTAACACCTAAACGTTTTTCAGAAATCTCCATAATCACTTTTTTGATAGAAGCGTCTGGAGTAACCATCGGTTTGTGTGTGGTATCCAACATGTCTTTGACACGCAATAATAATTTTTTCCCAAGTGCGCCACCTGGATGATAAACGGCAAAATCTTCACTTTTAAAGTTGCGCATTTCCATTAAACAAACTGCTAAAGCATCACCAAGAACTAATTGAGCTGTAGTACTATTGGTTGGTGCTAAGTTGTTTGGACAAGCTTCGTTTTCTACATAAGCATGTAAAATATAATGTGATTCTTTTCCTAAGAATGAATTTTTATCAGCCGTCATTCCGATTAAGGTATTACCAAAACGCTTTAATAAAGGAGCTAATACTTTAATTTCTGGACTATTTCCACTTTTAGAGATACAAATGATAATATCTTCGGGTTGTACCATTCCTAAATCGCCATGAACGGCTTCTGCTGCATGTAAAAACATAGAAGGTGTTCCGGTTGAATTTAAAGTAGCCACAATCTTTTGAGCAATTAATGCACTTTTTCCAATTCCAGTTACTACTAATCGTCCTTTAGTATTGTAGATTTCAGTAACACTTTTTGCAAAGTCTTCATCTAGGTAATTTACTAAATTTTCAATGCTCTTACTTTCAGAAAGAAGCGTTCTTTTTGCTGTTGATAAAATAGTTTCTGTTGTGCTCAAAATAGAAATATTAAAAAATTTGTGTGTATTAAAGAAAATCGTATCTTTATGTTTGCAAATTTAGGTAAAATCATATTAATAGAGAATGAATCCACACGAAATTGATTTACATAAAGAATTAAAGAAATATTTTGGTTTTAACCAATTCAAAGGACTTCAAGAACAAGTAGTTAAAAGCATTATTACAGGGAATAATACTTTTGTGATTATGCCAACTGGTGGTGGAAAGTCGCTTTGTTATCAGTTGCCAGCGTTAGTATTGGATGGGACTGCTATTGTAGTATCGCCACTTATTGCGCTGATGAAAAACCAAGTAGATGCTATTCGAAGCTTGAGTTCTGAACCCGGAATTGCTCATGTTTTGAATTCTTCATTAAATAAAACTGAAGTTAATCAGGTAAAAAAAGATATTACTTCTGGTATCACAAAATTGTTATATGTTGCTCCAGAATCGTTAACAAAAGAGGAATATATTGAGTTTTTAAATAGTGTAAAGTTATCTTTTGTTGCTATTGATGAAGCGCATTGTATTTCAGAATGGGGACATGATTTCCGTCCTGAATACCGCAATTTAAGAAATATTGTAAGACAATTAGGTGATGTGCCGATGATTGGTTTAACCGCAACAGCAACTCCAAAAGTACAAGAAGACATCTTGAAAAACTTGGATATGCCTGATGCAAATACTTTCAAAGCATCTTTTAATCGTCCTAATTTATTTTACGAAGTACGTACTAAAACTAAAAATGTAGAATCGGATATTATTCGATTCATCAAACAACACAAAGGAAAATCAGGTGTTATTTACTGTTTGAGTCGTAAAAAAGTGGAAGAAATTGCCCAAGTTTTACAAGTTAATGGTATTAGTGCGGTTCCGTATCATGCAGGTTTAGATGCTAAAACACGTGCCAAACATCAAGACATGTTTTTGATGGAAGATGTGGAAGTAGTAGTGGCAACTATCGCTTTTGGAATGGGAATTGATAAACCCGATGTGCGCTATGTAATTCACCACGATATTCCAAAATCTTTAGAAAGTTATTATCAAGAAACGGGTCGTGCTGGTCGTGATGGTGGCGAAGGTCATTGTTTAGCTTACTATTCGTATAAAGATATTGAAAAGTTAGAAAAATTCCTTTCTGGAAAACCGGTTGCAGAACAAGAAATTGGATTTGCGTTATTACAGGAAGTGGTGGCGTATGCCGAAACTTCTATGTCACGTCGTAAATTCTTATTGCATTATTTTGGTGAAGAATTCGATGATGTAGATGGAGAAGGAGCGGATATGGATGACAACGTTCGCAATCCGAAGAAAAAAGTTGAGGCTCAAGAACAAGTGGTTACTTTGTTAAAAGTGGTTCGCGATACGAAGCAATTATTCAAATCAAAAGAAGTGGTTTTAGCTTTAGTCGGTAAAATTAATGCTATAATAAAAGCTCAAAAAATTGATACTCAACCTTGTTTTGGTAGTGGAAATGCTTTTGATGAGAAATATTGGATGGCGTTAATTCGACAAGTTTTAGTAGCTGGATTACTAACGAAAGATATTGAAACTTATGGTGTTTTAAAAATGTCTCCAAAAGGAGAAGCTTTTATTAACAAACCAGAATCCTTTTTAATGTCGGAAGATCACGAATACAATGAAGAAGAAGATGAAGCAATTGTAACTGCTGCAAAATCATCAGGAACTGCAGATGAGGCTTTAATGGCAATGTTACGCGATTTACGTAAGAAAGAAGCTAAAAAATTAGGTGTACCTCCATTTGTTATTTTTCAAGATCCTTCATTAGAAGATATGGCTTTAAAATATCCAATTTCTATTGATGAGTTGAGCAATGTGCATGGAGTAGGAGAAGGGAAAGCCAAAAAATATGGGAAACCATTTGTTGATTTAATCAACAGATATGTTGAAGATAATGATATTATTCGTCCAGATGATTTAGTAGTGAAATCTACGGGTGCTAATTCTGGATTGAAATTGTATATTATTCAAAACGTAGATCGAAAATTAGGATTAGATGACATCGCTAAAGCTAAAGGTTTAGATATGGATGGTTTGTTGAAAGAAATGGAACAAATTGTCTATTCGGGAACTAAATTGAATATCAAATATTGGATTGACGAAATTTTAGATGAAGACCAGCAAGAAGAAATTCACGATTACTTCATGGATTCAGAATCGGATAAAATTGATTTGGCTTTAAAAGAATTCGATGGCGATTATGATACCGAAGAATTACGTTTGATGCGTATTAAATTCATTAGTGAAGTCGCGAATTAATTCTCGGTTTTACATAAGGAACACCGATTGTAATAATTTAAGAAATTTTAAAAATAAATAGAAAACGCTGTCACATGACAGCGTTTTTTTATGCTTTAAAGTCTCTAAAGATATAAATCCAAATGATTCGTGATAGTTTAATATTGACCAAGGTTAAACTTAAAATCACTACTCCAATTATTGGAATAATACGTAAATCAAAAGTTTCTTCAAAAAACGGCATGCAAATGAAATAGGTAATAATGGCTTCAGCTACTCCTAAAGCATAACTTACAAACATCGCTCCGAAGAAAAAACCAGGTTCTTTTTCAAATTTTGTTCCGCAATTGGAACATGTTTCATGCATTTTCGGAAAACTAAAACTAAAATGCAATAATCCTTTTTCAAAAATCTTTCCTTTATTGCAATTCGGACATTTGTTTCCAAACATATTGATAATATTACTAATCATAATTTAATTTGCAGAATAAATTTCGCCACGATGAGGTTTTAAAATATCTCTAAAGGTAATCATGTCTTTTTCCTCAACTACAATAAAAGCGATTGCATGCATTTCATTGATAACTTCAAAACCTGTTTTTTCTAGTGTGATTTTTTCTTTTTCTAAGTATTCGTTCAGATGAATATCATGGTGTTCCGCTGTTTTCGCTGCGGCTTCTCCTCTAAAATCCCAAATGAGTTTTATTTTTCGGTTCATGTTTTCGAATTAAAAATCAAAGGTAAGTTTTTAGTACATTTGAAAAAACTAATTAGATATGAAAGTTTTATTTGCCTTACTTTTTGTTGAAGCTTTTGCGTTTTCCCAACAGCTTACATTAGAACAAGCAAATCATTTGGCGAGTTTGCCAGTAAAATGTTTGCAACAAGAATATCCTAACAAACTCAACCAACTTTTATTAAACGAAACCGAATTGTTGTCCCCAAAATCGCTTCATCCAGCATTTTATGGTTGTTTTGATTGGCATTCTTCAGTTCACGGACATTGGAGTTTGGTGTATTTGTTGACTCATTTTAAAGATATTAAAGACAGAGATTTAATTATTGAAAAGTTAAAAATCAATCTTTCAAAAGAAAATATTGCTCAAGAAATAATCTATTTTCAAAAAGCACATGAGAAATCGTTTGAACGTACGTATGGATGGAATTGGTTACTGAAATTACAACATGAATTAGAACTTTCTAAAGAACCTTTTGCTAAAAAATTAGCACAAAAATTACATCCTCTAACCGATTTGATTATCCTACGTTATATCGAGTTTTTGCCGAAATTGTTATATCCCATTCGCGTAGGAACGCATTCTAATACAGCTTACGGCTTGACCAACGCTTGGGATTATGCCGTTTTTTCGGGTAATACCGAATTGCAAAGAAGTATTCAACAACATGCTAAGCGTTTGTTTTTGAAGGATGAAAATTGTCCTTTTTATTGGGAGCCAAGTGGAACCGATTTTTTATCACCTTGTATGGAAGAAGTTGCTATCATGCAACGTGTTTTGCCAGAAAATGAATTTCTTCCTTGGTTGAAAAAATTTGCTCCTCAATTGTTTTCTAAAAAATGGCAATGGGAAGTGGCTCGTGTTTCTGACAGAACCGATGGTCATTTAGTACATTTAGATGGGCTGAATTTTAGCAGAGCTTGGAATTTGTACTTTTTAATTTGTCAGTATCCTAAACAATTTTCGCATTTGAAACCTTTGGCCGATAATCATTTGTCTTTCTCACTTCCTTCTATTGTAGATGGTAATTACGAAGGCGAACATTGGTTGGCTTCTTTTGCGTTGCGTGCTTTTGAGGAAAAATCGAAAATCAAATAGTATATTTGCCGAAAATTTGAGACCAATATTAGTATTTAAATTCTAAACATATAAGTCATAAGTCATAAACTTTTTAAGTTAGTGTTGAATCACGTTGATAAGTTTAGAAAAGATTTTTTCTATTTCTAAAATTTTATCAATCTGTGTTCCAATAAACAAGTTTAAATATCCAAAAATCAGAATATCCAAAAATCCAAAATTATGCCACGCGAATTTCAATTTCAAGTTTCACCCGAAGTAGCAGCAAACGAAAGTTTGTTAGCTCAACATGTAGCGAAGTTATTTCAGGTTAGCCCAAAAGAAATTCAGAAAGTGGTGGTTGTAAAACGTTCGATTGATGCGCGTCAAAAAGCCATAAAGATGAATATCAAAGCGAATGTTTTTTTAGTTGGAGAAGAATATGTAGAATCAAAAGTCGAATTGCCTGATTATCCAAATGTCGCCAACAAACAAGAAGTAATTGTAGTTGGAGCTGGTCCAGCAGGATTATTTGCTGCTTTACAACTAATAGAATTAGGTTTGAAACCTATCGTTTTAGAACGTGGTAAAGATGTACGTGGTCGTCGTCGTGATTTAAAAGCAATTAATAGAGACGGTGTTGTAAACGAAGATTCCAATTATTGTTTTGGTGAAGGTGGAGCTGGTACCTATTCCGACGGAAAATTATACACTCGCTCAAAAAAGCGCGGAGATGTGGATAGAATTTTGGAACTATTGGTGGGTTTTGGAGCTACACCAGAAATTATGGTGGAAGCACATCCGCACATTGGAACCAATAAATTACCACAAATTATTCAAGATATTAGAGAGAAAATCATCGCATGTGGCGGACAAGTTTTGTTTGAAACTCGTGTCACCGATTTTGTAATCAAAAATAACGAAATGCAAGGTGTTGTTATTCAAAATGGCGATGTGATTTCAGCGAATAAAGTCATTTTAGCTACCGGACATTCAGCACGTGATATTTTTGAATTGCTTCATAAAAAAGGGGTTCATATAGAAGCGAAACCTTTTGCTTTAGGTGTTCGTGCGGAACATCCACAAGAATTAATTGACCAAATACAATATTCGTGTGATTTTAGAGGTGATTATTTACCACCAGCACCCTATTCGATTGTGAAACAAGTGAATGGTCGTGGTATGTATTCTTTTTGTATGTGTCCTGGTGGTGTCATTGCGCCTTGTGCTACAGCTCCTGGCGAAGTAGTTACCAATGGTTGGTCGCCTTCAAAACGAGACCAAGCAACAGCTAATTCTGGAATTGTGGTAGAGCTAAAGTTAGAAGATTTCAAACCTTATGAAAAATTCGGACCATTAGCAGGAATGGAATTTCAAAAAGCTATCGAACAAAAAGCATGGCATTTGGCAGGCGAAACGCAAAAAGTTCCTGCGCAACGAATGGTTGATTTTACTCAAAATAAAGTTTCAAAAGATATCCCAAAAACATCTTATGTTCCTGGAACTACTTCTGTGGAAATGGGTCAAGTTTTCCCTGGATTTCTTACTCAAATTATGCGAGAAGGTTTTGTACAATTCGGAAAATCAATGCGTGGTTATATGACTAATGAAGCTATTTTACATGGGCCAGAAAGTAGAACATCATCTCCAATAAGAATTCCAAGAGACAATTTTTCATTGGAACATGTTCAAATCAAAGGGTTATATCCTTGTGGAGAAGGAGCAGGATATGCTGGAGGAATCATTTCAGCCGCGATTGATGGTGAAAAATGTGCTTTAAAAATTGCAGAGAGTTTATCAAAATAAAAAAATCACAGCTTTCACTGTGATTTAAGAAATTTGGGATAAAAAGGGGGGTTATATTTTTTTAACGTTTATCGCATTCATTCCTTTAGCGCCTTTTTCTAAATCGTAGGTTACTAAATTACCTTCTTTAACTTTGTCAATTAAGCCACTGATGTGAACAAAGTATTTTTCACCTGTTTCTACTTCTTTAATAAAACCAAAGCCTTTAGATTCATTAAAGAAATCTATAGTTCCTCTTCTTTCTACAGGAACTTCATCTGCATCTGATCTTCTTGAAACACCAATTTCAATGCTTTCTAAATCTATCTCGATTCTTTTTGAAGGGTCAGGAGGTGTGCTAGTTAAGTGCCCGTTTTCATCTACATAAACATATAAATCTTCTCCAGATAATTTTGGATTAGCTTTACGAGCTTCTTTCTTTTCTTGTTTTTCTTTTCTTTTTTGGGCTCTTAATTTTTCTTGTTCTCTTTTGTTGAAAGTCTCTTGTGGTCTTGCCATTAAATTCATTAATTATAATTAGTATTTTTTAAAAGTAAACAGATAAAAACACACAAGCGAAATAAACAAGAAATTTATAAAGTACTTTTATTCAAAGTATTGCGAGAAGAAATTCATATCATTACTAATTATGCAAAGATAGTGAAAAAAGTGTTCTGTTTTTAAAAAGCTAAAAATTTAATCTAAGGAGTGATTTTTCAACCATCGTTATTCAACACACGTTAAACTTATCACAAACTTAAAAACCACTATTTAATCCTATCTTTTTTCGTATTTTTGACAAGTATAATTACCTATATGATAGAAGAACAAGTAATTTTAGTCAACCAGCAAGATGAGCCAATTGGGCTTATGAATAAGATGGAAGCGCATGAGAAAGCAGTTTTGCATAGAGCTTTCTCAGTGTTTGTTTTGAATAATAAAAACGAAGTGATGTTGCAACAACGTGCCCATCACAAATACCATTCACCGCTTTTGTGGACCAATACTTGTTGTAGTCATCAACGTGCTAGCGAATCCAATATTGAAGCTGGAAAACGTCGTTTGTTCGAGGAAATGGGTTTTCAAACAGAATTAAAAGAATTGTTTCATTTTATTTACAAAGCTCCTTTTGATAATGGTTTGACCGAACACGAATTAGATCATGTAATGATTGGTTATTATAATGAAGCTCCAGTAGTTAATCCTGATGAAGTAGAGAGTTGGAAATGGATGACCATTGAAGCTATTAAAGAAGATATGATTGAAAATCCTAATGTTTACACAGTTTGGTTTAAAATCATATTTGATGAGTTTTATCATTATCTAGAAGATCACAAAATTTAAGAATAAAGAATTTAGATTTAAGAGTAAAGAATACTTCAGCAATCAAAAATCGTTAATCAACAATCAAAAATCCCATGAAAATAACTGTTTCGAGAAAAGCCCATTTTAATGCCGCGCATCGTTTGTATCGTAAGGATTGGACTATGGAAAAAAATCAGGAAGTGTTTGGAAAATGTAACAATCCTAACTTTCATGGACACAATTATGAATTGATTGTTTCGGTTACTGGTGAAGTAGACAAAGAAACAGGTTATGTGATTGATACTAAAATTTTATCCGATTTAATCAAAGAACATATCGAAGAAGCTTTTGATCATAAAAATCTAAATGAAGATGTTCCCGAATTCAAAGATTTGAATCCAACAGCAGAACATATCGCTTATGTTATTTGGAATAAACTTCGTGTTTTGATTGATTCAAAAATGGAGTTAGAAATAACACTTTACGAAACACCACGCAATTTTGTAACTTATAAAGGTTTGTAATATTATGGCAATTCAAATTGGAGATAAATTACCTAGTTTTAAAGCTACTAAGCAAGATGGGACAGCTTTTGATAGTAATGAAATTCATGAAAAACCAGTTGTTATTTACTTTTATCCAAAAGATTTTACACCAGGTTGTACTACTCAAGCTTGTAGTTTTAGAGATGCCTATCAAGATTTTCAAGATTTAGGTGCTGAAGTAATTGGTGTAAGTAGTGATTCAGCTAATTCACATCAAAGTTTTCAACAGAAATATAAATTGCCTTTTATCTTACTTTCGGATGCGGATAGAAAACTACGTCGTTTGTTTGGAGTTCCTACTTCACTATTTGGATTATTGCCTGGAAGAGTGACATATGTTTTTGATTCGAAAGGTTATTGTATTTATATTTTTGATAGTATGAGTGCAAAAAATCATATTGAAAAAGCATTGAAAGCCATTCGAAATTCAATTAAATAACTTCTTTAGAATCAAATTTTTGGATTCTAATTGTTTTTTGCATCTTTGTATTTCGCAATTTAACTATGAAGTTTTATCCTTTAACTTTTACACCTATACTTAAAGACCGCATTTGGGGCGGAACCAAGTTGAAAACGTATCTCAACAAATCCATAGTTTCTGAAACTACGGGCGAGAGTTGGGAAATTTCAACTGTTCCTGGCGACATTAGTGTGGTTAGTAATGGTATTTTAAAAGGAAAAAACATCAATGAAATTATCGATTTATATCCGGAAGAAATTTTAGGGAAATCGGTAATGGCTCGTTTTGGGAAGCAATTTCCATTGCTTTTTAAATTTATTGATGCCAAGGAAGATTTGTCTATTCAATTGCATCCTAATGATACTTTAGCTAAAGAGCGTCATAATTCGTTTGGGAAAACCGAAATGTGGTATGTAATGCAAGCGGATGAATCAGCAAGATTGGTTGTTGGGTTTAAAAAAGATTCGAATCAGCAAGAGTACTTAGCGCATTTAGAAAATAAAAATCTAATTGATTTGCTAAACGAATACGCTGTTTATAAAGGAGATGTTTTCTTTTTAGATACCGGAACTATTCATGCCATTGGAGCTGGAGTAGTGGTAGCTGAAATTCAGCAAACCAGTGATGTTACCTATAGAATCTACGATTGGGATCGAGTGGATGCTAATGGAAACGGAAGAGAATTACATACAGAATTAGCTTTAGATGCTGTAAATTATCATACAACCACTTCTAAAATTGACTACAAAGAAGAAGCAAACAGAAGCACTAATATAGTAAATTGTCCGTATTTCGTTACGAATATTATTGCTTTGCAAGAGACTTTTATTTGGAAACGCACCAAACAAGCTTTTACTGTTTTTATGTGCACTAATGGGCAATTTGAAATGATAGTAAACGGCGAAATCTTGCGTTACCGAATGGGCGATACTATTTTGATTCCGGCTTGTATGGAAAATCTAACTTTAAGAGGAAAGTCTACTTTGTTAGAAATTTCGATATAATGTATTGAGAACAAAATATATTATGTAATTTTGCTTCAAATTTTAAATTTATACAAAATGGCAAGCGTTAAAAACTTGAAAAAAGAAATCAACTACGTTTTAGGGGATATTGTAAACATCGTTTACATTTGGGAAATGTCTACAGCTGGAAAACCAACTGAAGCATCTGATAAATTAGTTGATGAAATCTACGAAACTTTTGATACTTTAATGACAAGAGCGAATCAAAAAGACGTTGAAAACAAAAAAGCGCATTTTAAACAAATCCGTAAGGATTACGAAGCGGCTGCAAATCAATTTGTTGCAAAAATAAATGAATTAAACTAAAAAAATTGCGATAAAAAGTGCAGATTTTTTTTGGAAATTTAATTTTCAGAACTATATTTGCATTGCAATAGAGTTGCCGGTGTAGCTCAGCTGGCTAGAGCAGCTGATTTGTAATCAGCAGGTCGTGGGTTCGAGTCCCTCCATCGGCTCTTAATTAGAAACCATCACAGAAATGTGATGGTTTTTTGTTTTTTATAAGAGTTTTTAATTTGTTTTTAAACTTACCACGCGATAAGATTCGCTCGGTAGCTGAGGAGAATTTGTCTAAGATAAACGATATTTTATAAGACAAAAAAAGCGGTCAATTTTTGACCACTTTTTTATTTTTGAAATTCTGGAGCTTTTCTCTCCTTAACATATTCACTCAACATTTTCCCATATTTTGATTTGGCTACTTCTGGTGACATGCTTTTTTGAATAGTATCTAAATAAGGAGTATTGATATTGGAAATTTCAGAAAGTGCTAAATAGGGTGCAATTTCTTTATTTGCATGAGTTAATGCAAAATGTGCCGTGTAACGATATTTTCTTTTTAATAATTTTTGATACTCGTTTTCAATACTATCTGTTGTTTTTTGATTAGGTCTTAAATTATTTTTAAATCGTTTTGCCATCAAGGAAAGATTTTTATTGATGAATTTTCTATTGATACTATCAAATTTTTTCCATAAATCGTGGTTTTTTGACCCTGATATTTTGGCATCAGCAAAGAAATGATTTAAAGTAGTTTCAATTTTAATATTTCCAGGTTCCGCAAAAAATGGTAAATTATTGTCAATAGAATTTGTTTGTCCTCTGTCTAAAAATAAATATAACATTTCTGGACTTTCTAATTTGATGTGGCTTTCAAATTTAGAATCACCATTGATAGTAATACTGTCTAAAACCACTAAGGTAGAATCTTGTATTCTTTGTAAGTATAATTTTCCTTGACTCAATCCTTTTACATCTCCTGTTATATGAACATTAGCATCTTCATTAACTTCTTTGTTACATGCAATTAGTGTAAAAACGGCAAATAGGGCTAAAACTAACTTTTTACTCATGGTATTATTTGTTGTATTTTGGATTTCGTGAATCTTCGATTTCATTATGGTTTGATTTTATGTTCGCAAAGTAAATAAAAAAATCCTCAAAATACTAGGTACTTTGAGGATTTTCAAGCGCAATATCAATTGCAAATTTCAATTTCAAATTTTAAAATACTTCTAAAATCTAAAATTTGTATTCTTCAATCACAAATCTTATCCTCTTAACCAAGCTTCGCGAACTGCTTTTTTAGAAGCATCAGTTGATTGGTAACCATCTTGTTTTTCTTTTGGCATCATCACTTTTCCTTTTACAATTTGCTCTTTTCCATCTCTTTTAATTTTAACCGAAATAGCATCACCATCTTTCCAGTTCATGCTCGCCATAATTAAATCATAGATGTTGTCTAAGTTGTAATTTTTATCATTAAACGCTAAAAGTGTGTCGTTGTTTTTTAACCCTAAAGTCGTCATGAAAACATTTAATTCCATATCAGGTAAAATCATAATTTCTTTTGTATTAGGATTTACTGTAATATATGGTTGTGTTTGTCCTTTTAAAAACGGATTTCCAGCTACTTCAATTGAAGCTTCTGTTACTCCCATTTTAGCAAAATATTGTTCGTATGGAATCGGAGTTTCACCCGCTACGTGGTTTTTTAAGAATTCACCAACAACAGGATAAGTTAAAGCAGTGATTTTATCAAATAATTCTTCGTCTTTAAATGCTTTAGTTGTTCCATATTCTTTTGATAACTCTTGCATTAGGTTTAAAATTCCTTTTTGACCATTGCTGTTTTCTCTAATTAAAATATCCACACACATTGCAATTAATGCTCCTTTTTGATATACGTTTAAGTATTGGTCTTTGTAAGGTGGATTCAATACGTTTTTACTCATTTTAGTAAAACTCATATTGTCATTCATTTGGCGCGATTGTGCAATTTTACCTGCCATTCTTTCAAAGAATTCTTTTTCGTCAATTAAGCCTTGATTTACTTGGAATAGGTTCGCAAAATATTCCGTAACTCCTTCATACATCCATAAATGTTCTGACATTTGTGGATTATTGAAATCAAAGTACTGAATTTCGTTTGAATGAATTGTTAATGGTGTTACAATATGAAAGAATTCATGAGAAACCACGTCTTTTAATTGTTCTTGTAACATTTCTAATCCCATCATTTCTGGCATAACTACAGTAGTTGATGTTGGGTGTTCTAATGCTCCAAAACCTTTTGCATCTTTTGTTGCCATATCAGACAAGTATAATAAGATGGCATATTTTTTTGTTGAGTTGATTGGACCTAAGAAGCGTTTTTGTGCTTTCATCATTGCTTCCATGTTAGGTGTAATTTGTTTAGCAGTATATTTTCCTGTTGGAGAATAAACGCTGATGATAATTTCCATATCATCTACCATGAACGAAGTATAGTCTGGCTTTGAATACATGATTGGCATTTCTACCAAAGTTGCATATTTAGACATTAGGAATACATCAGAAGTTGCACTTGCATCAGCATCTGTCATTGCAGATACTCCTAATAATGTTTCTGGATGAGTAACAGTTAATTTATATGGAGTTTCTTCTTTTCCTTTGAAATACCCAATAAATCCGTGAGTGTTTAACATGAAGTTAGTTCCAGCATTGATGTTGGTTCCAGCAGGAGAAAATACATCTTCGCTTTCTCCAAAACCTGCACCGCCTTCAGTATCAAAGGTATCGTTTACTAAATATGTGATTTTTGCAAGTTTTGTAGCATCTGAAATGGTATATGAATTCTCATCAATTTTTGCAATTTTAAGTGTATTTCCTTTTGCATCAAATGCTTTTACATTTTCTACAAAACGTCCATAATCGTCTTCTGAGTATGTTCCTGGAACAGTTTTAGGAAAATGATATGTTACGGTTTCTGTTGTAAATGTTGGAGGTGTAACGGTTACCATTACTTTATCATCTTTTACGTTGATTAAGTCAATTGTAACGGCAACATCATTTTGTTTTGTAGCTGTTTGAGTTGGACTACAACTCCATAAAAATCCCACTAAAGCTAGGGAAAGTACTATTTTTTTCATTTTATCTTAATTGTATTATCAATAAGTAGATAAAATGAACATATTGTTACAATTAACGTTTCGAAATTTTATTTCCGGTGATTTGTCTTTGAAGTTTGCATTTGAATCGGTCAATACCGCTAGTGCGGAGTTTTGCATGTTTTGTTGCTCTACCTTGAACACGTTCGCGCCACATTCTAAAGCTTGATGGCTTCATTTCGCGACGCATAATTTCAATAGTTTCTTGTTCGGAAATTCCAAATTGAAATGTAATAGCTTCAAAAGGAGTTCGGTCTTCCCAAGCCATTTCTAT
>JACCDV011116285.1_pt1 | contig 17727 bp, 16 predicted proteins | sample 7446131 | NCBI WGS metagenome assembly JACCDV01 (sample SAMN15323448, study PRJNA562643) | freshwater metagenome | isolation source: river surface water | place: USA:Blue River Watershed | collected 2017-08-17 | reverse complement strand
GGCTTAGTGTGTACGTAGCCCCACTTTTCTAATCAATAGATTCAATCAGCCTAATTCAGAAAAATTACACTCTGCTTAAAAGGAAGCGTATGAAAGAGACCATTAACAAACCAGCGATTAAAGCTGTACTAGCTTCCATTCATTCTTTTGAAGAATTTGAAAAGCTTAAGCTGAACCGAGAGGTTGTGGAAAATATTGTAAAACAGCTTATTCATGAAAATGGGTTGCCGGAAGCACCGCTTACACTTTTCTCTGAGGGCACCAACATTGTGTTTTCCTATGGAGATGACAAGGTTATTAAGGTTTATCCGCCTTTTCATCGAGACTCATTTAAGTCTGAAATATTGGTTTTAAAAGCCTTCCAAGGAAGGCTCTCTATAAAGACCCCTACTGTTGAATATGATGGGGAAGTTTTCGGCTGGCCTTATATTGTGATGAAAAAACTGGATGGCAGGCCTTTAGAAGGAATGTGGGAGGAGCTAAGCCATACCAATAAAATTATACTCATTCGCGAACTAGGAGCATTGATTCGAGAAGTGCATTCTTTACCTATCGATGGACTTGAAACGATAGACTGCCACTGGAAGCAATTTATTAATGGACAGCTCATGCGTTGCGTAGAACAGCATGAAGCTACAGGGCTCCCAGAGCGTTTGCTGCAAGAGCTGCCCTCTTATCTCGAATCGGTCAAAGAATCTTTACCGAAAATTAAAAAGCCTGTTATTTTGACGGGTGAATACACCCCTATGAATTTTTTGGTTAAATCAGTGTCTGGAGTTTGGCATATTGAGGGTTTGATTGACTTCGGGGACTCAATGTTAGGCTTGCCAGAATATGATCTGTTAGGCCCGGGAGCTTTTCTGACTCAAGGCGACAAGGAACTTTTAAGGGCACTTTTCACTTCATATGGCTATACCTCAGATGAATTAACAACCCAACTCAGCCAACAATTCATGACACTGATGCTGCTTCATAAATATAGCAATCTGAAGATCCAAATTCGAATTAAGGATTGGCAAGATAAAGTGAACAGCATAAAGGAGTTGGAAAATTTGGTGTGGGGGTTTTAGGTCCAAGACTAATGAAGTGAGCCCCTTTAAGGACGACCCGAACTGTCAGAATTTACGGATTGGAGAATATTTTTGTGCGCTGACCGCAAATTTTGACACAAATGTGCCCGGTACCCCAAATTCGATGAATTTTTTTCTCCTTTTTCTAATGGGGGTACCGGCGACATTCATGGCAAAATTTACGGTCTGAAGGCATTTTTTGGCTTCAAATTGTAAATTCTGGCATCTGGTCAAATATTTAACAACAACCGCCTTTATGGTTTTCCTTTTCCGGATTATCTTTGTCGCCATTCATTTGTTTATCTTCAGATTTTCCAGCATCATCCGGCTTATGCGACATGCCACAAGAACCTCCCCCTTTGCGTCCTGGTCTCAACATCCCTGCAACAGCCAAAGATCATGACAACAATGAACAAAACCAATAGTATGGTATTTAGTATAAACTTCTCCTAGTTTTTCCTATTGAGTGACAGGGTTGATTTCAACAATGGTCATCATCCCCGCTTCTTGATGGTAAGCCATATGGCAGTGGAGCATCCATTTCCCCGGGTAATCGGCATCAAAGATGACTTTCACTTGCGTATGCGGCAACACCAAAATCGTATCATGCAATGCGCCATCGGTAATGCTTTGCTGGTTGATGCCCACTAGCTCAAAGAAGTGTCCATGTAAGTGCATTGGATGGGCCATATTACTTTCATTGTTAAAAATGAATTCAACCCTTTCTCCCTCTTTAAGTTGAATGGGTGTAACATTCGGCCAAGCCTGGCCGTTGATCATCCAAATGTATTTTTGCATATTGCCGCTTAAGTTCAGCGTTACCACTTGTTGAATTGGTTTTGATGGCAAGGGGTTTTCGCTCTTCATTTTAAACTCTTGCTGATAATTCAAAGCCGGAGCAGCAGTTTGGGCAGTTTCACTGATCTTGGGCACAGTTGCACCTGGGGTTACTAAAATTAATCCCGTTTGTTGAGTAAGACCCTCGACTTGTCCAAGAATCGGAAAGGCTCCTCCTGATTTAGGGATCGTCACTAAAATATCAATACGCTGGCCCAGCGCTAACTCAAAAGCCTTACCGGTTAGTGGTTTGATATTTTCACCATCAAAGGCTATGGCCTCTCCTGTTAGACCGCCAAGGTTAATCCAATAGTTACTGCCAGCACTGCCATCAATAAAACGTAACCGTACCGTTTTACCTGCTTGAACTTTTACGATTTCAGGATTTTGAAGAGTCTGGTAATTTGTTAAAAAGGCATCATATTGCACATCATTCAAATCAGGCTTGTTGTCATCCATGCTCATTGAACTACTACTCATATTCATGTTTTGCATTGAACTATGATTCTGTGCCATACCCCCCATATTCTGCATATCACCTGACATATTATTCATGCTGGCCATCGCTGTGCCCGATTGTAAATCTTTAAGAACGGTATCGGGATTCTTAAAAGTAAAATCCTGGAACATAATGACAACCTGCTGGTCTTTGTTATAAGGATCATTGGGATCACTAATAATAAAAGGCGCTTCCATTAAGTCCTGTATTTGTAGCCCCATGTGAGAATGCATCCAGTAAGTACCTGCTTGAACGAGCGGATATTCATAATGATATTCGCCTCCTGGCAAAATGGCTGCTTGTGTGACCCCAGGCACCCCATCCATTGCATTGGGCAGGATAAGCCCGTGCCAGTGAATCCCCGTAGGGACATCCGTTTCGTTTTTGACAATGACATTAAAGTCCTGGCCTTTGGTGCCATAATATCCCCAGGTGCCATCAGGCTGCTCAATGGTATAAACCACTTTGCTTTTGCCATCAACATTAATGGTCTTATCCTTGACCTCTAAAATGGTCGGGGTACTTGCAGCAAAACTGATTTGGCTGATCAGCAAAAGAGATAGACTTAAATATTTTAATGAATGACGCATGTTTTGCATTTTTTAATGTTCCTTATGTTTTTTTAAAGAGTCTTAAACGATTGGCATTACTGACCACCGTCACTGAAGATAAAGCCATGGCTGCTGCCGCAATCATGGGACTTAGTAAAATGTGCGAGAAGGGATAAAGAATGCCTGCGGCAATAGGAATGGCAATCACGTTATATAAAAAGGCGCCAAAGAGATTTTGTTTCATATTGAGAGTGGTGGCTTTTGAAAGCCCAATCGCATTCACCACACCTTGTAAAGAATTACCCATGAGGGTCACAGGTGCACTCTGCATGGCAATATCGGTTCCTGCTCCCACAGCAAAACCCACCTCAGCCTGAGCCAAAGCGGGGGCATCGTTCATGCCATCTCCAACCATCCCGACTTTTTGACCACCCGCTTGCAGCTTTTTGATAAAAGCAATTTTATCCTGAGGTATAGCTTCGGCTAAAAAGCTATGAATGCCTAAACTTTTTGCCACATGCTCTGCAACCTGATGATGATCCCCAGTCAACATGGCAACTTCTATGCCCTTTTGTTGCAAAGTCTGAATCACGGCTTTGCTGTCTGATTTAATGGGGTCACTAATTAAAATCAGTCCCAATGCTTCTTTGCCATCCGCAAGATAAAGTGGTGTTTTACCCTCTTTGGCCAAAGTCTCGCCTTCGGTAAAAAAAGTATTATTGATTTGGCTCCTCTCAAGCCACTTGGCATTGCCAAGATAATAAAGCGTTCCTTTGATTTTGGCTTTAACCCCATAGCCATTTACAGCTTCAAAATCTGTGGTATTCAGTAAGTTGGCATTTTTCTCTTTGCCTTTATTTAAAATGGCTTTGGCTATCGGGTGCTCTGAATACTGCTCAAGACTGATTGCAAGCTCTAAAAAAGTCTTTTGATCAAAGCCTTCTTTCACTTTCATTGCAGTGACGGCAGGTTTACCTTCTGTTAAGGTGCCAGTTTTATCAAAGACAATCACATTGAGTTGTGCCGCTTGTTGCAATACTTCACTGCGTCGCACCAATATGCCTAATTGAGAGGCTCTACCCACGCCCACCATGACTGAGGTCGGAATGGCAAGACCTACCGCGCAGGGACAGGCAATAATCAATACAGCCATGCTGGTAATCAGCGCATAGAGCCAGGCAGGGGATGGGCCAATAACAAGCCAGATGATGGCAGTTACAATGGCAAGAAGAATCACCACCGGCACAAAATAAGCCGATACCTTATCCGCAAGACGGGCTAATTGGGGTTTACTCCCTTGCGCTTCCTGGATTAAGGTAATCATGGCCGATAAGACCGTACCCTCACCAACCTTTTCAGCTTTGAAGATAAAAGTACCTTGCTGGTTAATGGTGCCACCCACAACCCGATCACCTGCTTTTTTAAGATTGGGTATCGGTTCTCCTGTTAGCATGGACTCATCCACATAGGATTCACCTTCCGTCACAATTCCATCGACCGGAATCTTTTCCCCTGGGCGAATACGAATGAGATCACTTATTTGCAAGGCTTCAATGGCCAAGGTGATTTCTTTACCTGCTTTGATGGCCGTTGCTGTTTTAGGTCTTAAAGCCAATAAACCCATGACTGCTTCTGAGGCTTTTCCTAAAGCACGGGTTTCTAAAATACTGCCTAAATTAATCAAAGCTAAAATGATTAAGGCCGATTCAAAATACAAATGATCGAGTAAAAACGGAAAACGATTACTTAAAACGACAGAGAGGGTTGAGGCCACCCAGGCACTACTGATTCCAACGGCAATGAGAGTGTCCATGGTCGTTGCAAAATGCTTTAACGCTCGCCAGGTACTTTGATAAATCTGACCCGCGGCATAAAAGAAAATGACTAAAGTTATGAGACATTCAAACCATCCTAAAATACGTACTGTTGAAGTGGGAATATGATTTAACAATAAGCCGAGCAGCATAAAGGCAATGCCGATGACTCCAGGAATCCAGACTTTAAACCAGGAAAGCGGCGCCATTTCATGTTGATGTTCATGGTGCTGCATATCATGATCCATGGCTTCATAGCCCACATTTTTAACAGCAGCAATGACGGCATCACTGACATGCGCCTCTGATTGAACCGTCGCCGTCTTATCGGCAAAGTTGACAGCAACTTCACTAACACCAGGGATTTTTTTAATGGCTTGTTCAATCTTATTCACGCAGCTAGCGCAAGACATCCCGGTAATGGCAAATTTATGGTGCATGATTCCCTTTCCCCATTTCAACTATCTCTTATCTTAAACCTTAACCTTAAGGTGAGAGTCAAGGGCAGTTATTCATCACGTTTTAATTTGTGCATGATAGGACAATGCTCAAGGGGCATATCGCCAGAACAGCTATTAAGAAGTGTCTTATAAGTTTTTTTAAGTTGTTTTAAAAAAACAATCTGCTCTTCAATACGCACCAGCTTTTTTTCTAATAAAATTTTGACATCCCAGCCCTTTGCCACGTGCTCATCAAGCTGAATAAATTCGGCAATTTCCGTTAGACTAAAACCCAATTGCTTGGCCTGTTTAATCAAATGAAGTGTTGTTACATCCTCCTCACGATAAATCCTATAACCATTTTCTAATCGTTGTGATTGAATTAACTGAAGTTTTTCGTAATGGCGAAGAGTCACTACGGTAAAACCCGTTTGTTTGGCAAGTTGGCCTATGGTGATCATTACTGTTTAGCCCTTAAAATTCTCAAGCCATTTAAGACCACAATTAAGCTCGCCCCCATATCCGCAAATACCGCCATCCATAAGGTAGCTTCCCCTAGTAATGCCAAGATAAAAAACACTAGTTTTATGGCAATTGCAAAACTAATGTTTTGAATAAGCCGTACTTTGGTGGTTTTACTGATGCGTAAAAAATTCGCTACTTTCTGTAAATTATCTTCCATTAAAGCCACATCGGCGGTTTCAAGTGCCGTATCATTGCCCGCAGCACCCATCGCAAAACCGATGGATGCTTTAGCCAAAGCCGGAGCATCGTTCATACCATCTCCGACCATCCCTACATACCCGTATGTTTTGAGCAAAGTTTCAATCACCTGTAATTTTTGCTGTGGCAGTTGGTTCGCATAAATTTCATCAATGCTGACTTTTTCAGCAATCGCTTTTGCAGTGAGAGCATTATCGCCCGTAATCATCACCGTTTTTATGCCCATTTGATGCAGGCTATTTAAGGCGGTGGCACTCGTTACCCTGATTTGATCGGCAACTGCTAAAATGCCTAATACTTCCTTACTATTGCTGATGACAATGGTCGTTTTTCCTTGTTGCTCAAAACTTTCTAAAATGCTTTCTACTTTTGCGTTACACACGCGATTGTCTTCAGCGAGTTGATGATTCCCCACAAAATACACCTGTCCATCAATCATACCTTTTGCACCTCGGCCCGTGATGGCAGCAAATTGCTCCACAACCAATAACACTTTTTTAAATTGATCCTCATAAGTTTTGACAATTGTTTTGGCAATGGGATGTTCTGAATGGGCATCGAGACTTGCTGCATAATGTAACAGCTTTTCTTCAGTAAAGAAGGAGCTAACCACAACCACATCAGTCAAAGCAGGCTTGCCTTCCGTCAGCGTCCCCGTCTTATCAAAGGCCAAAGCTTTCAACTTATACCCTTGTTCTAAATAGGTTCCCCCTTTAATCAAAATCCCTTGCTTTGCCGCAGCAGTAAGTCCACTCACAACGGTAATGGGCGTTGAGATAACCAAGGCACAAGGACAGGCAATCACCAGCATGACTAAAGCTTTATAAATCCAAGGTTCAAATGCTTGGCCCCATATTAATGGCGGAGCAATAGCTATGAGTACAGCCAGGATCACCATAATAGGTGTATAAAACCTGGAAAACTGATCGACAAACCGTTGCGTCGGTGCCCGTTGTTGCTGCGCCTCTGCAACCGCATGAATGATTTTTGCAAGCATCGTTTGGTTTTGTGTAGCAGTCACTTTAAACTCAAAAGAGCCATGCTCATTCAGCGTCCCGGCAAAAACTTCATCTCCAACTCCCTTATCCACTGGAATAGACTCACCCGTAACAGGAGCCTGATTGATGGAAGATTCTCCTTTTGTAATCGCGCCATCTAAAGGAATGCGTTCACCCGGTTTAACCCAGATGATAGCACCAAGCTGGATCTCTTTTAAAGGAACCTCTTGCCACACTCCATTTTGATCTAAAACCCGCGCTTCCTCCGGGGCCATGGCCATTAATCCTTGAATGGCGTGACGGGCCCGATCCAGTGAATAACGCTCAATCAATTCAGCTAAAGCAAAAAGAACGGTAACGACCGCAGCTTCCGGCCACTCGCCAATCACAAATGCGCCAATAATCGCAATCATCATTAAAAAGTTAATATTGAGGGTAAAAGTACGAAGGGCTTGTAAGCCTTTTTTTAAAGTCGTTCTGCCTCCCAACAAAATCGCAAGTAATGACAGAATTAGGACAATGAGGGATTTTTCAGTCGTGAGGATATAGGAGGCAATTTCTGCACCCACTGCAATGAATCCTGAGAGAATAATAACAACCCAATCTTTTTTACTAGCGCCTACACCTTCCAGTGATTCTGGCGTAAGATCATCTTTTTTTAATTCCGCCTGCATCCCTATTTTTTGGATAGCGCTTAAAAGGATGGCAGGCTCAACACCTTGATGCTTCACCGTCAACTCTTGCGTGATAAAGTTACACGCTAAGCTCTCTACGCCTTTGATATTTCCTAATGCCTTCTGTAAAAGCTTTTCTTCTGCAGGGCAGTCCAAGCCTACGACTTTTAAAATGGTTTGATTCATATGTTTGACCTTGTACTAAAATTAACTTGAAACAGCTTGCCCACAATTGCCACAAAACTTAGTGCCAGGGGAAAGCTTTTGGCCACAGGCAGTACAATTACCAATATTTAGGCCTTGGCCGCATTGACCACAAAACTTTGCTTGAAGGGGGTTAGTATATTGGCAACTAGAACAAACCTGAGAGGCAGCAGCAGGTGTATTATTGCCATAAACAGGCTCTTCGTAATAACGCTGTCCATGATGGCCTCCTCGATTTTGGGAATAGCCATTCTGTTTATTGTAACCATGATGCCCAGACATCATTGTTGTTAATATATTTTTAATAAAGCTCATTTTTGCTCCTCTTTTTTGTTTTAAAATTTCTATTCTGCAACAGTCTCATTTAAAAAATGATCAATCACATCTTTTAAAATACAACGAATATGTTCATCATGAAGGCTATAAATCACCTGTTTACCTTGTTTTTCGGTCTTTAAAATCCGCATCGAACGTAATAGTCGTAAATGATGACTAATGAGGGAAAGTGAAAGATTTAAACTTGATGCAATCTCTGAAACAGCATAAGGCTGATCATAACAAAGCAATAGGATTCGCAAGCGGTTAGGCTCACCCATTAAAGCAAGGATTTCTGAGATCTGTTGGCAATCTGGGTGTTCTAAGAGGGGCATGAGTTTATATGCTAAAAATACATACTTGAATAATAGTTCAATTGTTATTTGAGGTAAAGTAGCGATCTTTTTTAAAATGTCGGATTAAGACAAGGTATTGCATCAAATCGCAGTAAATAAAAGGGTCGTTTTCTTTACCGGGTGATTTGAAGTTTTACCCGTACGAAAAACTCTTGACAGCTAGGGTCAATAAACTATGGCAAAATTTCAAGAGAAACATTATCATGCTGTGCTTTGAATTATTTGACCAAAACTTATGAAAATCGGTTATGCCCGCATATCGACTTTGGAACAAAATTTAAATTTGCAGATTGATGCTCTTAAAAAAGAAGGATGCGAAAAAATTATCACTGATGAGCTGAGTGGTTCCATTGCTGATCGGCCTGGCCTGTTAAAACTGAAAGAGCTTTTGCGTCCAGGAGATGTTTTGGTTGTCTGGCGACTTGATCGTCTTGGTCGTTCTTTACGACATCTGCTTGAGTGGGTCAATGCTTTAAATGAAAAAGGTGTTGAGTTTAAAAGCATCCATGAAACCATTGATACCAGCAGTTCTACCGGAAAGCTAACCTTCCACTTATTTGCAGCGCTGGCTGAATTTGAGCGTAACCTGATACGCGAAAGAACTAAGGCAGGAATTGAAGCAGCCCGAGCAAGGGGCAGACAAGGAGGCCGGCCCAAGAAACTTGATAAAGAAAAGCGTCAATTGGCTGTTGATCTCTATGCGGGCAAGAAACACTCTATCAAACAAATATGTAGCAGTGTTGGGATTAGCAAACCGACACTTTATAAGTACATCCGAGAGGGGAACCTTGTCCAAGGGTAAAATTACTGAAGATGAACTTATTCGAGACTGGACCTTGAGTCCAGAAGATAAAATTGTAATTGCAAAACTCAATAAATCTTATCGACTTTGGTTTTCTATTCAACTGTGTGCTTTGAGATTATTTGGACAATTCTTTAATCATCCCAATGACCTTGAAAGCCGAATCATCGGCTACCTTTGCAAGCAAACTGCACTTCCGATGATCGGTACTGTGGTAAGTCCAGAGCGTGATGCGACACGCACTGAATACAAAAAGATTATTTTTGAATATTTGCAATTTTTAAAATTTGAAGATGGAATTCACATCTTCAAAGATTGGCTTAAAAGCAAAGTTGCTGAAGGATTTATTATAACGGAGCAAATTTTACCAGATGCTGAAAAATATTTAATCAGAAACAAAATCATCTTACCTACTCAATACCGCTTAACCCGTGAGATCAACTCGGTTTGTTATGAAATACAAGAAGAAACCTATAATCGAATTTACAGTAAGATACCTGTGGACGTGCTTCATACAATTGAAAACACTTTAGTGGTTATTGAGGGAAAAACAGTAAGCTGGTTTCAAATATTTAAAGAATATCCTGGGTCGGCTACAATAAAGCTATTGCTGGAATACCTGCAACGCTATGCCAAGATATCAGAGATTGATCTCTCAAGAATTGATCTTTCTGATATCTCGTCGCAATTTGCATCACATCTTTATAAGTTGACCAAATATTATGATGCTCGAGATTTAAAACGATTTAGGCCTGCCAAACGATATACCATGATGCTGGCCTTTTTATCTGAAACTAAAAGGCTATTGACTGACCATATTATTCAAATGCACGATCAGTACATCTCCAGTATCTGCCGAGAGTGCAAACATATGCACGAAGAAGAAATGCGCCATTATAAGACCAAAAATGAAAAATCCATTGCTCATCTTGAAAAAGTAACCGATTATCTGCTTGCCCATGAAGAGAGCCAATTAATTGACCTTAAAACACTTTACGAACAAACCACCCAAAAAGAAGATTTAAGGGCAGCCAGGAATGACATGCATAAATACAGAGTTGTTAGTCGCTATGGCTATTCACAACTACTGCAAAATCGGTATAACAGCATGCGCAAATATTTTGCAGAATTTATCAAACTGCCCTTTCAATCTGAAAAAGGCTCTCACGAATTGATGAATGCTATTGAACTAATACGGAAATTGGACCAGGGACAGATCAAAGTCTTGCCAACAAATACGCCGATTAATTTTGTTGACCACAATATAGCACATGCTTTATATAACCAGGATAGCACGATCAAGCGTAATTTATGGGAAGTAGGCCTTGCCATGGCCATTAAAGAAGGCTTTCGATCTGGTAACCTTTACATTGCCAATAGTAATAAGCACATATCCTTTTGGGATTTAATTTACAAAGAAAAGGCCTGGGAACAAGAAAGAGCTAATGCTTATATGCAACTTTATTTAGAACAGGATAATCAGCAGGCAATCTCAGAGCTCGTAGAGCGATTCCATGGCACAGCGCGAGAAGCTGCAAGAAAATTTGGTAAGGATGGATTTGCTGAAATTAAAAATGGGAAACTTAAACTTAAAAAGAAAGATGCCATTGAAATACCCGCTGATGTTGAGCGTCTACAGACATTAATTGCATCCTACCTCCCTAAAATTAAAATTGAACAGCTTTTAATTGAAGTTGATCAAATGACTGGATTCACCCGACATTTTACCCCCATTCACGGCCAAAAAAGCAAGCCCGAAAAGTTTTACAAGACCTTGATTGCGACCATTTTATCTCAAGCCACAAATATCGGCATCACAACCATGCAAGACTGTACCACTGATATTACCATCGATATGATGCGGCATGTTGCCAATACTCATATCCGTGAAGAAACAATAAAAGCTGCAAATGCAGAATTAGTGGATCGCCACAGTCAACTGGAACTGAGCAAGATATATGGAGACGGATCATTACCCTCTTCAGATAATCAGAGATTTGCAATTTCCGCCAGCAGCCTTATTTCTTCATATTATCCTCGTTATTTTGGCTACTACGAACAGGCTATTGGCATTTATACTCACGCATCTGATCAGGGTACAGTTTATAGTACCAATGTCATTTCCTGTGCTGTTAGAGAATCCCTTTATGTGATCGATGGTTTTTTGAATAACAACACAATTCTCTCTATCAAAGAACATACTACAGATACTGGAGGATACACAGAACATATTTTTGCACTTTGTTTCTTATTGGGTATCGATTACATGCCCAGAATTAAAGATTTAAAGAGCCAGCAATTGTATCACGTTGATAAAAATATCAACTATGGTGAAATTGACGTGTTACTAACAAAAAATTGTGACATGGAGCTACTTGTCGAGCAGCGAGATCAAATGGTAAGAGTTGTGGCCTCTATAAAAAACAAGCTTACGCCTGCTAGCGAAGTGATTCGCAGGTTGTCAAAAGGAGCGCCATCCGACAGATTATCCAAGGCATTTACTCAATTGGGAAGGCTGATAAAGACAGAATATATTTTACGCTACATTACACAATCTGACTTGCGGGACAAAGTACAGCGTCAACTTAACAAAGGAGAACACCGCCACGCCTTATCTCGATGGATTTTTTTTGCGAATAATGGAAAGTTTCAAGTGGGGGATTATGAAGAAATCATGAATAAAGCCAGTTGTTTAAGTTTGGTTTCGAATGCCGTGCTTTATTGGAACACGGTTAAAATGGCAGCGATCATCAAAGAATTGCATGAAAATGGCGAAATCATTAGCGATAAAACGCTTTCACATATTTCGCTTTTACTATACGGTCATGTTATCCCAATGGGAACGTATTTTGTAGGGGATGAGCCTGATATTCGAATTGTGCAATTTGAAGAACCCAAAGAGGATTTAATGTGATCAGATGTGAGAATTTACGATTTGGAGCCCATTTTTGCTTTCAGACCGTAAATTTTGCCATGAATGCCGCCGGTACCCCTAATGTCACTCCAAATTCGTGATTACATTTAAAAATAGAGTCTCTGGTTTTAGAAAAAGAATCATCTCCAGCGTCAGCGGTCCCTGCAGTAAGTGCAGGCGAGCCAACCATAGGTGTTCCTGATACAGATATTCCTGGCTTAAGTTGAAAACTGCTTCAATCTAAGATTATTCAATCTAAACCGTACGAAGCATTCTCCGTCGATCATCACCGGCCCTTCTTCTAAAAACCCCGCTTTGAAGACCCCTCTAATGCGAGTTCTGGAAGGAGGAAATAAGATCGTCACAGAATCCAGGTTAAGTTTTTCAAAAGCCTCTTGAATTAAATCTTGATAAATCTGTTTTCCATATCCCCAATACTTTGATGAAAGTACCAACGCTAATTCAAAGTCTGTTCCATCAGGCTGAATCCCCGCCCATCCAATAAATTGGTTATTCATTAAATAAGCCCAAGGGCCAAATCCATACTTTTCCCAAATAGCCTCTTTCGCCGCGATAAAATCTGTGTATTGCGACTCCCCCACCACTTCTGCTGACAACGGCATGTATTTCTTGATCAAGGGATCGCCTAACAATTGAATGATTAAGTTCTTATCAATTTCTGTGAGTCTTCGTTTTTCGAGAGTCATTTAACCAAGCTCCTAATCGCCGCGATGACGAACCACGGGGCGTGATTCTGAACATCATGCAACGTATTAATACTGACATGCTGAACTTCAGGAGCAGGAGAAAGCCCTGACAGCTGATTTTGCCAACTCGCCCACTCTGCTTCTTGGGCACTCGAGGCATATTGCGTGTCTGAAATTTTATGTTTGGTCGCGCTAATCACGATCAAAGGAATTGGCGGAAAGCTTGAGGCCGCCGCGACTTCTTTTTGACTCAGCCTAATCCCATTGGCCTCGGCATAATAAGAAGAATGAATCGAGGGAAGTGGGTCGATTTCTGTCTGCCACGGACTCATGGAATCGACCAAGACCATTCCCTCTACTTCTTTCGGGTATTCCCGCGCGAAGAGCTGCAGATAAAGCCCTCCCAAAGAATGTCCTACCAAAATATAGGGCGGACTTAAATGCTCTTTTTTCAATAATTCTTGAAGATGATCCACGATCTGTTGCGCCGTCACTTGCTTCGAATAAACCAGCCGGTCATAGGTCATGACTTTGGCAAAGCTTGAAACTTCAGGGGCGACTTTCTTCCAAGTAGTTAAATCATCACCTAAGCCATTTTCAAAAATCACAGTAGAGCTTCCGTGGCCTTTGATTTGAAGGGGTTCCGCTTGAGCATTAATCAAAGTAAGTCCACCCAGAATCACAACACCCAATATTTTTCTTAAATAATTAAACACGGACTCCCCTGTAAAATTTGAGAGACGCGAATCTAGCGGAGCATCCTGATTTCTGAAATGAAAATTCCAAGTCAAAAAAATCATATTTAGTCAGATTTAGATAGAATCCATGTCTTATTTTTATTAACAGCGAGATCCCTCATGAATTCGAACAAAAGACTCAAAATATCCGCTTACCTTGCCACGAGTTTGGACGGCTTTATTGCCGATAAAAACGGAAACTTAGACTGGTTAAAAGTCGTCGACACTCCAGGAGAGGACTATGGCTACGCTAAGTTTTATGAGAGCGTTGATCTCATCATCATGGGCCGCGTGACCTATGAGAAAGTTCTGTCTTTTGATCCTTGGCCTTATCCCGGCAAAAGAGTGATCGTTCTGAGTCAATCATTGGAATCTGTCTGCAAGCAGGCCGAACTATTTAAAGGTGAAATTCAAGATCTGCTCACACAAGTTTTCTCTGAAGGGGTTAAGCATATTTATGTCGACGGCGGCGTGACCCTTTCCACTTTTTTAAACCAACATCTTATTGATGAAGTCACTCTTTCGTTGATTCCTATACTTTTAGGTTCCGGGACAAAATTATTCAGCAATATTCAGATGGAACAGAATTTCACTCTACTAGGCTCAAAAACGTATCCCAGCGGTTTGGTTCAGGTTCGTTACGCGTGCGGGTGAGAACTTTTAAACAGGAAGCTACGCTCCTATTTATTCCTAAGAAACACTAAACATCCTGGCGGGCTTTACTGTCGAATCGCTCTGAAAATAAGACCCCATCAAAAGCTCCATATCAGAGATAACCGTAGGATCCAGATCATGTCCGGTTTCGTAGTACCTCGCGGATAACAGTAATTGCTGATTGACTGGTAAAGCCTCATTGCGATCTTCAAATTTAATCACCGATTGATAGGGAACGTTTTTATCTAAGAGTCCCTGAAATATTTCGATGGGGATCTTTCGTCCTTGAGGGAAATTTTCAATGGCCAATAACGCATCCGAGACGGATTCGTGCGTATTCATCGCGCTGTACATCCAATACCACCCGAGCTGAAAGTGGCTATAAAAATAATCATCGTCTTGAGATTGGTACGCGTGCATAAATTGCTGATAAGCCTTTCCTTGCAGCTGATAGCGAACAATCTGGGGCATTTCATCCATGGCCACTCCTGAGAGGAAAATGGCTTTGATTTCACTCTGTAAATGGCTTTTTGTCGGGTCGGAAAGAATCTGGTTCAGAGCATTACTCACAATCACCGTCCCTTCACTGTGACCTCCTAAAATGATTTTCTTCTCCGTACTAGGACCTAAATAATTATCTGCCCAGTACAAAGCATTTTGAGCGCAAGTAATGAGGTTCTTTGTTGTGGTGTAGTCATAAATACTTCGATCTACTCTCGGATTATCCCGATCGGCAGGATTTGGGGTGATCCCGGGTTTTTCTAGGGTTAAATAATAATTCACCCCAGGAGCCCAAGGCGGATCAAAGTATGTGGTGTACATCCCCGCTCCTGGTTGAAAAAAATGAAGCGTAATAAGCGGAGCTCCTTGCGTCACTGGCTGACCAGAATGCAAATATGCCATGCATTCCAGATGCCGACCTTCGCTCATCCCTCCGTCAACGGTTGCCGTTATGGGAGGCGTGACGGTAGGGGTATCGGCCAAAGCGCGTTCACAAAATAAAAATCCAGGAATCAAAATAAATCCTATCGACAGTAATACGCGATTTAACTTCGGCACTTTAAATCCCCTTAATCTCATCATTTTTTATTGGTCAGAGAGCCGAATTATGGTGATTGAATCTGTCAGACACAAAAAATCTCGTTACAACCAGCGATTCTCTTCACAAGCCTTCGCAAAAACATCCTTTCTCTCTATAAATAATTGATTGGATTCTGTGGCACAAATATCGCCGATTAACGCAGGGACTTTGGGATGGGCCTTCATAATTTCTAAGGCCCTGAGGGGGCTTTCAATCCCCCACAGCTCAATCATAAAAGGGATATCCGTGGCGTAGATCACCGCTTTAAGATTCGCCCAGCAGCAAGCCGACGCACACATGCAGCAGGGCTCCCCTGTTGTATACAACGTCAAAGTATCCCATTTGATCTGGGGGAAGAGCCTGGCGCACTGATTAATGGCCAAAATCTCGGCATGGTTAATCGGGCTGTTTTTATCCCCCGTCACAGAAACTAATAAGCTCCCAGAGTCATCGTAAATAGAGCAGCCGTAAGGCTCGGTGGGAGAAGCTTCTCGGGTGAAGTTGATCAGGGCAAGCATTCGGGTTTGATGGATATTCATGGCTCAAGTTCCGTCGGTAAAATAAGCATGATGAATTATGCAGAGCGAGCATTGATATCCAAAGAGTGCTTGCCTTAAGTTCCAAAAATTCTTTATTCAAAAGTTCATTTTTCCATGAAATTCCCCTTTAGAACCTTTGCTATTTTTATGATGACTTCGCTTTGCAGTTTCAATGCTTTTTCTTCCCCATTGAATGTGGATGCTCTCGTTCAAACTGAAATGAAGGATCTGATGCAAAAAGAACATATCCCTGGAGCTGCCGTTCTGCTTTATCACCAAGGCCAAATGCATTCGTATACGTTCGGTGTGACAGATCTTAAAACTCGTAACCCAGTCAATCTCGACACGATTTTCGAACTTGGGTCGGTGACCAAGACATTTATTACTCTGCTTCTAGCGGAAGAAGTTCAGTCAGGAAAAGTAAAGCTGTCCGACAAGTTATCTTTGGGTTCAACCTCCCTTAATCAGATTTCTCTCTTGGAACTCGCAACTCATACCAGCTCACTCCCCTTCAATGCCACAGGGGTCCCTTACAATGCTGAGAACGAAAAAGGAGCCTTGACCCAATATCTTCAAACCTGGACTCCTCCCTATCCGCCTGGAACCGTTTGGAGTTATTCCAATCTTGGGTTTGGCTTACTGGGAATGGACTTAGCTGAGATCAATCATCAAAGTCTGGATCAACTGCTAAAAGAAAAAATTTTAACCCCGCTCCAAATGACGCACTCCGGTCTTCAGACTTTCGCCCTTCCAGATAAGGCGACTGGATATAGAAAAGATGGGAAAGTCGCTGTTTCAAATGATGAGCCCGGTCTACTGGGGGCTGCATGGGCGATGAAGTCCTCTCCCAAAGACATGGAGAATTACCTACGTGCCGCACTCGAGCTTCCAGGAACCCCTGAAAATATTGATTCCGCGATGAAGCTAACTCAAATGGCTTATCTACAAAATCCAGAAAATTTGATGAAGTTCAGTCTCGCCTGGGTGATTACCCCCCTAAGTAATTTGACTTCAAGAGACCTCAATCAGGTTCAAACTTCTCATAATTTTAATCCGCAAAAGATTCAGTTCCTAAAACCCCCAACGCTCATTTCAGACGGCCTCATTTCGAAAACTGGGGCAACTGATGGGTTTCGTTCTTATATCGGCCTATTGCCAGATTCAGAGGAAGGAATCGTGATTTTAATTAATCGTTACACGCCCGATGTTTCCCCCCTTCAACAGACAGGGGAAAAGATTTTGCTGAAGACAGCAGGCATCACAGTGAAGAAAGGCTCAGAAAATCGTGGAAATGGGAAAGAGCCTTTGTTTTTTTAGGGGAGTTAGAGCGATCACCACTCAGGGCCACTCAATAAACAATCTGAATCTCTAAGATTCATAATCGTCTAAGGCATCTAAGGCTTCCTCATATTCTCGAGAAGCTTCCGTCCTTCTAAGGCCTCGAATACTTTCTCGTATTTTCGCAAAAGTTCCATGCGGATTACCTGGATTAATACCGTCTAGAGCTTCAATCAATGAATCTAAAGTCACAATCTCAAAGCAACCTATTCGATCCAAAATGGGCTCTACCTGCGAGATTTCATGATGTTTCTGCGTACACGTTGGATTGCAATATTCTTCGAGTAATTTCTTTGCCTTTTGAAACTCAGGTTTAAAATAACTTGCAACGTCTCTTTTGGCGGAAGCAACACTTTCTTCCCATGCTGTAATAACGCGAGCAACAACCATAGCGGACCGTGGAACATCTTCCGGTGCTCTTGGCTGGTCATTTAAGGATTTTTGATCTCTTAGGTCTGCACTCATTTTTTTTAT
>JACCDV010429266.1_pt1 | contig 17730 bp, 19 predicted proteins | sample 7446131 | NCBI WGS metagenome assembly JACCDV01 (sample SAMN15323448, study PRJNA562643) | freshwater metagenome | isolation source: river surface water | place: USA:Blue River Watershed | collected 2017-08-17 | reverse complement strand
TCTTGGGTGCATCGATAATAATCAATAAAGTATTTATTGGAAGTTCTGTACCTGGGTACTCGATGATAGTAATTACAGTTTTATTTTTTGGCAGTATAAATTTAATTGGCATCGGAATAGTTGGTGAGTATGTAGTCAGGGCATTTGAAAATAGCAAAAGAAGGCCTGAATATATTATTGAGTCAGAAGAGTTTTTTGATTTTTCATGAAATATCGCGCTTTATTTCCTGGAGGCCCAGAAGTCAGCAGGTTAGCACTAGGTAGTTGGCATACTATTGGTGAAGGTGTGAATGATACAGCCTCAAGAAATATTATTCGAAGAGCATTAGATATTGGCATAAATTTTTTTGATACCGCTGACATTTATGCCAATGGAAGTGCAGAAAAAACCCTCGGCAATTCTTTAAGAGGTATTTCAAGGGATCGATATTTTCTTGCAACCAAATGTTACTTTTTGAGGTCAAATAACGATGTTGGTAGATTAAGTAAGAAAAATATACAAGTTTGCGTAGAAAGATCATTAAAAAATTTCAATCTTGAGTATATAGACTTATTACAATGTCATAGGTTTGATTTGGAAACTCCTATTGAAGAGACTATTAATGTTATGGATGAGTTAATAAAATCCGGAAAAATAAAAGACTGGGGAGTTAGTAGGTGGTCCCCAGAGCAGTTAAGCTATTGCAACAGAATTGCAAGCCATTGGGGTTTAGAAAAGCTAAAAACAACACAACACTTTTACAATATTTTTAGTAGAGATATTGAACATGAGTTAGTGAGCGTGTGCGAGAAAAGCGGTATAGGCATAATAACTTATTCACCTTTAGCTCAAGGTATTTTGACTGGAAAATATAGCTCCGCTGTTCCAATGTCAGGAACCAGATCTGCTAACCCTGAAAAGCGCAAAATGATGTGGGATTTTAATAAATTACAGATTGATCGCGCGCAGCATTTAAAATACATTGCACATGAAATGGGTGTTAGCCTAGCTACTTTATCCTTGGCATGGTGTCTTAAAAATTCTTCTGTAAATACAATAATATTTGGTGCCTCAACTATTAATCAGCTTGAGGAAAATGCAGCAGCATCCGAGTTTAATCTAGCTGATGAGGACTATACTAAAATTAACTCCATAATGAAGGGCATATAGTGAAAAATATAAAGTACAAGCTGAATGAAAGAGAGCAAAATCTAGCTGTTGCTGGGGAAACGGGGTATGGAGAAGATGTGGTTTTATTATCAAAAGATGATAATTTAATTCAAGATACAGAATTTGATGACTGTGGATATAAAGTTGACAGATTTTTAAATCAAGAGAACTATGATGGATTCTGCTTGGGAATCAAAAAAATATTTTCAGATTTAATTCTAAAGGCAGCGAATATTAAAGTTGAATCAAATTTCGAGCTTATAAAATACCATGAGGTCATCAATTCTGACGAGCTTCATGCTAAGGTTGTTGAATTTTTACGCGAGGGATTTCCGCTTAGTAGTCTACCAGTATCCCTAAAATTGATCGAAGAGAGGGTTTCTGAGATATGTCGCGTAGATGTTGTTGCGTACAATAAAAAATTACCTGACCAGAATTTTTATATAAGAGTGGTTAGGCCAAGTGGTAAAAATGATAATAATCCTCCGCATCGAGATGTTTGGCTTGATTACTATCGAAACTGCGTAAATATATATCTACCGGTGTGCGGTAGCAATGAATTGTCAGCATTGCCAATGGTGCCTGGCAGTCACTATTGGAGTGAGTCTGATATTGAGAGAACTTTAAATGGTGCTACGGTAAGAGGATACACCTACAGAGTTCCATCTGTGACAAATTCCAATAGGGCCCTCGATTTTGTTAGACCAAACCCTAGTGAAAATGAGATGGTTGTATTTAGCCCCTACTTAATCCATGGCGGAGGGGTTAATTTAAATCAAGATATAACTAGAATGTCTTTGGAAATGCGTTTTTTTAGAAGGCAATAAAGAGCGTGCGGCTAGAAATAGCCGTTGTCAACATGGACAACTGAACCAGTGGCAGCATCCGATTGAATTGTAAATTCAATCGTCTTAGCTAGACTCTGAATATCTACAAAGTCGCCAATGGCTGAATTTTTTTTGATTCTGTCAAGGGTGGATTTATTTACTTTGTTAATTAAGCCAAAATCAAATATTCCGAGCGAGATCACATGGAAATATTGGTTAAATTTTCCATATTCAAGAGATAGTGATCTAGCCAAATACTTTAAAGCACCCTTCGTTGTCGAATATATGGCAATGCCTTTGTCGCCGTTGAGGGCTCTAGTTGATGTAAGGTAAATATATTTTGTTCTCTTCGGAATAAATTTTTTTAATATTGCCTTTGTAAATAAAATTGGCATATACAGGTTTGTGTTGAGAATGACATTAACTTCTTCATCAGAGGAATTAACAAATATTTCTGAATCTGATATACCATTAAAAAACACAAATGCATGTGAATCAGATTTATTAAGGGATTCTAAGAATTTATTAATTTCAGGTGTCGAATATTCTGAAATTGTTTTGTTTATACAAGAATCATTTGATATTAATTTTCTTGATAAATTAAGCACCTCATAATTCTTTGAAAGTTCATGCGAAGCGGCTTGAGCGAGCTCTGAAGATGCGCCAATAAGAATTAATTTTTTAATCATTTTCTTTTTAGAATGCATGCTGACATAGATAATCCAACGCCAAACCCTACCAATAAAATGCTCTCCCCGCTTGATATTGGATTTTTTTGCATATCTTCATGCATTAGCAAGGGAATTGTTGCTGAAACAAAGTTGCCGGCGACCTCAATATTTCTTGGAATTTCTATTTTAAACCTCTTTAGTCTTGTGGCTAAATAGTCAACAACAAGTTTTGATCCTTGATGTATATAAGCTCTACTAACATCATTGGTGTCACTCAATATTTTAACTAGTTCGGGCGCTACCTCTGATGCGACGAAATTGAATACCTCCTTGCCATCCATGATTAATTCCGAGTCAACTGAAGATAAGGAGATGCACTTGAAAGAGTCTCTTTTTAAAAGAGAATAGGAATTTACCAGAAGCCATTGGTTTGGTTGAAAATAAGTTGCAGCAGCTCCATCGGAAAATAGAGAAGATGTTGCTCGATTAAAGCGTTTAATATGTTTAGAGTATGTTTCGCTGCAAACAATTAATGAATTGGAGTTAAGGCCCGCGCAAATTTTTATTGCATCCACAAACCCAGTGCATCCTGCATTTAAGTCAAATATTGAAATATTTTTATTTAGTGGAAATGTCGACGCCAACATTGGTGCATTACCCGGAAACCCAAGAACAGGAGACTCTGTCACCGAAACTAGGTTAGAAATAGATTGAATGTCAATTTCATATTGGTTTAAAAGAGCATTTATTGCATCAATAGACAATGTAAGTGAGTTTTCATTTTCCCTGCAGTGCCATAGAGTCATGGGCCCAGTCTTGTTGATTACTGCCTGTGCATCTTCTTCGCTATATTTGGCAGCCAATTCAGCATAAATGGCATACTTTTCCGTACCAAACTTGGTGCCAAATAGCATGTTTAGCTCGCAAGTCCTGCATTAACAAGCGCGCCCCATATGGCTTCAAGACTACCGAGTGAACCAAAATCTTTAATTTCAGAGGCTTTCTCATTTGTTAAGGCATCTAGATTAGATAGAATGGTAAGGTGACCTAATGAGTCCCATTCTTCGAGGTCGCCGAGTTTTAAATTCATGTTAATTAAGGCTGTGTCCACCTCTAGAGCCTCCGAAATTGCCTTTAAGAATTGAGTTTGATTCATGCTTATTCCCCTTAGTTAATAAAAGTTAGCTGCCTCTCAACATACAAATCTTTTCTTATATTTGAGAAGGATGGATTAAAGTGCTTTGTGACATTATCGAATGTCCAGTGGGTGACTTGTGCTTTTCGAGTAAGGTTCGAATTATGACAAACTGGAGAGCCGTGTAACATGTTTGCCTCCCACAGCAGACAATCACCCTTTTTCATTACTGGGGTTATGGCCTCTAAATTACTCTCTTTAATAACTTTCTTGACATACTCTTCATATCGCCCGTAATTAGACTTGACAGAGTTTAAATTTTTTGGTTTCTCAGCCCTTATGTCTTCGTAATCAAATAAGTCGAGTTTGTGAGATTTTGGTACAACTTGAAGGGGGCCTGAATTGGGGTCTATGTCTTCAAGCGCAACCCATGCGCCTACAAGCATTCTATGAGGCACTGTTCCAAAATGCACATAATCACTATGTAATGGCTGCTGGGTGGAATGTAAAAAATTAATAGTTGAAAAAGCTTTTGGGTTTAGCTTATAAAAGTACTTTAATCTATTTAAGATAGATTCGTGTAATGCAAGTTTTTTACAATTCTCAGAAAATTTATAGCTTTCAACAATTCGAGGATGCTTATTGTATGAGTAAATAGCAGAATTTGTTTTATAGGATCCAGAGTTTATAAGCTCATCCACATCATTATTTACTGAGTCAATTAATCCTTCATCATTAATGTTGAAGGTTATATAACCTTGCTCAAAGAATGCATTTTTTTCATTTTCTAAATTTTGCATAATATTACTCCTGTATTAGCAATTTCAAGGCCAAATTTATTTTTGGTGCTCCAATTTATATTTTTGCCAAGCAGATTTTGCTCCTCTATTTTGGCGCTAAGATCTTTTGGCATTGGCCAGTCTTGACTTTGAACGATAGAAATTGATTTAAAGCTTTGTTTTAATAATTTTTCCAGTTCTGAGGTATTTGATAGTGAGATTGTTGGCAGAATAAATACGCCGCCCGTATTTAAATAACTTTTAGCATTTTGAATTATTGGTCGAATCGCGCTAAGACCATCCTCGCCAGTGGAGCACTTTACTCCTATATACCAATCGCTCAGTTCGGCAATTGTTTGATTAATTGCTGAAATGTCACAAAGAATTACATCAAATTTTTTAGACTTCCAAGCTTCAAAACCCTCTGAAACTTGGAAGTCTATATTTGTGGCTATTTTTTCATCACAAAGACTTTTAGACTTTTCAATTGCTTCATGAGAAATATCGCTAGCAAAATAGTTGTTATTTGAGTACTCTGAAGCAACAGCTCGCGTTATATTGCCATCTCCGCACCCAATTTCAAGGACATTTATAGATTTGGTGAAAGATTTGATATGGTCTTTTAGGGCTTTTTCCAAAAGGATGCTGGTTAAATTTCTTTTAAATACCGACATATTTTTAACTTTCATTAGGATTGATTTAGATTATATAGCCCATACCCAATTTTTTTGAAAAATTGAAATCTACGATTAAAAGCCTCTTTGGTCACAATCATGTTGTAAAAGCTCTCATCTCTACTAATTTCCTCTGCCATGCCGACCTTCGAATGAAGTGAGTAAACGTTCTTGGCGTTAATGGGTATTGTCCAGGGACCGCAAATGGTTTTATTTAATGTTTCGAAACCGATTCTGTAGATAGTAATCATGGCATCCAGCGAGACGTATGGCGGAGCGCCGTCAGCGACGATTAAACTCTCCCAGGAAAATTTATTTGGGTTACTAATTTCGGTTAGACGTACTAATCCTGAAATTTGGGATAACTTAGATTTATCTATAATCTTATAATATATTTCACTATTTTTAGCTCTCCTAGTTTTATATTCTTTGAAATATATAAGCTGTGCATCAAGACAAGGGCTTATTGGGGTTAGATAATTATTTGATTTAAGTTGCCTCAGATTAATAATATCTTGAAGATCAGCTTCATTAATTTCTTTTAAAAAAATAAATTTAGTTTCTACATTATTTAAATTATTTTCCATCTTACTCCTCCGAAGTCTAATTTGAATGGGCGCCCCAGCAACATCCTGTCCAATATTTTCAATTCTAATCGAAACTAATTTACTTCTTCTGCAAACGGAGTCATATGCAACTAGTATGAGTGCCTTATCTCTTCTTGTTCTTAGGTTGTTGGTGGTCACCCGATCATTCCCTCAAGAATTGGCGCGGTAATGTCAACAGCTTGTTTGCTTACGCTACCAAGGCTTCGATGTGCTTTTCTAAGTTCTAATTTTGCATCTGGCAATTGCGTTGGGTCGGGAAATTTATTAAGCTTGCGTAGCATTGAAATTGATGCTGTTGCTAATCTGACACTTGAAGATTTCAAATTACTTGCAGTTAGCTTTTGAATATATTTTTTGCGACGGTTTCTAATTCTGAGGGTAGGTTGAAGAATATTGGTAGATGAGAAGGTAAGAGCATTAACACCTTTTATAACACTGGAGAGTTAGGATGCTGAATGATGAGGTAAAAACTTAAAGAAAATAAGAAGATACATTTTTTGCTGCAGGAGTATAGTTTACTAAATAATCTATAAATAAAGGGGTATTAGTTTTTTATTCGGGCCACTAATCAATTGATCAAATATTAGCTGATTAAGTTGTAGGTGTATTAAGATGCATCTTTGATGGTTGTATTTGATTTTAATAGTAATCTTTTAGGTATTAAAAGTATTAGTTTTGTAAATGAGAGCATTTAATGATTTTAGTAACAGGTGGCGCTGGTTTTATTGGTGGTAATTTTGTATTGGATTGGTTGGTTAATCCAGATGCTGAAGGTGTTGTTAATTTAGATAAGCTCACCTACGCTGGTAATTTAGCTACTTTGAAGTCTCTTGAAAATGATGCCCGTCATGTGTTTCTTCAAGGCGATATCTGTGATTACGATTTAGTACTCTCTTTACTTAAGAAGCATAAAATACGGGCTGTTGTGAACTTTGCTGCAGAGTCTCACGTAGATCGTTCGATTCATGGGCCTGGCGACTTTATTCAAACCAATGTCGTGGGCACATTTAATCTACTTGAAGCAGTCCGCGCGTATTGGACGGAACTCAATGGCTCTGATCGAGAGCAATTCCGTTTCTTGCATGTCTCCACAGATGAAGTTTATGGATCGTTATCTCCAATCGATCCTGCTTTTTCAGAAACCAATGCATATGAGCCAAACAGCCCTTATTCGGCATCTAAGGCTGCATCAGATCATTTGGTACGCGCTTGGCACCACACTTATGGCTTACCTGTATTAACAACGAATTGTTCTAATAACTACGGCCCCTATCATCACCCTGAGAAATTAATTCCTTTGGTGATTCTGAATGCTTTAGCTGGTAAACCTTTGCCTATTTATGGTGATGGTCAACAGATTCGTGACTGGTTGTATGTGAAGGATCACTGCTCAGCGATTCGTCGTATATTAGAAGTTGGTAAGTTAGGAGAGACCTATAACGTCGGTGGTTGGAATGAAAAGCCAAACCTGGATGTGGTCAATACCATTTGCGCTATCTTGGATAAGATTCGTCTAAAAACCGATGGCACTTCTTATGCCTCACAAATCACTTACGTGAAAGATCGACCGGGCCATGATCGTCGATATGCGATTGATGCCACCAAGTTAGAGCGAGAGTTAGGCTGGAAACCTGCTGAAACATTTGAAACAGGTATTCGTAAAACAGTTGAGTGGTATCTAGCCAATAAAGAGTGGACCGATGGTATTTTGAGTGGGTCTTATCGAGACTGGGTTAAGAAACAATACAGTTAATTAAAGATGTCATATTCATCCTTTGAGCTTTTAGACCATGCTCGCCCCATTTTGGTATTCGGGCGGGACGGTCAAGTGGGCAAGGCATTGCAGAACTGTTTAAAAGATTTAAAAGTGCCTGTAGTTTTCTTGGGGCGATCAGACTGTGACTTATCTTCTGAATCATCCATTACCCAAGTTCTAAATAGACATCAACCACAAGTCATTATCAATGCTGCTGCATATACAGCAGTTGATGAAGCAGAGGATGTAAGTCAGCGTGAGTTTGCTTTTGCCATCAATACAAGAGCTCCGGCATTGATGGCTAGGTACATTGCTTATGTCTCTCATGGGATCTTGGTTCATTACTCAACAGACTATGTGTTTGCAGATACTAAAAAAACTGCTTATCTTGAATCTGATTCAACGGGTCCGGTTGATAGCCTGTGTGTTTATGGTCAAAGCAAGCTAACTGGTGAGCAAGCCATTGAAGAAGCTTTCAATATAGCTCATGACTCTGGTCACGACACCTATCAAGATAGATTCTCTAGGTATTTTATTTTGCGCACATCTTGGGTCTACGGTGAGGGCGGTAACTTCATCCGAACCATGTTGAGATTGGCTGCTGAACGTGACCAATTAAAAGTGGTTGCAGATCAGGTGGGCGTTCCAACATCCGCGCAATGGCTTGCTGAGGTTGGTGTTCAAATGGCTGGTTCTAGGTTGGGGTCAGGTATTTATCATGCTGTACCCGATGGTGAAACCTCGTGGCATGGTTTAGCCGTATTTGCTATTGAAACTGCAGCAGCTTGTGGTGAGGGTATAGAAATCAAGTCTGAAAACGTTCAGGCTATACCGGCAATAGACTATCCTTTGCCTGCCAAGAGACCCTATAACTCTCGACTTAATAATGACAAACTAAAAAAAGCATTATTAGAGATGGCTTTTACAGGAAAATATCCACATTGGAGAGAGCAGGCAGGGCAATATGTCAAAGAGTATGTGGAGCAGTCGTTAAAAAGTTAAATTAGGAACTACTTATTTTTACAGTGATTGAATGCATTCAATTTACTAAAATAGCACTGATGAAGAAAATTAAATGAAAACAACTCTACAACCCATGATTACAAACCGCAAGGGCATCATCCTTGCTGGTGGTTCTGGTACGCGTTTATACCCAGTGACTCAGGCTGTTTCTAAGCAGCTGATGCCTGTGTATGATAAGCCTATGGTGTATTACCCACTCGCTACATTGATGTTAGCAGGCATTAAAGATATTTTGCTCATTTCTACCCCACAGGATACACCTCGCTTTACGGAGTTATTGGGTGATGGTTCCAAATGGGGATTGAATATTCAATATTCCGTGCAACCATCTCCAGATGGCTTGGCTCAAGCATTTATTATTGGCGAGCAATTTGTAGGCAATAACCCATCAGCATTGGTGCTGGGCGACAATATTTTTTATGGCCATGAATTAGTGAATCAGCTTTATGCTGCTAATGACCGTACATCAGGAGCTACTGTCTTTGCCTATCATGTGAATGATCCTGAGCGTTATGGGGTGGTGGAGTTTGACGATTCTTTTAGAGCTTTGTCGATTGAAGAAAAGCCAATCAAACCCAAGAGTAACTATGCGGTCACAGGTTTATATTTCTATGATCGGCAGGTTAGTGATATTGCCAAGAGTATCAAACCGAGTGCCAGAGGTGAGTTAGAGATCACCACTGTGAATGAAGCCTACCTCAAGATGAATCAATTGCAGGTGGAAATCATGGGTCGTGGTTATGCTTGGTTGGATACGGGTACACATGACTCTTTGTTAGATGCGGCTGGATTTATTGCGACATTACAAAAGCGCCAAGGTTTGATGGTGGCGTGCCCTGAGGAGATTGCCTATCGTAAGGGTTGGATCAGTGCAGAACATGTACTGAAGTTGGCTGCGCCATTGAAGAAAAATGCTTATGGTCAGTATCTTGAAAAGTTGTTGAATGAGAAAATTTCTTAATAGCTAAAGTATATAAAAGTGCAATTCATGCCCATCACAGCAATACCCACTGCTATACCCGATGTATTGATTATTGAACCCAAAGTTTTTGGTGATGATCGCGGTTTCTTTTTTGAGTCATTCAATGAAAATGATTTTTCAAAAGTAATCGGTAGAAAAATCACTTTTGTTCAAGATAATCATTCTTTATCTAAAAAGGGTATTTTGAGAGGATTGCATTATCAAATGCAGCAAACACAAGGTAAATTAGTGAGGGTAGTGAGTGGAGCTGTGTTTGATGTTGCGGTAGACTTGAGAGAGTCGTCTGCAACTTTTGGGAAATGGGTGGGTATAGAGTTGTCTGCTGAGAATAAAAAACAACTCTGGATCCCAGAAGGTTTTGCTCATGGTTTTTTGGGGCTCTCAGATAAGGCAGAGCTTTTGTACAAAACCACAGATTATTGGCACCCTTCTAGTGAGCAATGTATTGTTTGGAATGACCCTGGGCTAAATATTGAGTGGCCTAATATTGGCTTTTCACCGCTATTAAATTTAAGGGATATTGCTGGGTTGAATTGGTCTAACGCACCTAAGTTTTAATTTTTTGAAAAGGTTGTTGAAGCCGGTTTCATATAAAATTTGTAAATAAGTCTTAAGTAATTGAAAATTATGGCCAATCCTTCCTCTAAAGTTAATTCAAAAGTAATCACCCCAGTTATTTTGTGTGGGGGATCAGGTACACGACTGTGGCCTTTGTCTCGCGAGTCATTTCCAAAGCAATTTGTGTCGCTGATCAATGGTCAAAGTCTGTTGGACTTGACCATTGATCGAGTCAAAGAGTTTGGTGCTCCTGTGTGTATTACCAATGAGGAGCACCGTTTTTTTGTACAGGATTCGCTGAATAGTCGATTTTCAGCGCTTGATGTATCAATAATTTTAGAGCCAAGCGGTCGAAACACTGCTGCGGCTATGTCGCTTGCGGCTCTTATGCCCACCGTGCAGCCCTCAGATTTATTGCTTTTTTTGCCTGCCGATCATTTTATTCCAGATGTAGAGGTATTTATTAAGGCTATTAGGTCTGGTGTTTCCTCCGCTGAAGCCGGGTATATTGTGACTTTTGGCGTTCAGCCTAGCTTCCCTAGTACAGCTTATGGATATATAAAACAGGGGGTTCGATTAAACTCATCAAGTACAGTGTTAAATGGATATGATGTGGAGTGTTTTGTTGAGAAGCCAGCGATTCATAAAGCACAAGAAATGCTTTTGTCTGGTTTATACCTATGGAATGCGGGGATTTTTTTATGTCAAGCATCTATAATCCTAGCTGCACTTAATCAGCATGCACCAGACATATTAAATTCATGTAGCACAGCTATGAATTCTGCTAAAGCAGATGGAAATTTTATTCGTCCTGATGGTGAGGCTTTTTTAGCATGCCGCTCTGAGTCTATTGATTATGCTGTTATGGAGCACTTCGAAAAAGTTGCTGTTATTCCATTTAATGGCGCTTGGAGTGATGTTGGAAGTTGGAATGCGGTTGCAGCTCTATCTCCTTCAGATCACGCGGGTAATCGAATTAATGGGGATGGCCTGGCAATTCAATCTACTAATACCTACATTAATGCCCCTTATCGACCAGTAGTGGCTCTAGGAACTGCTGACTTGATTATAGTTGATACCCTAGATGCAGTATTGATCTCCGCCTCTGATAAGGTTGACCAAGTTAAAAATGTTGTCGCCCAGCTTAAAAAAAATGGGGCTAAGCAAGCAGTAATGCATCGAAGAGTTGCTAGACCTTGGGGTTGGTACGATTCAATTGATATGGGGGAGTGTTTCCAAGTTAAGCGTATTGCCGTTAAGCCCGGAGCAAGCTTGAGTTTGCAAATGCACCATCATCGTGCTGAACACTGGATTGTTGTTAAGGGAATTGCAAAGGTTACTAATGGCGATAACGTTTTTTTGCTTGAAGAGAATCAATCAACATATATCCCAATTGGTGTCAAACACCGATTAGAGAATCCCGGTAAAACCAATTTAGAAATGATTGAGGTTCAGTCCGGGGGTTACCTTGGAGAAGATGACATTGTGAGGTTGGATGATGCCTATGGCCGTCTGTAATTTCAATAAACTGCTCTTAAAAAACAGTAGGTCTTAAGACTAATTTTATAGTTATTGATTAAATATTCATCTCCAAAACCTAAAGAAACACTCTTCCAGCTTTCAATTTTTATTGAAGGTTTACTCGTAAAAGATAAGTATTATTTGACTGCTAGTTGGATAGCTTTGATATTAATTCTTTTTTGTGTTGTTAAGGAAATAAGTTACAAGTAGTACTTTGAATCAATACTTTTTTTATTACGCTATGCTGCAGTTGGTTGGCATCAAAAGACTTTAGGCAGTGAAATTAACATGCTGTAGGAAGATTAAGTTCAAAAAGATTTTTTAAACTTTCTGGTACTTTCTCGTGTTCATTGATATTACTTCTATATTGAATATTGCGATTAAACATGTCTTTTTGAGATTTAATTTTTTCTTCAATCTCTGTTGTTTTTATTAGTGGGTAGTTTGTTATTTTCTCAACTAATCCGATTGCGTTGATTTTTTGTTTGATCTTGTCTGGGCACATGAAGTAGGAAAAATGCCACCCTCCTTGATCGATGTGTGCTAGATCATCCCTCATATTTCTGAGTTTATGAGGCAATATTTTTCTAAAATTTTCTAGTGAAGTAAAAATTGTTCCGTACCATGATAAGCCATCTGCAATAGTTCTTAAGTTGTAGTAGAAGAGATGTTGAGAGCAACTATAACTTTCATGAAGTGCTGTTTGATTGCTAATAAAATCAATGCTCGCAGGACTTGGGAATTCGTCAAGATCTCCAAACATAATCAAATCATGATTTTGAAAATTCTTTAGTGCATTTAGGGTTGAATTTCTCTGAGCATCTTGGATTTTCCATAGAAACTTAGGTTTTCTTCCCGCGTACCTAAACTTCTTTAAAAGCCAAACTGGCTCTTTAAGATTTATGTATTCATGATGAAGTATGATTTTGTGGCTATATGGCAAAGTTCTAATGAAACTCTCATTGAGAATTAACTGTTTAGGTCTCCCAGAGAAGTCACAATTAGCTTCCGATATGACAAAGTTATCAACATAAGGGCCTAAGAAAGCTAGTCTGATTTTGAGTAATTCAATTTCATTAAAGAAAAGAAAGACGTCTAAGATTTTTTTCTTTGAATCTTGGTGTAAGGTAGTATTCATTTATTTCAAAAAAATTCAAGCACTTATGAAGCGCATAGTTTTTCAATCTAATCAATTGTCCGTCAGGGGAACAGAAATTGCTTTATACGATTACGCATGTGGCAATGAAGATTTTTTAGGTAACCAATCATTTATCGCGTACCAGAGTAATCATCCTGAAAATGAAGCCTCAGTGATTGCTAAATTTTCAAAAAAGTTTCAATTGTTGCCTTATACAAATATTACCGCATTGGAGCATTTGATGGGTAAGATAAAGGCTGATTTACTCTATGCCATCAAAGCTGGGGAACCTAATGAAGTCATTTCTACTGTTGTTCCAACTATGGTCCACGCAGTTTTTCCTCAAGATCCTATGATGGTGCATGGCTCGTCTTACGCATTCGTATCGGATTGGCTATCTAAGGTATGTAGTCATGGTGTCATTCCTGCTGTTCCTCATATAGTAACTTTACCTGATGTTGATGAGGATCTCCGTTGGGAAATAGGAATTCCCTCTAATGCAACTGTTTTTGGTTGTTATGGAGGTGCAACCAGCTTTGACATTGCGTTTGCTCAGAAAACTGTTATAGATCTGGTTGGTTTAAGGAATGATATTTATTTTTTATTTATGAATATTCATCCGTTTGCTAATCATCCACAAATTATTTTTTTACCAAGTTCTGCTGATTTGGTTTTTAAAGTAAAGTTTATCAACACATGTGATGCGATGTTGCATGCTCGAAAGTTAGGAGAGTCGTTTGGGTTGGCTTGTGCTGAGTTTTCAATAAGAAATAAGCCTGTATTTACTTATTCAAAATCACCTCAACGTCATCACATTGAGACTCTTGGTGATAAAGCTAATTTGTACTCGGGATACAAAAGCTTAATGAACCAATTAATGCAGTTTGATAGAGTTTGTAGTTCTCATAAATCTTGGGACTGCTATTCTGAAAAATTCTCCCCTCAGAGAGTTATGGCTTTATTTGATAAGCATCTCATTAGGGTCGCTAAAAAAAATGGCATCTCCTCTGCGAAAGTCCACATGAAATTTGAGGATAAGTTAGCTTGTCGATATGAAGAGATGATGTTAAAAGCCATCAAATTATCAAGAATATGGGCTAGATAATTTGATTTTTAATAGTTGAAGCCATACGGAAAAGTGCATTCGATGAAATCGATACTTTCTTTCTTTTTTTGGTTTTACCCTTTTGAGTAATTGTGCTGCTAGCTTATATTTTTTTATCCTAATTAAATATTGAATAAGCTCATAGGTATCCAATCCGCCTAAGAAAGATCTGGGGGCTAATTCTATAAAACCTGCCAACTCTGAATCAGGTAAAAATTTTGAAAAATTAAATAAACCATGAAATCCGAATGATTCTTGACATACGCCTCTTTCATAAGAGAATTTTTTGGCGATTTCTAAAGGTGCAAATTGAATGTTTAACTCGTTTTCCAAAAGGCTCTTGTTATTTATACAAATAGCTTGGTCTTCAGGATGTTTTTTAATGACTCTCTTGTCCTGAAGTGCATTAATCAATTTAACTGAGCGCAGGGAGAACCCACCATTCCCAACCGGTGTCTCGGAATGGTGAGGCCAGGGTGCGCCAATATAGTCGTACTTTAAAAATGCGGATTCCCACAAATGGGTATTAATAACAAAGCTATCCCATTGAATAATAAGCACATGAGTGCCTTCAATTAATTTTGTTAGATCACCTAATAGGTAATTGGAGTAATCTTCCGTTGTTTTTATTTCTGGAGCTTGTATTAACTCAATATTTGAGGGGTAGGAATGTGGTAGCTTTAAGTCAGTCACTAAAACCACTTTTTTAAAAAGAATATTTTGTGTACATTTTTTAATTGCAAACATGGCAAGGTCTGGCGACCTATTTTCAATGCAAAGTAGCGTTACCTGATTTAAATTAAGCATAAAATGAATAATAAATCACATAGGTCAGTTTGACGATGAAAAATACACGTTGGTTAATTTTGTCTCATGCCTTCAACATGGACGGTAGAGCAGCAAGTCAAACTATTACTGACAAAATGCCATACTTGCTTGAAGCTGGAATTGAACCTATTGTTTTGAGCGCTGTAACGGGTCTAAAAGATAGTCGTTTCCCCCATTTTCAATTTTTGCCTTGGGGCCCTTCAGGTTTAAGATTCGATTTTAGGCATTGGTTTGCGAAAAATTACGGGCGAGGCATTCTTTATAAGATTGTGACTGCTCTTCTGTCCCTCTTTTTATTACCTTTTATTTTTATTGAAAGGATTTGTATTGGTTTATCTAGCCAGTCATCCTGGGCTATTCCAGCATTTATTAGATCCTATTGGCTGATTAAGCAGGGTAAGGTCGATCTTATTTTTTCATCTGCGGGCGCATGGTCAGCCCACTATGCTGCATGGCTATTGAAAAAAACAACGAATATTCCTTGGATTGCAGAAATTCATGATCCCATGGTCATTAGGTATAACCAAGAGGATGCTGGGATCAGCCCTCGAAAATCTCGTGATAAGAGGTTTTTACAAAAGCTTGAGGCAAAGATATGTAGAGACGCCGACCATGTCTGGTGGTTTACAGAAGGGGCGCTAGCCTACGCTAAACATAGGAATCCTAATCTATTAGAGAGAGGTTTTGTTGTATTGCCAGGAGCGGAGCCGCCAAGTATCAGTGGCGATCATAAATACGCTAGTCAACTTCATATCTGCCATTTTGGATCTTTGGCAAATGATCGCTCCTTAGCTCCAGTCATAAAGATGTTATCTGTTTTATTTACAAAATTTCCAGATGCTAGAGAGCAAGTATGTTTGGATGTTTATGGTGCTCCACTGGATGAGAATTCTAAAAAAGCCATCCAGGCTTTTTCTCTTCAAGAGTCGGTCAAGGTATGGGGTAGGTTAGAGTTTGACCCTCTTACTGGTTTAACTGGTCGTGAGAGGGTTGTGAAGAAAATGCATGAAGCTGATGTATTGCTCCTTTTGCATGGCGACTATGAGTGGTGTGCTGAATACATCCCTTCAAAATGGTATGAATATATTTGGACCAAGCGCCCAATTTTTGCCATCACTAATAGAAATGAAATATTTGATAGTTATTTGTCTAGTAGAAATTCTTATATAGCTAAAACTTTGGATGAAAACTCAATATTTGATACTTTAGAAACTATTTATCTTGATTGGCATCGCAAAAATCTAAGGCTAGTTTTTGGGGAGCCTATTCCCGTATCTCAGGCTGTTGTAAAGATACTGAGCCAAATTGAGGGTTAAAAAGTTTTAATTTTGAATAGTAAATATTTGGCGATTCTTTTAAATACTTTCAAAGCCCTTGAGGTTAACTTTTTTTGGGAGACTCCAAAATCTTCCCAGGATTGCCAATTTGATTGATAAACAACTCCAAGGTAATCTTTCTTTAAGATTTCTTCGGTGTAGCCAAGTGATTTATCAGCCCAATACTGGTGCTCATAGTGGTAGTGTTTAAATAGTTCATTTCTTGGGTAAATGGGGATGGCTCTATATTTAAGTAGCGACTCTCCATACCAAGTAAATTCAGAGTCGCAACTTAAGACTGCCTCCAAAAAACTAATCCCATTAGGTTTGAGATATTGCTCATCCAGCGATTCCCACACTCTTCTGCTCCAAAGAAATGGGGCATAGCCGTAATCATAGATAATTCCTTTGCGACCTAGTATATCTCTGATAGGGGCTCTATCTTTGATAAAGCCAGCTCTTGCGTATGAAGGGCCAAAACGCTCAGTACTTTGAAGAACTTCTTTGCCTTCGTTGATGATTGAATAAGGAGTATTATCTTCAGCTATAAAGTCATCTAAGTTGAATGCCCTTAGGAAAACACAGTCCGAGTCCATGACTAGGTAGTTGTCTGAAATATCTAAACGCCAAAATTCAGCTTTAATAATTTGTTGTTGTATCCAGCCTCTTTTTTGATAAAGCAGAGGCATGTCAATTCGCGGGTTTTTTTTGAGAATATCCTCTTCATTGATAAGGATGTAATTAAAGCCTTGTAATTCTTGCCTGAAAAGATCCATATCTTTTGACGGTACAGATATATAGACTGGGATTGAGTCGGTGTTATGTGGCTCAATACTCTTCATTAGTCTTTGGACTCTTCTTAAATCCTTTGAATAAGTGCAGCAGTAGAGCACTAAGCTGGGTCGCATTTTTTATGCTTTCTTCATAAATTCAGATTTCAAAATACTTTGCCTATTAACCTTGCAGTCGAAGTCATGATCACCATCAACTAGGCAGATATTCTTAATCTTTGTGACACCTTTAATTGCAAGCAAAGATCCTTTGACTTTGAGGTCTTTAATTAAAGTCACTGTGTCACCATCACTCAAAATATTGCCGCGGATATCTTTGTAAACTCTCTTTTCTTCAAACTCTTCTGGTGTCGTAATTGCTGGCCGATCATGAGAGCAGTCAGGGCATATGAAGTTATTACCATCAGGGTAAGTATTTTTCATGCCACAAATTGGAAATGCTGGAATATTGTTAATCGTCATGTTTGTATTTTAGTCTTTTAGATACTAATTGAAGAAAAAATCTCACTTCATGAACTCTTTAGGCGAAAATACAGTCCATGAAGATTTTGATCGTTAAGTTGTCCTCTTTGGGCGATGTTTTGCACAATTTACCCGTGGTTTGGGATCTTCGTGCCAAGTACCCAGAAGCTCAGATTGATTGGGTGGTGGAAGAGGGCTATGTGGGGCTTTTAGAGCCACTTAAAACCATTACTTTGCCATCTAGTGATTCTGTTACTGGAATCAACAACATCATTCCTTTGGGGTTTCGTCGTTGGAAAAAAGCCTTAAAACGAGGCGAATTCATCCGCAGCATTCAGGAATACATCGCATTTAAACAACAATTTAAGTCGGGGGTGTTTGCTGACTATGACTTGATCATTGAAAC
>JACCDV010162687.1_pt1 | contig 17740 bp, 13 predicted proteins | sample 7446131 | NCBI WGS metagenome assembly JACCDV01 (sample SAMN15323448, study PRJNA562643) | freshwater metagenome | isolation source: river surface water | place: USA:Blue River Watershed | collected 2017-08-17 | reverse complement strand
CTCCTCCAAACTTCTTCGACAATACCGTCGCTAACGCCGCCGTTAACGTCGTCTTACCATGGTCTACGTGACCTATCGTCCCTACATTCACATGCGGTTTCGTTCTCTCAAATTTCTCTTTTGACATAGTAATTACCTCTTCTGCTGATTATTAATGATAGCTTCGGCAACAGCTGCAGGAGCCTCACTGTATTTCTCAAACTCCATAGAATAGCTAGCACGACCTTGGGTGGCAGAACGCAAATCAGTTGCATAACCAAACATTTCGGATAATGGAACTTCTGAACGGACTATCTTACCGGCTGCACCATCTTCCATACCTTGGATAATACCGCGACGACGATTTAAATCGCCGATCACATCACCCATGTAATCTTCCGGAGTTAATACTTCAACTTTCATTATTGGCTCTAACAATACAGGGCTAGCTTTTTTCGCACCTTCTTTAAAGCCTTGCGAAGCGGCAATTTTAAACGCCATTTCACTAGAATCCACATCATGGTATGAACCATCAAATATCGTTACTTTTACGTCTACCACAGGATAACCGGCGATCACGCCATTTTGAGTTTGCTCTTGCACACCCTTGTCAACGGCAGAAATATATTCTTTCGGTACCGCACCACCCACTACTTCATTAGCAAATTCATAACCTGAACCCGCTTCTTTTGGCTCAATACGCAACCATACGTGACCATATTGACCACGACCACCTGATTGACGAATGAATTTACTTTCTTGTTCGACTTTCTTGCGAATCGTTTCACGATAAGCGACTTGCGGTTTACCCACATTCGCTTCAACGCTAAATTCACGCTTCATTCGATCAACAATAATTTCTAAATGTAATTCACCCATACCAGAGATAATCGTTTGGCCAGTTTCTTCATCCGTTTTCACTCGGAATGACGGATCTTCTTGAGCTAATTTACTTAACGCAAGACCCATTTTTTCTTGGTCGCCTTTTGTTTTCGGCTCTACGGCTACTGAAATCACTGGCTCAGGGAAATCCATACGCTCTAACGTGATAATGTTATTTAAATCACATAACGTATCACCGGTAGTTACATCTTTTAAACCTACCGCGGCGGCGATATCACCCGCACGCACTTCTTTAATTTCTTCACGCGAGTTGGCATGCATTTGCAACACACGACCAATACGTTCGCGACGATCTTTAACTGAATTCAACACCGTATCGCCAGACTTTAACACACCGGAATAAACACGGAAGAAAGTTAAAGTACCTACGAAGGGATCGCTGGCAATCTTAAATGCTAATGCCGCAAATGGCGCATCATCAGAAGCTGGGCGATCGGCTGGCTGCTCTCTGTCTGTCACACCCGCAATAGCCGGTACATCAACAGGCGAAGGCAAATACTCAACCACTGCGTCTAATAAAGCTTGAACACCTTTATTTTTAAACGCTGAACCACAAACCACTGGAATAATTTCATTGGCTAAAGTACGGATACGAATACCACGACGAATTTCTTCGTTGCTTAATTCACCGGCTTCTAAATACTTTTCCATCAATTCTTCTGAAGCTTCTGCTGCCGCTTCCATTAATTTTTCACGGTATTCATTGCATTGATCTTGCATAGCAGCAGGAATATCACGTAATTCATACGTCATACCCTTATCTTCTTCATTCCAATAAATGCCTTTCATGCGAAGTAAATCAATCACACCTTCAAAATTCTCTTCTGCACCGATCGGCAATTGCAACGGGATCGGATTAGCACCCAAACGTTTCTCGATATGACCCACTACACGCAAGAAATCCGCACCTGGACGGTCCATTTTATTGATGAATGCCATACGAGGAACTTTATATTTATTTGCTTGACGCCACACCGTTTCAGATTGCGGCTCAACACCACCTACCGCACAGAATACGGCTACCGCACCATCTAATACGCGCAATGAACGCTCTACTTCAATAGTGAAGTCAACGTGGCCCGGGGTGTCGATGATATTGATACGATGTTTTTTGAATTGTTTATCCATGCCGCTCCAGAAACACGTGGTAGCAGCCGAGGTAATCGTAATGCCGCGCTCTTGTTCTTGCTCCATCCAATCCATGGTAGCTGCGCCATCATGCACTTCACCAATTTTATGGGAGACACCGGTGTAAAATAAAATACGCTCAGTCGTTGTGGTTTTACCCGCATCGATATGGGCCATAATTCCAATATTACGGTACTCTTCAATAGGTGTTTGTCTAGCCAATTCTCTTTCCTCTTACCAACGATAATGGGCAAATGCACGGTTAGCTTCTGCCATCTTGTGTACATCTTCACGTTTTTTAAGCGCTGTACCGCGACCTTCTAATACATCATTTAATTCACCCGCGATACGTTGCGCCATGTCTTTTTCGCTACGTTTGCTAGCCGCTTCAATTACCCAACGCATAGCTAGGGTTTCTTGACGGTCAGCACGCACTTCTACTGGCACTTGATAAGTCGCTCCCCCGACACGGCGAGAACGCACTTCAACACCCGGACGCACCCTATCTAAAGCGCTATCAAAGTCTTCTAAAATATCTTTCGATTTACGTTTTGCAGACAAATAATCTAATGCTTTATAAACGATTTTCTCAGCAATAGATTTTTTACCGCTTTTCATTACACGGTTAATGAAACGAGCAATTTGCTTACTTTTATGCTTCGGATCAGGTAAAATATCACGTTTTATCGCCGCTCTTCTTCTAGACATATTTCTATTCCTTCACTTAGGATTTAGGCCGTTTCGCGCCATATTTCGAACGACCTTGTTTACGGTCTTTCACCCCAGCCGTGTCTAAACTACCGCGTACAGTGTGATAACGCACACCCGGTAAATCTTTCACACGACCACCACGAATTAATACCACTGAGTGCTCCTGTAAATTATGGCCTTCACCACCAATATAAGAAGTCACTTCATAACCATTGGTTAAGCGTACACGGGCCACTTTACGTAAAGCTGAGTTTGGTTTTTTAGGAGTTGTGGTGTATACACGAGTACACACACCACGTCGCTGCGGGCATCTTTCCAACGCAGGAACTTTATTCTTGTTTTCAACGTTTTTTCGCCCTTTTCGGACCAATTGGTTGATTGTTGCCATATATAAACACCTTGTTTTGTGTGCAAAAAACACGCCTTTTCGCTTTGCTTTCGCTCTGAAAAGGTGTGTTTACTTTCGAGATGAGGGTCTTTTACCACCCCAAATCTCTAACTAGGCTATCTCATTGATAGCTGTAGGGACCGCGAATTCTATAGGTTTTTAGAGAAATGTCAAACTTTTTTGTGCGAGATATCGCAAGTGCGTGAAACTGGGAAAAAATACTATGTAGGTTGTCTATTTACGCTTGATTTTGGCTATTTTTAAGGCAAACACGCCCTTTGGGCTGATGCCAAGCAGTCTGTCGCTATTGGATGCTGAGTCTTACTCACTTAGACATAAGCTGTCGAAAATTTAGGCAGATTTAAGTGGGATTTAAAGCAGCGGCTATCCCGTACGGTAAACTGAATAGGCCCCTCCCATCCATCGCGCTTTAATAATGGACGGGATGTTGGAATGTATTTTCAAAAATTATTTCAACATAAAAAATTATGCTTAGATCAATTAATGATTTAACACCAACACATCAAAAATAATTATCACTTAATATTTACTTAAGGTTAAGTACTCAGACTATAAGTCAGCACCCCAAACCGTTAATAATTTACAGTATCAAAATTGTATTGTAAATAATAAATATATGAATCCCTAACAAGGAGTAGGTTACTCATGATAAAAAATAAATTTTTCTTATACAGTGCTTTAGTATTGGCAATCAATGGCAATATTTTTGCAAATACTCCAAGCTCAATAAACGATAGTTCTTCCTGGACGTTAGAAATAAGCAACGGCATAAACCCTGCGATTACACTACAGTTATGCGATATTAGTCAAAGCAAAAGTAGTTGCGTAACCGTTCCCTCTGGCACCAATTCTTTTATCCTGTCAGTTAACAATAAATACAGTATTCAAGGTAATGATCCCGTTGCTGGCACCATCTCTTATGCTTCAATCGATCAAGATAATTCATCGACTAATCTTACAGAAGCCGTGATGAATTATTCTAGTATCGCTTGGGCAAAATATGTCATGGTCAGCTACGAATCAATACCTGACGATGCCGGCTATGGTAGTTATTACAGTGTGATGGATAGTCCGCAGCATGTACACGCGACAGGCCAGTGCCAAGCCGTTGACAGCACCGTCAGTTGCCCAATTAATAACACTGTCAACTTGCCCAATACGACTGTTCATATCGTTATGACTGGCGGTGGTCAACCTGCAGCCAATTATGCCTTGTTCCCAACTTATGTTCCTGGCCAAGCTTATCCCGTTCAACAGACGACTAGCAATTTATCCATTTATCCTGCGGTAAATTATAAAAATACAGATTATGTATCGTGTATCGATGTGGCTACATCTACCCCCTCGCCGGGTGATGCAGGATCTTCGTGGGCTCCTTATGATGCAAGCAATACGTGTGGTGGACCATTACCATTGATGGATTTACAGATACCTGTCTGGAGTGCTAATGCAACTTATTCACCACAGCCCGATAGTGGTAGTAAGAATCAACTTTATCCTGTAGTAACCTATAATAATCAAATTTATGTGGGTTGCTATTGGAGTCAAGGTACTCCACCGAAATTTGTGCCGATAGCAGGAGATGCATGGAGAATATATAATCCCAATTATAATCCTTGCACTTAAACTTAAGTGACACTATAAATAAGGGGCTATATAGCCCCTTATTTATTGGCTTGAGAAAAAGATTACGAAACCATAATTCATTTGTCGCCAATGACAATGTATATTCTGCTGAATCTATTTCATCCATAATGTACAATAGCAAAAATTAATACCGCCAAACTTATTAACATTAACCAGCGAGAATAAGATGATCACACTCAAAACAAACCATGGTGAAATTAAATTAGAATTAGATTTTGAAAATACTCCAGTCACGGCTGAAAATTTTGCAACGTATGCAAGAGAAGGCTTTTATGAGGGTACTATTTTCCATCGAGTGATCAATGACTTCATGATTCAAGGCGGTGGTTTTTCTGCAGATATGCAAGCCAAAAAAGCACATGCCCCGATTAAAAATGAAGCCGACAAAGGTGGAAAAAATTTACGGGGTACTGTTGCGATGGCACGCACCTCCATTCCAGATTCAGCTAGTTCACAATTTTTTATTAACCTCAAAGATAATGACTTTTTAAATCATCGCTCTAAAGATGTAAACGGTTGGGGTTACTGTGTATTTGGTAAAGTAAGAGAAGGCATGGATGTGGTTGATAAAATTAAGGCCGTCGCCACCACTTCGAAAGAGGGATATGATGATATGCCGGTGGAAGATGTAGTGATTGAACAAGTTATCGTAGGTGACACAGGCACTGAATAAGTTAATGCTTAATTTCAGCAACGATAAATCAAGGAAGGAGCACCGCACGAAATGCGAAACTCCTATGAAAATAAAAAAGGCGCTTTATGCGCCTTCTTTATTTACTATCATTTTACTATTGTTGATCAAATGACGAATGATGATTTTTTTCCGACATTTTATCTTCTTGTTGTTGTAACGCTTCGCTCAACGCTTGTTCCGCATCAGAAGCAGAGACTTCTTCAGTAGCCATAGCAACAAAGGCATTGTCTTTTTTATTCTGACGTTTACGTAACCGTTCTTTATGATACGCCATCCCGGTACCTGCTGGTAACAAGCGACCCACCATAACGTTTTCTTTTAACCCACGTAAATCATCGACTCGTGACATAACAGCGGCTTCCGTTAAGACGCGCGTTGTTTCTTGGAACGATGCCGCAGAGACAAATGACTCGGTAGCTAATGATGCTTTAGTGATACCCAACAATTGACGTTCATAAACCGCAGGCAATTTATCTTCTTTCACTAATCTAGCATTCACTTCTTTAAGACGATTTAATTCTAACTGTTCGCCTTTTAAGTAATCACTATCGCCAGAGGATAAAACCAGACATTTACGCATCATTTGACGTAAGATAACTTCAATATGTTTATCGTTAATTTTTACGCCTTGCAAGCGGTAAACATCTTGCACTTCATTAACAATATAATTGGCTAATGCGCTAACGCCTAATAAACGTAAAATGTCATGTGGATTTGGCGCGCCATCGGCGATCATCTCACCTTTTTCCACATACTCGCCTTCAAACACGTTTAGACTACGCCATTTTGGAATTAATAGTTCGTAGATTTCGCCTTCTGGACTAGTGATAATTAAACGACGTTTGCCTTTTGTTTCTTTACCATAACTAACCACACCAGAGATTTCCGCCATCACTGCTGAATCTTTTGGTTTGCGCGCCTCGAATAAATCCGCCACGCGTGGTAACCCACCGGTAATATCTCGAGTTTTTGACGTTTCTTGTGGAATACGCGCAATCACTCGACCAGCGGTGACTAAGCCACCATCTTCTACGTTTAATGTCGTATTGGCTGGCAAGAAATATTGCGCTGGCATATTGGTGTTCGGTAACATGACATCTTCGCCGTTTTGATCAAGCAACTTAATCATCGGTTTCAAGTCTTTACCGGCGCTACCTTTAGGTTCCGTTACAACAATATTACTTAGTCCCGTTACATCGTCAGTAATATGTTGCATTGTTAAACCTTCGATTAAATCAACCAGCTTAACTGTACCTTGCACCTCAGTGATAACTGGATGCATATGCGGGTCCCATTTAGCAATGACAGAACCGGCTTCTACTGAGCCACCATCTTTCGCTGCCAATACGGCACCATAAGGTACTTTATAACGTTCACGTTCTCGACCGTGTGCATCAATCAATAAAATTTCACCTGAACGAGAAACCGTAATCAATTGACCATCATCACGTAAAATCGATTTAATATTCAATAATTTCAATGTACCTGAATTTTTCACTTGAATATTATCTTCAGCAGTCGCACGCGATGCAGCGCCCCCGATATGGAATGTACGCATTGTTAACTGTGTGCCAGGCTCACCAATCGATTGGGCAGCAACGGTACCGATCGCTTCACCCAAATTAATTAAATGACCACGCGATAAATCACGGCCATAACAAGCGCTACAAATACCATACGCCGATTCACAGGTAATCGGTGAACGGACTTTCACTTCATAGACACCTACTTGTTCAATGGCATCAGCAATTTTTTCACTAATCAATGTGCCGCGCGGATAGAAGACATCATCGCCACTTGGCTGATACACATCCGCCGCTAATACCCGGCCTAAGATACGTTCAGATAATGATTCAACCACATCACCACCTTCGATATGAGGAATCATGATTAAACCATCTTCAGTACCACAATCATCTTCGCTGACGACTAAGTCTTGCGCCACGTCGACTAAACGACGAGTCAAATAACCGGAGTTCGCTGTTTTCAACGCCGTGTCTGCCAAACCTTTACGCGCACCGTGAGTAGAAATAAAATACTGTTGCACAGTTAACCCTTCACGGAAATTCGCCGTAATCGGCGTCTCAATGATCGAACCATCTGGTTTTGCCATCAAGCCCCGCATACCTGACAATTGACGCATTTGTGCCGCACTACCTCGAGCACCCGAGTCAGCCATGATATAAACCGAGTTAAATGAATCTTGTTTCACTTCTTGACCATCGGCATTTACCACGATTTCTTTGGATAAACATTCCATCATCGATTTCGCGACTAATTCATTCGTATGAGACCAAATATCCAATACTTTTGAATAGCGCTCACCCTGCGTGACCAACCCAGAAGCATATTGTTTTTCAATTTCTTTTACTTGTGCTTCTGCGTCAGCAATAATTTTATATTTCGCTTCCGGAATAACCAAATCATTAATACCGATTGACGCGCCAGAACGGGTCGCGTACTTAAAGCCAGTATACATCAAACGATCGGCAAAAATAACGGTATGCTTAGTACCTAACTCACGATAACAAACATCAACCAACCTAGAAATAGATTTTTTATTCATCGTTTGGTTAATTAAATTAAATGATAACCCTCTGGGTAATATTTCGGCTAATAAAGCGCGACCGACCGTGGTATCATAAATTTTTGTTTGTTTATGTTTTTTAGTTTCAGCGTTGATATTCGTTTCAATGAAACGTACTTTAACTTTAGCATGCATATCAACTGAGCCACTTTCGTAAGCGCGTCTCACTTCTGACACATCGGCAAAAACCGAACCTTCGCCTTTAGCATTAATTTTTTCACGCGTTAAATAATATAAGCCCAATACCACATCTTGCGTAGGTACAATAATAGGCGCACCGTTGGCTGGAGATAAAATATTGTTAGTTGACATCATTAACGCACGGCACTCTAACTGTGCTTCTAAAGTCAATGGGACGTGCACCGCCATCTGGTCACCGTCAAAGTCGGCATTATAGGCTGTACAAACCAATGGATGTAATTGAATCGCTTTACCTTCAACCAATACTGGCTCAAACGCTTGAATACCTAATCGATGCAATGTTGGCGCACGATTTAATAATACTGGATGTTCACGAATCACCTCTTCGAGAATATCCCATACTTCACGTTCTTCACGTTCCACCATTTTTTTCGCAGCTTTAATGGTGGTTGCTAAACCACTATATTCTAATTTACTAAAGATAAACGGTTTAAATAATTCTAACGCCATTTTTTTCGGTAATCCGCACTGATGCAACCGCAAAGTAGGACCGACTACGATCACAGAACGACCAGAATAATCGACTCGCTTACCTAATAAGTTTTGACGGAAACGACCTTGTTTACCTTTAATCATATCGGCTAACGATTTTAATGGACGTTTATTCGCGCCAGTAATCGCACGACCACGTCGACCATTATCTAGTAACGCATCAACCGCTTCTTGTAACATACGTTTTTCATTGCGCACAATGATATCAGGCGCATTGAGTTCCAGTAAACGGTTCAAACGATTATTACGATTGATCACTCGACGATATAAATCATTTAAATCCGAAGTCGCAAAACGCCCCCCTTCCAATGGCACCAATGGACGTAAATCGGGCGGTAATACCGGTAATACCGTCATGATCATCCATTCGGGCTTATTATTAGAGTTCAATAATGCTTCTAATAATTTTAAACGCTTAGAGATTTTTTTGATTTTTGTTTCTGAATCAGTTTGACCGATTTCTTCACGCAATCTTTCTACTTCACTGGCAATATCAATTTCCATCAATAGTGTTTGAATTGCTTCAGCGCCCATATCGGCTTGGAAATCATCGCCATACTCTTCTACCGCTTCTAAGTACGCTTCTTCTGTCAACAATTGACCTTTTTCTAAATGCGTCAAGCCGGGATCGGTAACGACAAAAGCTTCGTAATAAAGAATACGTTCTACTTCGCGCAACGTCATATCCAAGGCTAAAGCGATACGTGAAGGTAATGATTTCAAGAACCAAATATGTGCCACTGGACAAGCCAACTCGATATGTCCCATGCGATCACGACGCACTTTCGATAACGTCACTTCTACACCACATTTTTCACAAATAACACCGCGGTGTTTTAAGCGTTTATATTTGCCACACAAACATTCGTAATCTTTAATAGGTCCAAAAATACGGGCACAAAATAATCCATCGCGTTCAGGTTTGAACGTACGATAATTAATGGTTTCCGGTTTTTTTACTTCACCATATGACCAAGAACGAATAACATCAGGAGATGCTAAGCTAATACGAATCTGATCGAATTCTTCTATGTCATTTGGTTTTTTAAACAAATTTAATAAAGCTTTCACAGTAACCCCCTATTAATCCTCTTTTTTGCCTTCTTCAAGTTCTATATCAATACCCAAAGAACGCACTTCTTTCATTAATACATTGAAAGATTCAGGCATACCTGGATCCATACGATAATTACCATCTACAATGTTTTTATACATCTTGGTTCGACCGGCAACATCGTCTGATTTAACCGTTAACATTTCTTGTAATGTATATGCAGCACCATAAGCTTCAAGTGCCCACACCTCCATCTCCCCGAAACGTTGGCCACCAAACTGAGCTTTACCACCCAATGGTTGCTGAGTGACCAAGCTATATGAACCGGTAGAACGTGCATGCATTTTCTCATCAACCAAGTGATTTAATTTCAACATGTACATGTATCCAACGGTAGAGGGACGTTCAAATGCATCCCCTGTACGACCATCAAGCAATACCGTTTGACCACTAGTTGGTAATTCAGCTAATGCTAACAATTGCTTCACTTCATCTTCACTCGCACCGTCAAACACAGGCGTTGCCATCGGGACCCCGTCACGCAGATTTTGCGCCAAGACTAAAATTTCTTGATCACTAAAGTCATCGAGATTCACTTGCTGAACATCAGAAGAGCGATAAATAGTTTTTAACGTTTCACGAACTTCTTGCATTTTTGCTTGAGCATCTAATAATTTACCGATCCTCAAACCCAACCCTTTGGCCGCCCATCCTAGATGAGTTTCTAGAATTTGTCCCACGTTCATACGTGAAGGCACTCCTAATGGATTCAACACGATATCAACCGGCGTACCATCCGCCAAATAAGGCATATCTTCGACAGGAACAATCGTTGAGATAACCCCTTTATTACCATGACGACCCGCCATTTTATCGCCAGGTTGGATGCGGCGTTTAACCGCCAAATACACCTTAACGATTTTCAATACACCAGGCGCTAAGTCATCACCTTGAATGATCTTCTTACGTTGAATTTCTAATTTTTCATCATGGCGTTGGCGAAGTTGCTTATTACGCTCAATCAATGCTTCCAAGTTCTTTTGAGCTGCATCATCACGCAAACGAATTTCCATCCAACGACTATCTTCAATGGCAGCAAATTGTTGAGCAGTGATAGTATCGCCTTTGCCAACCCCAACAGGGCCGCCATCTGCTACCTTACCTACTACTAATTTTTCCACTCGTTTACTGACATCGCCTTCTAATACGCGTAATTCATCGGCTAAATCTTTTTTGACTTTGGCAATTGCAGCAAACTCAATCGCTTTAGCACGTGCATCTTTTTCAACGCCATCACGAGTAAAGACTTGCACGTCAATAACGGTACCTTTTACGCTAGTCGGTACGCGCAATGAAGTGTCTTTTACATCAGAGGCTTTTTCACCGAAAATAGCCCGCAATAATTTTTCTTCTGGCGTTAATTGTGATTCACCTTTTGGTGTCACTTTACCAACTAAAATATCGCCGGCATTGACTTCTGCACCAATATAAACAACACCCGCTTCATCTAATTTAGATAAGGCAGCATCACCCACATTCGGAATATCAGGAGTAATTTCTTCTGCGCCTAATTTAGTATCTCGTGCAATACAGGTTAACTCTTCAATATGAATCGAAGTTAAGCGATCTTCTTCAACCAACCGTTCAGAAATCAAAATCGAATCTTCGAAGTTATAACCATTCCATGACATGAAGGCCACTAATAAATTTTGACCCAAGGCTAATTCACCTAAATCCGTAGAAGGACCATCGGCTAATATATCACCCTTCGTCACGGCATCACCACGCGCAACCAATGGACGCTGATTAATACAAGTATCTTGGTTGGAACGGATGTATTTAGTTAAATTATAAATATCCACACCCGCTTCGCCTGATGCTGTTTCAGCATCGTTAACACGCACCACAATACGAGAAGCATCCACAGATTCAATAATCCCGCCACGTTTTGCTACCACCGTCACGCCGGAGTCAGTAGCGACTTTACGTTCCATTCCTGTTCCCACTAATGGTTTTTGCGCATGTAAAGTAGGGACGGCTTGACGTTGCATGTTAGAACCCATCAATGCACGGTTCGCATCATCATGCTCTAAGAATGGGATCAGTGATGCCGCAGCAGAAACGATTTGACGAGGGGAAACGTCGACGAAATCGATTTTATCGCCATTAGTCAAGGTAAATTCACCACGATGACGGCAAGTGACTAACTCATGCGTAATCTTTCCGGCTTTATCCATCGGAATATTGGCTTGAGCGATAAAATGGTTACCTTCATCAATCGCAGAAAGATAAACGATTTCATCCGTTACTTTACCATCCACCACGCGGCGAACAGGTGTCTCAAGGAACCCATATTCATTGGTGCGAGCAAATACGGCCAATGAATTGATCAAACCGATATTTGGTCCTTCAGGCGTTTCAATCGGGCACACACGGCCATAATGGGTAGCATGTACGTCACGCACTTCGAAACCAGCACGTTCCCGTGTTAATCCGCCAGGCCCTAATGCTGATACACGACGTTTATGCGTGATACCGGATAATGGATTCACTTGGTCCATAAATTGTGATAATTGACTTGAACCGAAAAATTCTTTCACAGCAGCGGCAACAGGTTTTGCATTCACTAAGTCTTGCGGCATTAAATTTTCAGTTTCTACGAGGCTTAAGCGTTCACGAACGGCACGTTCAACACGGACCAACCCGACACGGAATTGATTTTCGGTCATTTCACCTACGCTACGTACACGACGATTACCTAAATGATCGATATCATCGATTTCACCTTTACCATTACGGATATCGATCAATTCTTGCATAACTGCAACAATATCTTCTTTAGTCAGTGTACCTACCCCTAAAATTTCTTCGCGACCTAAACGGCGATTAAATTTCATACGACCTACAGCCGATAAATCATAACGCTCATCAGCGAAGAATAAACTTTGGAATAAGTTTTCAGCGGCTTCTTTCGTTGGTGGTTCACCAGGACGCATCATCCGATAAATTTCAACTAACGCTTCTAATTGATTTTTTGATGGATCAACACGCATCGTATCCGACACATATGAACCATGATCGATATCATTCGTATAAAGCGCTTGAATGCTAGTAATCTTATGCTCTAATAATGCTTCAAGCAATTCATCAGTAACTTCTGCATTCGCTTCAGCAAGAATTTCACCCGTGCTTTCATCAACAATATTTTTTGCTAACGCTTTACCTAATAAGAAACTTACAGGAACATGCAAATTATTTATTTTGGCAGTTTCTAGTTGACGAATATGACGCGCGGTTACGCGACGACCTTCAGCCACAATGACTTCGCCATTTTGATCAACGATATCAAAACCAGCGATTTGACCACGCAAGCGTTCAGGAATTAATACTAATTCAATTTTATCTTTGCTAATATGGTAAGTATCTGTCTCGAAGAATATTGCTAAAATTTCTTCTGTACTATAACCTAATGCACGCAATAAAATAGTCGCAGATAATTTACGACGACGATCGATACGTACATATAATAAATCTTTATGATCAAACTCAAAATCTAACCATGAACCACGGTAAGGAATAATTCGCGCAGCAAATAATAACTTACCAGAAGAGTGGGTTTTACCTCTATCATGTTCGAAGAATACACCAGGTGAACGGTGCAATTGTGACACGACCACTCGTTCAGTACCATTGATGACAAAGGTTCCCGTATCAGTCATGAGCGGCATATCGCCCATAAACACTTCTTGTTCTTTAATGTCTTTAATTTTCGCATTAGCTGTATTTTCACTTGCACTTGATTCGCGATCAAAAATCACTAAACGCATTTTAACGCGCAAAGGTGCGGCATAAGTAACCCCGCGAATACGACATTCTTCTACTGAAAACGCTGGCTCGCCTAAACTATAGCTAACATATTCCAAACGCGCATTACCGGAGTAACTGTCAATAGGAAAAACTGATTTAAATGCTGAGTGAAGACCTTGGTCTTTACGTTTTTCAACAGGAACGTCCGCTTGCAAATAATCCCGGTATGAATCCACTTGAATTTGTAGTAAATAAGGAGCTTCAATAACCTCAGGACATTTTGCAAAACTTTTACGGATACGTTTCTTTTCGGTATAAGAATATGCTGTTACCATGTTTGACGCCTCGATTGAGTTAATTGCCAAATAGTGCGCTATGCACGTATTTTTTTCCGTATCTATAACGGAGATTTACTTAACAGCAAAAGGCCAGCAGCCTATTGCCACTAGCCTTAAAGCCATTATTAAACAACTTATTTAATTTCAACAGCTGCACCAGCTTCTTCAAGTTGTTTTTTCACATCATCAGCGTCTGCTTTAGAAACGCCTTCTTTTACTGTTGCAGGAACGGCTTCTACTAAATCTTTCGCTTCTTTTAAGCCAAGACCAGTAATCGCACGAACCGTTTTAATGACATTCACTTTGTTACTACCGAAGTTTGTCATGATCACTGTAAATTCAGTTTTTTCTTCTGCAGCACCGGCAGCACCTGCACCCGCAGCGCCAGGCATAGCAGCTATTGCCACAGGAGCAGCAGCAGTTACACCAAATTTTTCTTCCATAGCTTCGATCAATTGAACAACTTCCATAACACTCATGTCTGAAATTGCTTGTAAAATATCATCTTTTGATAAGGCCATTTTTTTCCCCTATTTGAAATAATTGTATATTAAGTTTAAGCAGCCTGCTTTTGATCGCGAACCGCCGCTAAAGTACGAACCAATTTTTCTTGTGGTGCCGCGATAGTGCGAACCAACTTACTAATTGGCGCTTGCATTACACTCATTAACTTAGCAATAGCTTCATCATAGGTAGGCAATGAAGCAACAACGGTTAATTGATCAGCAGCTAATAATTTGCCACCAATAGCTAATGCTTGAACTTTGAATTGTTCATGTTCTTTAGCAAAGTCACGAAATAATCGTGCAGCAGCACTTGGCTCAGTTTTTGAGAAAGCTAAAACCACAGGACCCACTAATGCTTCTTTTAAACAGGCAAATTCTGTGTTTTCAACTGCTCGACGAGCCAACGTGTTACGCACAACACGCAAATATACGCCAGAATTACGAGCTAATGCCCGCAATTTTGTCATATCGGCAACGCTTAAACAGCGATAGTAAGCAGTAACAGCAGAAACAGCTTCAGCAGCAACGCTAGCAACTTCTTCTACGATTACTTTTTTGTCTTCTAGCTTTAACGCCATGTAGACTTACCTCCAGTTTTCAAAATTAGCGGATGCTAATTTTGCACGTTTTACCAGATCGCGGCCTTTATCAATTTGATTAGGGCAGCGCCATCTGCGTAGGTCGATTACTCAATTAAGTTTCCCCTCAAGGGTTCCACACCTACGGTCTTCGATAGCATCAAGGAATATTCCTTGCTGCCACGAATTCTTTCTCACTAGATTGTCAAGCTTGCTTGATCAATCAATAATCCTGGCCCCATAGTTGAAGACACAGTAATTTTTTGTAAATAAACACCTTTTGCACTAGAAGGCTTAGCTTTTTTCAAATCGATCAACAAGGCTTCTAAATTGCTTTGCAGATCGGCAGGCGTAAAGCTAGCGCGACCAATAGTACAATGTACAATACCGTTTTTATCCGCACGATATTGCACTTGACCACCTTTAGCATTTTTGACTGCTTTAGCAACATCAGTCGTTACGGTACCCACTTTTGGGTTAGGCATTAAGCCACGCGGACCTAAAACTTGACCTAATTTACCGACCACACGCATCGCATCAGGAGTGGCGATGACCACATCAAAATCCATTTTGCCTGCTTGAATTTCATCAGCTAAATCTTCAAATCCAACAATATCTGCACCAGCTTGTTTAGCTTTATCTGCATTGTCACCTTGAGCAAACACGGCTACTCGAACCGTTTTACCTGTACCGCTAGGTAATACTACGGATCCCCGTACTGTTTGATCAGATTTACGAGCATCAATACCTAAACGAACACTGACATCCACACTTTCATCAAATTTAGCTGTCGCTAATTCTTTGACGATGGCCAATGCCTCTAATATGGCTGAAGGTTGCTTAACACCCGCTAATTTTTTAGCGATATGTTGCGCTTTTTTAGTTAATTTTGGCATGTTACGCTACCCCTTCTACTTCAAGACCCATACTGCGCGCAGTACCAGCAATCGTATTGAATGCCGCTTCTTCATCCGCTGCAGTTAAATCTGGCTGTTTAAGCTTAGCGATTTCTAATACTTGCTTACGAGACACTTTACCCACTTTATCTTTATTCGGTATTTTACTACCTTTAGAAATACCAGCGGCTTTCTTCAACAAAACTGACGCAGGTGGCGTTTTCGTAATAAACGTAAAGCTACGATCGCTATAAACGGTAATAACAACTGGAATAGGCATGCCTTTTTCCATATCAGCCGTTTTAGCATTAAACGCTTTACAAAATTCCATAATATTCACGCCGCGTTGACCTAAGGCAGGGCCAACGGGTGGAGCAGGATTTGCCGCACCCGCCGCTACTTGTAAACGGATGATGGCTTCTTCTTTCTTTGCCATATTTTACCTCTTTGAGTACTAACGATCGGCTACGCCGATCTCCTCGTTATTATCATTAGAGTTCTTGCCAAACTCTATTCCAATTCCGCACTGAGTACGAAACACTTTTCCCGTGAGGGATGCTCAGAAAGAATATCGACATATTCATTCTGAAACGCCAGCATAAATATCATTCATGCTAGCTATATCACTTCAACTTCTTACGTTTTTTCAACTTGGCTAAATTCTAACTCTACAGGAGTAGAACGACCAAAAATCGACACCGCTACACTTAAGCGATTTTTTTCGTAGTTAACTTCTTCAACTACCGCATTAAAATCTTCAAATGGACCTTCCGTTACACGCACCACTTCACCGGCTTCAAATAATATTTTTGGCTTCGGCTTATCACTACTATCTTCCATTTTTTGTAAAATAGCATTCGCTTCTTTTTCCGTAATAGGAGAAGGATGACTACCTTTCGTACCACCAATAAATCCCATTACTTTATCAATACTATTCACCAAATGCCACGTATCGTCATTCATAACCATTTTGACTAACACATAACTTGGGAAAAATTTACGTTCGCTGCGACGTTTCTTACCGCTTTTCATTTCGACAACTTCTTCGGTCGGAACCATAATGTCGCCAAAATATTTTTCCATTTCAGTTAATTTAATTTTTTCTTCTAATAATTTTTTTACTTTATTTTCAAAACCTGAATAAGCATGGATCACGAACCACTGTTTCTTCTCTTCGCCTGCTGCTTGTTCTTTCAATTCTTTAGTCGACATGATCTTACCCTCTTTGTCCGGCTAACCAACCAATAACATGTAAAAATAGGGTATCAATACCCCAGATAATCAATCCTAAAATAGCGACTACGGCTATTACCATCATGGTGACTTGCAACGTTTCTTGTCTGGTTGGCCACACTACTTTACGTAATTCCATCCGCGCTTCTTTGGCAAAAAGCCAGACAGCTTTACCCTGCACTGTCAACCACGCCATACCACTTGCGATGAGAATAAGAACCACCCACGCAATCAACCGTAACGTGAAGTCAATATCACTAAAGTGATAATTAGCCCATACACCAGCAGCAATCAACAATCCCACCATGATCCATAGCATGACACTATTCGCTGATTTTTGTACCGGTTTTACTACTGTCATGTTTCCTACTTCTTCTATTAAGTGGCAGGCCAGGAGGGAATCGAACCCCCAACCTACGGTTTTGGAGACCGTCGCTCTGCCAATTGAACTACTGGCCTGTAACAGCTGCCATCAAGGCAGCTATGTAAACATTACTGAATAACTTTAGCGACGACACCGGCACCGACCGTACGACCGCCTTCACGAATCGCAAACCGTAACCCTTCATCCATCGCT